>Ga0193702_1000089_pt1 | contig 37739 bp, 29 predicted proteins | sample U3a1metaG_FD_143060 | JGI IMG/M metagenome (GOLD analysis project Ga0193702, IMG submission 143060) | Soil microbial communities from a riparian zone of the East river system, Colorado, United States - U3a1 | ecosystem: Environmental > Terrestrial > Soil > Riparian zone | place: USA: East River... | reverse complement strand
GCATCGAGACAAAAGAAGCTCGTGCGCGAAGATGGCGACGAAACGAAGAGGCTAGGACTTTGGCGGAAATGCAACCATGCCTCTTCTGATCCCGATGTCAATAAAATTATTCCGGACACTAGTGCGCGCACGCGGGAACCCATACTGAGCACAGCCTACCGCGACTGCTTGTCCCACCCAAGGATCGCAAGGCAGTACCGGGTCGAACGGCCGCTTCCAACACGCAGCAAGAGACCTTTGTGTTCGAGCTCGGTCAAGTCGCGCGATGAGGTCGCACGCGAGGCGCCCGTCAAGCTCTCGTATTTCTTCGTGCTCATGCCGCCCTCGAAACCGCCAGGGCCGGCGTCGAGCAGTACATTGAGCATCTTGCGTTGTCGGGGCGATAGCTCCTTGTCCTGATGCGCATGCCAAAACCGCGCCTTTTCCAAAGACTGGTCGATAACGACCGATGCTTCCTCGCACGCGACGCGCACCTGTGCGATGAACCACATGACCCACTGCGTCACATCGAGCGGTCCGTGCTGGGCGCGTTCCAGCTCGCTGTAGTAGTCGTCACGGCTTTCCAGCAGACGCTGCGAAATGCGCATCAGCCGGCTCGCCTCACCGCTGTCGCGCGCGAGTACGAGGTCGATGATTACGCGGCCAACGCGTCCATTCCCGTCTTCAAATGGGTGGATGGTTTCAAACCACAGGTGAGCGAGCGCGGCCTGCACCAAGCTGTCCCCTTCGGTCGGCGCATTGAACCAGTCAAGAAATGCATCCATGTCGGCGGGCACCCGGGAGGACGGTGGCGCTTCGAAGTGCACTTGCTCGCGGCCTATGCGACCACTGACAATTTGCATCGGCTCTGCATGCACGCGATAGGCGCCCACCAGGATTTTGGCCATGCCCGAAAAGCCGGTGGGGAATAAGGCGGCTTGCCAGGCTTGCAGCCGCTCATGGGTCAGCGGGTCGGCTGCCTTGTTGACGGCGTCGTCCATGATGTCGAGCAGGCCATCGACATGTCTGGGGGCAGTGGGGCCCTTTTCCATACCGATGCCAAGGCGCCGAGCGACCGAGGATCGCACAGCCAACAAGTCCAGCCGCTCGCCTTCGATCGCTGCCGTTGCGACCGCCTCCTGGCTCCAGGCTTCGGCGACGAGTGTCGTACCTTGGTCGACACCGAGTCCGGCAAGCTTCCCTTCAACCACACCTTGGGCACGCCGGGCGCGTGCAATTTCGGCACCGACCAGCGCGACGTCGTAGTGCAGTTTCGGCCAGTTCAGGTCTTGCCAGATAAGGCGGCGGGTTTTCATACGATAGGCGGAGCGGGAGAATGAGGCAAATATAGCACATTATCGACTCATTTTTTGAGTCGTTTAACCGCAATTATCGACTCAAAGTTGGACCAAGACAAGTATTCAACTCATAAAATGAGCTGACAAAAGCGAGAAAACGCCTCAAATCGCTTTCACCGCTCGTTTAACAGGGCGCTACTATCCTAAAGGTCAATGCCCAGTTCGTGTACTAAGGGGCGCCAGGGTCGGCGCCAGGGTCGGTGCCGACATTCAGACACGACCTCATCGCTGGTGAGTACAGCCTGAAGCAGTTTACCCGCTCCCGCGTTGAACACATGTCTGAATGTTGGCACCGACCTTGACGGCTGCTGGCGGCCCACTAACGACTCATTTTTTGAGCTGTTTAAAGACCATTATCGACTCAAAGTCAAACTTCGGCGCCATTCAACTCACCAGCCGTCCACCGCGACCGGCGGCAGCAGGTCGGTGCCGACATTCAGACACGGCCTCAGCGTTGGCGAGACAAAAAAAGGCAGTTTACGCGCTGGCTGGTGAGCGACAATTATCTTGGCCGGTAGACGACAACTATCTTGGCCGGTTTATCACCTGAAACCGGCCCGGTGCGGAAGCGAGGTTTACAGTTGTCTCATTCAGCATGGAGCTGGGGAGACGACGAGTGGCCGGCAAACGCATTGGGGATCACCAAGTGGGCATCTACAAGAAACTCAGAACCAGTCACGGGCAGGAAGTCGCCGCCGCCAAGGCCGGCATCAGCGTGCGCTCCGCGCGCCGGCTCGACGGTAAAGTAGCATTGCCGTCGCAACGCGATGCACGTACGTGGCGCACCCGCGCCGATCCGTTCGAAGCGGTCTGGCATAGCGAGATCGTACCGATGCTGGAAGCGTCGCCGGCGCTGACGGCCACGACGCTGCTGGAGGAAGTGCAACGGCGCCATCCAGGGAAATACGATGACGCGCTGCTGCGCACCCTGCAGCGCCGCGTGCGCACCTGGGGCGCCAGCCATGGCGCCGAGGGGTCGGCGGCGGGGTCGGTGCCGACATTCAGACACAGCCTCAGCATTGGCGCGACAGAATAAGGCAGCTTACATGCTGACGTATCGTTGGACGCATGGACTGCCGCCAAGACCCTGGTTGCGGATCCTTCGGCGGCGCGCCGTAGATTGTCTGATTGGATCGCGTATAGGTTCATAGCCTATCCAGGCTGCTCACCTAAGATATCGATTATCTCCTCTCGGCAATAAATGCAACGGCCGCCCTGCGGGCGGCCGTCTGGTCAGGCGTGGAACGCGCGCCCTCGGCGCGCGAAGCCGCCGCGCAGCGGCGGCAAAGTGGGGATTCGCCTACGTTCCGCAGGCCGCCTTTGCGCGAGTACGCGCAAAGCTTCGAATCCCCGGCGCAGGGCGCGCAGGCGCCCTGCTTCTCTCCGCCAGGAAACAAATGAAAAAGCCGCCCAAAAAGGCGGCTTTTTCATTTGTTTCCTGGCGGAGAGACGGGGATTCGAACCCCGGATAGGCTATGAACCTATACACGCTTTCCAGGCGTGCGACTTCAACCACTCATCCATCTCTCCTGCATCTGCTACGGCAGCTTCGCTTTCACGAAGCCGCAAATTATAGCAAAGATTCCCGAGAGTACCAAGATTTTCGCTCAGGACGCCTCCTTGAGCTGCTCCAGAATCGCCGGGTTTTCCAGCGTCGACACATCCTGCGTAATCACCTCGCCCTTGGCCAGCACGCGCAGCAAACGCCGCATGATCTTGCCCGAGCGCGTCTTCGGCAGATTGTCGCCGAAACGGATTTCCTTCGGCTTGGCGATCGGCCCGATTTCCTTGGCGACCCAGTTGCGCAACTCGAGCGCCAGCTTCTTGGCCTCCTCGCCGGTCGGCCGCGCCTGCTTGAGCACGACGAACGCGCAGATCGATTCGCCGGTCGTGTCGTCCGGCTTGCCGACCACCGCGGCCTCGGCCACCAGCGGGTTGGCCACCAGCGCCGATTCGATCTCCATCGTGCCCATGCGGTGGCCCGACACGTTCAGCACGTCGTCGATGCGGCCGGTGATCGTGAAGTAGCCGCTGTCCTTGTTGCGGATCGCGCCGTCGCCGGCCAGATAGTAAGTACCGCCCAGCTCGTCCGGGAAGTAGCTGGCCTTGAAGCGCTCCGGATTGCCCCAGATGGTGCGGATCATCGACGGCCGCTTGACCACCAAGATCCCGCCCTGCCCGTTCGGCACATCGTGCCCCGCTTCGTCGACGATCGCGGTCATGATGCCCGGCAGCGGCAAGGTGCAGGAGCCCGGCACCATCGGCGTCGCGCCCGGCAGCGGCGAGATCATGTGGCCGCCGGTCTCGGTCTGCCAGAAGGTGTCGGCGACCGGGCAGCGCTCGCCGCCCACGTTCTTGTAGTACCACATCCACGCTTCCGGATTGATCGGCTCGCCCACCGACCCGAGCAGCCGCAGGCTCGACAGATCGTAATGCTGCGGATGCACGGTCGGGTCCACGTCGGCCGCCTTGATCAGCGAACGGATCGCCGTCGGCGCCGTGTAGAAAATCGACACCTTGTGCTTGGCGATGGTGTCCCAGAACCGGCCCGCGTTCGGATAGGTCGGGATCCCTTCGAACACCACCTCGGTCGCGCCCACCGCCAGCGGGCCGTAGGCGATGTAGCTGTGGCCGGTCACCCAGCCGATGTCGGCGGTGCACCAGAACACGTCCTGCGGCTTGATGTCGAAGCTCCACGTCATGGTCAGCGCGGCCCACAGCAAATAGCCGCCGGTCGAATGCTGCACGCCCTTCGGCGTGCCGGTCGAGCCCGAGGTGTAGAGGATGAACAGCGGATGCTCGGCGCCCACCCATTCCGGCTCGCACTCGGCCGGCTGGTTCGCCACCAGTTCGTGCAGCCACAGGTCGCGCCCCGTCACGAACGGGATGTCGCCGCCCGTGCGCCGGTACACGATCACGTCGCGGATGGTGCTGCAGCCGCCCAGCGCCAGCGCTTCGTCGACGATGGTCTTGAGCGGCAGGCGCTTGCCGCCGCGCAGTTGCTCGTCGGCGGTGATCACGGCCACCGCGCCGGCGTCGATGATGCGCTCCTGCAGCGACTTGGCGGAGAAGCCGCCGAACACCACCGAGTGCGTCGCGCCGATGCGCGCGCAGGCCTGCATCGCCGCCACGCCTTCGATCGACATCGACATGTAGATGATGACCCGGTCGCCCTTCTTGATGCCGCGCGCCTTCAGGCCGTTGGCGAATTTGCAGACGCGCTCGTATAGCTCCCGGTAAGTGGCGCGCGTCACCTGGCCATCGTCGGCCTCGAAGATGATCGCGGTCTTGTCCGCGTTGCCGTTCGCGAGGTTGCGGTCGAGGCAGTTGTACGAGGCGTTTAGCTCGCCGTCGGCGAACCATTCGTAGAACGGCGCCTTGGATTCGTCGAGCGTCGAGGTGAAGGGCTTGTGCCAGTCCAGGTTTTCGCGCGCCAGGCGGGCTACATTTCCGGCGTAGTCGCGCTCCGCTTCGGCACACAGCTGGTAGTAGGCGTCCATGCCGGAAATGTTGGCCTGGCCGACGAAGGCGGCCGACGGCGCGAACACGCGATGCTCTTGCAAGCCCTGATTTTGCTGCTGGTCTATCTCAATCCTGGCCATGCTAGTCTCCATAGTTGTGTAGTTTTGATAACACGATAGGCGCGCTCGCTTACGGTGCCCTTACAGGCCGCGCACTTGCGTTCATCAAGCGATTTTACCAACCTTTGCGCGCCGGTGAGCGGCAACGGCAGCAAAGCCCGGCAGGTGTAAAATGACGCGTTGAAATTGTTGACGCAACATACCTACGGTACCGCCCTATCACACTACCCTGAGCGAGAAATCCCATGACAGTCATCACGCAGGACGACCTGATCGAATCGGTCGCCGCCGCCCTCCAGTACATCAGCTACTACCATCCGGCCGACTACATCGCCCACCTGGCGCGCGCCTACGAGGCCGAGCAGAGCCCGGCCGCCAAGGACGCGATCGCCCAGATCCTGACCAACTCGCGCATGTGCGCCGAGGGCAAGCGGCCAATCTGCCAGGATACCGGCATCGTCAACGTGTTCCTCAAGATCGGCATGGGCGTGCGCTTCGAAGGCTTCAAGGGCACGGTGACCGACGCCGTCAACGAGGGCGTGCGGCGCGCCTACAATTTCGAGGACAACAAGCTGCGCGCCTCGATCGTGGCCGACCCGCAGTTCGAGCGCAAGAACACCAAGGACAACACGCCGGCCGTGGTCCACATGGAGCTGGTCGAAGGCGACAGCGTCGACGTCAAGGTCGCGGCCAAGGGCGGCGGCTCGGAAAACAAGTCCAAGTTCGTGATGCTCAATCCGTCCGACTCGCTGGTCGACTGGGTGATGAAGACCGTGCCGACCATGGGCGCCGGCTGGTGCCCGCCGGGCATGCTCGGCATCGGCATCGGCGGCACCGCCGAGAAGGCGATGCTGATGGCGAAGGAAGTGCTGATGGACGACATCGACATGTTCGAGCTGAAGGCGCGCGGCCCGCAGAACAAGACCGAGGAACTGCGCATCGAACTGTGCGACAAGATCAACGCGCTGGGCATCGGCGCGCAGGGCCTGGGCGGCCTGACCACGGTGCTCGACGTGAAGATCATGATGTACCCGACCCACGCCGCCTCCAAGCCGGTGGCGATGATCCCGAACTGCGCGGCCACCCGCCACGCCCACTTCGTGCTGGACGGCTCCGGCCCGGCCTACATCGAGCCGCCGGCGCTGTCGACCTGGCCCGATGTGCACTGGACGCCGGACACCGAGAAGTCGCGCCGGGTCGACCTCGATACCCTGACCAAAGAAGAAGTCGCGTCGTGGAAGCCGGGCCAGACCCTGCTCCTGAACGGCAAGATGCTGACCGGCCGCGACGCCGCGCACAAGCGCATCCAGGACATGCTGGCCAAGGGCGAGCCGCTGCCGGTCGATTTCACCAACCGCGTGATCTACTACGTCGGCCCGGTCGATCCGGTGCGCGACGAAGCGGTCGGCCCGGCCGGCCCGACGACCGCCACCCGCATGGACAAGTTCACCGACATGATGCTCGAGAAGACCGGCCTGATCGCGATGATCGGCAAGGCCGAGCGCGGCCCGGCGGCGATCGAATCGATCCAGAAGCACAAGTCGGCCTACCTGATGGCGGTGGGCGGCGCGGCCTACCTGGTGTCGAAGGCGATCAAGAGCGCCAAGGTGCTCGGCTTCCACGACATGGGCATGGAAGCGATCTACGAGTTCGACGTGACCGACATGCCGGTCACGGTGGCGGTCGACGCCAACGGCACCTCGGTGCACAACACCGGGCCGAAGGAATGGGCGGCCAGGATCGAGTCGCTGAGCAGCGTCGGCAAGATCCCGGTGACCGTGGCGTAATGCGTCCGTGACGGACTTGAGCTCCGCCCCGATCGGGGTGTTCGACTCGGGCGTGGGCGGCCTGTCGGTGCTGCGCCACATCCGCGCGCTGCTGCCGCACGAGCACCTGCTGTATCTCGCCGACGCCGGCTTCGCGCCGTATGGCGACAAGCCGGAGCAGGTGGTGGCCGAGCGTTCGCTGGCCATCGCGCGCTTCCTGGTCGGGCGCGGCGCGAAGGCGCTGGTGGTGGCCTGCAATACCGCCACCGTGGCCGCCATCAAGCTGCTGCGCGCGCATTATCCCGCGATGCCGATCGTCGGCGTGGAGCCCGGCCTGAAGCCGGCCGCGGCGGCCAGCCGCAACGGCAAGGTCGGCGTGCTGGCGACCGACGGCACGCTGGCCGGCGAGAAGTTCCTGCTGCTGCGCGAGCAAGTCGGCCAGGCCAGCGCGGTCGAATTCCTGCTGCAGGGCTGCACCGGGCTGGCCGACCAGGTCGAACTGGGCGAGCTCGATTCCGCGGCCACCATCGCCATGCTGGAGCGCTACATCGTGCCGCTGCTCGATCAGGGCGCGGACACGCTGGTGCTGGGCTGCACCCACTATCCCTTCGTGCTGCCGGCGATCGAAGCGATCATCGCCCGCCATGCGCGGCAGGCGGTGGCGCTGGTCGACACCGGCGACGCGGTGGCGCGCCAACTGGCGCGTTTGCTGGCGGCCGGCGGCCTGGCGCGCGGGGCGGACGGCGATCCGGCGCGGCTAGAGGTGTTTACGACCGCCGGCGGCGCCCCGCTGTCGGCCATGTTCGCCAGCTTGCTGGGGCTGACGCCCCCGGTCGACGAGGTGCGCATCGAAACAATATTTTGATTTGCCAGTTGCGCCAGAAGTTTGTATAATCGCTAGCTGTCCCGGAAGCCTCGGGACATTTGCAGGACAGTGGTGGCTGTAGCTCAGTTGGTAGAGTCCAGGATTGTGATTCCTGTTGTCGTGGGTTCGAGCCCCATCAGCCACCCCATAGCTTTCTTTTAAATATCAGGCACTTAGGTGCCTTTTATTTTGTCCTGGGGCCTTTGCGGGGCCATTAGCGAGTTTTCGAGCCGCGCCATTTCCAGATCGTTCTGATCACCATCCAGCCAGCGGGCATAGGTCTTGTGGAACATTTCCACGCTGTGGCCGAGCTGCTTCGCGCAGAATGCCGGATTCATCCCAGCCATCAGCATCATCGTCGCATAGGTGTGGCGCATGTTGTAGGGCCGCCGGTACCGGATGCCCAGCCGCTTGAGCGCAGGCGTCCAGAAGCTGCGGCGGAAGGCGCGCTCATCCACCCAGGGCGTGCCGTAGCGAGGATCCTGGAACACCGGGCCGCCGGCGATCTGGGTGTGTTGCCGCTGCCGCTGGACGGCCGCCTGCGATCGACTGTTGAATTTCACGGTGCGCGCGACGTGCGTCTTCGTGCGGTCCTTGCGCAGGCCGCGCACGACGGCCTCGGCGACCAACACCGAGCTGCTGGCCAAGTCGACGTTATCCCACTGCAGGCCGAAAATCTCGCTTGTGCGCAGGCCGCTCCAGAACCACGTCTCCACCAGGTTGGCTACCTGCCCCGGGTGCTTCTCCTGAATTTCGGCGCAGATGCGCTCCATTTCCTCTCGCGTGAACGGGTCAGGAGGTTCCTTCTGGTGCTTCGCAGTGGGCACGGCCACCACCGGGTTCTCGACCAGAATCTTGTCGGTCACCGCCAGCTCGATTGCCTCGCGAAGCACCTGCACGTAGTTGTTGATGGTCTTGCCGCTTAGGTCCGGCCGGGTGACGATCGCCGTGAGAGCGTGACTGGTGCGAAGCGCGCGCAGCGCCAGGTCCCCGAGGAGTATCTGGGTTTTGAGGTCGCAGATGGTCTTTTTCCAAAAGCGCACGGCGCTCGCATAGCCGTCGCGGGTGGATGCCTCGAGGCGCTGCGCTCCCAGCCATGCGTTTCGTGGCCGCCGGCGACCTGCTCGGCTTTAGCAACGGCCAGCTCGCCCGCGGCTGCGGCATCGTCACCGTGCGCCAGCGCCCCGAGACCGCCAAGGGCGTCGTGTTCGTCACCCTCGAGGACGAGACCGGCAACGTGAACGTCATCGTCTGGCCCAATCTGGTCGAGCAGCAGCGGCGCGAAGTCATGAGTGCACGGCTGCTGGGGGTCTTCGGCGTCTGGCAGTGTAATAATAACGTCCGGCACCTGGTCGCCAAACGCCTCGTCGACATGTCCCACCTGCTGGGCGACCTCGACACCAGGAGCCGCGACTTCTCTTAACCCAGCAGCCCCCACTCAAGGGCCAAAATCCAGAGTATCCAACCCACACGTTCGGATTGCCTTGCGCCATTCAGCTTGCGCCGGGTGGTGAAGCTGTCAGCGATTACTTCGGCACTTCCATAGCGTAAAGAGAAACATGATAAATGCATCATCAATTCTCGTAAATACACTTGCAAAAACATTTACCGCACAAATGCACAGTCGTTCAATATGTCACTAGCGTTATGAAAAACCATGCTATTGTAATTAGGGAAATATCTTCGCGCATTGGCGCCGCCTTCCGGTCTGTGTGAACAATTGCGCCGGCATAAACTGCGGGCGAAATGCGGGCGGCGACCCGAAGAATATTTACAGAAAGATTTCACATGGATCAGGTCTCACCTTCTCCACCACGTTCGCTCAAGGCACTTACCGGTATCACCGGGCTGAATGAAATGACAGGCGGTGGATTTCCAAGCGGGCGGACTACGCTGCTCGCGGGCGGGCCTGGATCCGGAAAAACAATATTATCCTTGCAATTTCTGGTGCATGGCGCCATTAAGTGCGAGGCGCCGGGCATATTTGTCGCTTTCGAGGAATCTTCGGCGCGCATTATTTCAAATTCCGTCGGATTCGGCTGGCAATTGCCGCAATTGCTGGCTAATAACAAAATGTATTTCGTGGACGCCCAGCCGGCCGCCGATCTGGTTCTTTCCGGAATTTTCGATCTGAGCGGCATGCTCGCGGCGCTTGAGGCCCAGGTCGCGGCCATGGGGGCTAAACGCATTGTGATCGACGCAATCGATATTGTGTTGGCATTGCTGCCCGACGCAACGTCCAAACGGCGCGAAATCTACCGCCTGCACGACTGGTTGCTGAAACATGAACTGACGGCCATTGTTACGGCCAAGACCGACGAAAGCGATGCGGGCAGCCTGATGCCGCAGGCCTTCGGTTTCATGCAATTCATGGTCGATTGTTCAGTTCTCCTGAACCACAGCGTGGTGTTGGGGGTATCGCAACGCAACCTGCGGGTACAGAAATACCGCGGCTCGGCATTCGACGAAAACGAATCACCTTTCCTGATCAGCAAGAACGGCTTCGAAGTGGCCGTTGCGCGCAGCTTGGGCGATGTCGATGCGAACGTCACCAACGAGCGCGTTTCCAGCGGCGTCGAGCGGCTCGACAATATGCTGGGCGGCGGTTACTACCGCGGCGCGAGCATTCTCATTACAGGTTTCCCGGGTACCGCCAAGACCACGCTGAGCGGCGCCTTCGCGGAGGCGGCCTGCCGTCGGGGCGAGCGCACGATGTTCGTCAGCTTCGATTCAGACGGTTCCGAGGTGGTGCGCAATCTCGCTTCGGTCGGCATCCGGCTGCAACCCTACATTGAAAATGGCTGCCTGAGTATCATTTCGGCCCGCACCATTACCGGCAGTGCCGAGACCTATCTGGTGCGCATCAAGTTGCTGGCGCAGGAACATGCGGCCCGCTGCCTCGTCATCGACCCGGTGTCGACGCTGTCCAAATCGGGCAATGAGCTGACGGCACATAGCGTGGCGGAGCGCTTGATCGACTGGGCCAAGTCGCAAGGGGCGACGATGGTGTGCACCAGCCTGCTCGATGAAATGGCCAGCCAGTCCGAAGGCGGCTCGCCGCTGCAGATTTCGACTCTGGCCGACACCTGGATACACCTCAACTACCTAGTCCAGGCGGGCGAGCGCAACCGCGGCATCTCGATCATCAAGTCGCGCGGCACGGCGCACTCGAACCAGGTGCGCGAACTGGTCCTCAGCGATGCCGGCGTCACCCTGGCCGACACCTATACGGCCGGCGGCGAGGTCCTGATGGGTACCATGCGCTGGGAAAAAGAGAGTGCGGAACGGGTCGCCGCGGAAGTGGCCCAAGTCGCCGCCAAGCTCAAGCAAGTCCAGCTCGACGCCGAAGAGGCCGAGCTAGAAGTGCGCCTCAAGTCTGTGCAAACGGAACTGGTGGCCAAACAACTCGAGAAAACCTTGTTGTCCCATACCCGCGACAGCCGGGAACGTGAATTGGCACGCGGGCGCAGCCGGATGGCCGAGTTGCGCGGGGCCGACACCAACCAGTAACAATAAGGCAGTCATGGATCGCGCTCCAATTTTCAAATTTCGCCTGTACGTGGCGGGAGATGCACAGAACTCCGTGCAGGCAAAAGCCAATCTGCACTCCTTGTGCGAAACCCATTTGGCCGAGCGCTACGAAATCGAAGTGATCGATGTGTTGCGGGAGCAGAAGCGCGCGCTCGAAGACAGTGTGTTCATGACGCCTACCCTGGTCAAGCTGGCGCCGGAAAGCCCGCGTAGAATCGTCGGAACCCTGAGCCAGACCGCGGACGTCCTGCTGGCTCTCGGACTGGCGCCGTTGGATGTTCACGAGAGATAAGCCATGGAAGTGAGCGCCCTGATCGCTGCCCTGCAAGCCAACGTGGAACAGCTTGAACAACTAACCGGCGGCGAGATCGACGCCATCATGGACCAGCAAGGCCGGCCTTTCCTGCTGCAGCGCGCGCAGCAGCACATGCGCATGAACGAGACGATGCGGCAAAATGCGATGCTCAACGCGCTGCCCGCCTACATCGCGATGCTCGATGCCCACGGCGTAATCATGTCGGTCAACGACGCCTGGCGCGGCTGCTCCGGCATGGCTGCGGCGCAAGCACCCGGCCATGAAGTCGGCAGCAACTACCTGCAGCTGTGCGAACATGACGGAGGCGCGGCCGACGCGCACGCCATCGCGGCCGGCATTCGCGCCGTGCTGCGAGGCGCGGCGCCGGCCTGCTCGCTCGAGTATTCCTGCATGTCGCACGGCGCCCACGCCTGGTTCCTGGTGACGGTCACGCCACTGGAGGTAGGATCGCGCCAGGGCGCCGTCATCATGCATATGGACATCAGCGAGCGCAAGCGTGGTGAGGAGGACCTACGCCGCTTCCGTACCGCCATGGACTGCACCGCCGATGCGATCTTCCTGGTTCGGCGCGCGAGCATGCGCTTTATCGAAGTCAATGCGACCGCCTGCACCATGCTGGGTTATAGCCGGGAGGAATTGCTGCAGCTGGGGCCAGTGCCGATCAGCACCGCGGAGCCTGCCGAGCATGCCGCGCTGTACGATGCGCTCATTGTCAAAGGGACCAACGAGCACAGCGAATCCCAGTTGCGCCGCAAGGACGGTTCGTGGTTGCAAGTGGAAGTGCACCGCCAAGCCCTGCGCTCGGGGCCGGACTGGATCATCGTCGGGGTGGTGCGCGACATCACTGAACGCAGGCAGGCGCAGAAAATGCTGCAGCATCAGGCGCATCACGACGGCCTGACCGGGCTGCCGAACCGGACGCTGTTCTATGACATCCTTGACAAGATGCTGGCTCAGGCGGTGCCCAACGGCTGGATGCTGGCAGTGCTGTTCATCGATCTGGACCACTTCAAGAACGTTAACGATACTCTGGGCCATTCCGTGGGCGATGAACTGCTCATCCAGTTCAGCAACCGGCTGCTCGATTGCGTCCGGGTGCGGGACACGGTCGGCCGCCTCGGCGGGGACGAGTTCGCCGTGGTGGTATTGATGCAGAACGGTCAGAATATAGCCGTCGTCGTGGCCAACAAAATCCGCGAAGTGCTCAGCGTCCCCTTCACCCTCGGCGGGCACGAGATCAATGTGACGGCAAGCATCGGTATCACCATGTACCCCAACGACGCCTCCTCGCTGGAGGACCTGATCAAGTATGCCGACACCGCGATGTACCGCGCCAAGCACGCCGGTCGCGATACCTTCCGCTTCTTCACGGCCCAGATGAATGCCGATGTGCAGAGCCGTCTGGAGCTGGAAATCGCACTGCGCAAGGCCTTCGAGAATGAGGAGTTCGTCTTGCACTACCAGCCCAAGATCCAGGTCTCGACGGGCAGGGTGATCGGGGTCGAAGCGCTGCTGCGCTGGGAGCGCCCCGGATGCGGCCTGGTCTCGCCCGCGTGCTTCATCCCGGTGCTGGAAGAGACGGGCCTGATCGTTCGTATGGGCAGCTGGGTGATCGGCGCGGCCTGCCGCCAGATGGCCCTATGGCTGCGCTCGGCGGTGGGCGCCGTCAGTGTGTCGGTCAATGTTGCCGGCCGCCAGTTTAGCGAAGGCGACCTGGAGGCCGATGTCGTGTGCGCCCTGGACGCCAGCGGCGTGCCGCCCGAACTACTGGAACTGGAGCTGACCGAAGGTTCCCTCATGGCCAACACCGAGCGCACGATCACGACTCTGAAAAATCTGAAACGGCTCGGCGTACAGATTTCCATCGACGACTTTGGCACGGGCTACTCCAGCCTGGCCTACCTGCGCCGCTTCCCGATCGACAAACTGAAGATCGATATCGCCTTCATCCGCGAGGTAACGACCAATCCCGATGATGCCGCGATCGTGATTGCCATACTCGGCATGGCGCACAGCCTGAACCTGCAGGTGATCGCGGAAGGGGTGGAGACGGCGTCCCAGCTGGCGTTTCTCAGGCGGCACCACTGCGACCAGATTCAGGGCTATTTCTTCAGCCGGCCGTTGGCGCTGGCAGAACTGGAGCAACTGCTGCGCGACGACTTGCGCCTGCAGTTGCCAGTGCAGGCTGGGCGACGGAAAACCCTGCTGTTGGTGGACGATGAACCAAGTGTGCTGTCCTCGCTGCAGCGCCTGCTGCGCCATGACGGCTACCACATCCTGTGCGCCGACTCGGCGGCGGCAGGGTTCGAGCTGCTGGCCCAGTATGACGTGCAGGTGATCGTGTGCGACCAGCGCATGCCGAACATGAGCGGAACTGAATTCCTGGGCCGTGTCAAGGAGATGTATCCCGACACTTTCCGTATTGTCTTGTCCGGCTACACCGACCTGGAATCAATTATGCAGGCCGTCAACAAAGGCGCGATTTACCGTTTCTATACCAAACCGTGGGATAACAAAGTCCTGCGCAAGGAGTTGCGCGCCGCGTTCAAGCATTACTGCCTGTTACACGATATCGCCCTCGCCGGCGACGACACTTCGCCCGCTGCGGTGCCATCAATGGAAGATGTAGTGAGCACGACCTGATCTGACATTCCAGGCGTAACAAGTCCGAGCAGATTAATCTTCTAGAACATGATCCCTTATGTCCCGGTTGCGCTGGGGCGAATTGGCAACGATATCATCAGCGCAAATAAATCAATCCGTTCATAGGGGTTTTATATGTATGCTGATCTCGACCAGCTCATCCTGATCCATGTTCCGAGTGGGGTGATTGTCACGACGCAAGACAATATCATCGTCCGCTGGACCAATGGAGCCGAGCGTATTTTTGGTTACAGCAGCGACGATGCAATGGGAAGTAACTTATGGTCTCTCATCTCTCTCCCCGGCCAGGAAAATTCTGACGCGGAAATTATGAGCAAATTGCGCGAAAGCGGAACCTGCGATTGTGAAATGTTAAGAAGGAGAAAGGATGGTGCACTAATTTATGTCGATGCCTCCGGTTCGGCGATCTACAGCGCCGACAGGCAGTTGGAACATATTATTTTCAGCAAGAAAGATATAACACAGTTAAGGGCGTCTCGTGATGCCCAGTTGATGGACGTAAAATTCCGCAACGTATTCGAGTCCTCGCCCGACAGCATTATCGTTGCCAATCCCACCGGCACCATAGTGTTAGCCAATGCACAGGCGGAGCGGCTGTTCGGATACGAGCCAAGTGAGCTGGATGGCAAACGAATCGAGATTCTGCTGCCGGAGCGCTTCCGGCACTGCCACGTGGGACACCGCTCGCGCTACTTTGATCAGCCGCGCACACGCATCATGGGGGCCGGCCTTGACCTACACGGCCTGCGCAAGGATCAAGCCGAGTTTCCTGTCGAAATCAGCCTATCACCGATTCAGACCGACGCTGGAGCCTTCGTCATCAGTGCGATTCGTGATGTCAGCGAGCGCAAAAAAGCGGAGCAAAAATTCCGTGGCCTGCTTGAATCGGCGCCCGATGCAATCGTCATCGTTAACCAACTCGGCGAGATAGTACTGGTAAACTCGCAGACCGAAATCTTGTTCGGGCATCTCCGTGCCGAATTAATTGGCAAGAAAATTGAAGTTCTCATCCCGGCCAGATTCGGCGCCAAGCATCCCCCGTTTCGTAGTGGATTCTTTGACCAGCCAAGGCCTCGTTCAATGGGTGCGGGTCTGGAATTATTTGGTCTCAAGCGCGACGGCTCGGAGTTTCCTGTCGAGATTAGCCTATCTCCACTGGAGACTGAGGACGGTGTACTGGTGTCATCGGCAATACGTGACATCACCGAACGCAAGCGGATCGAGCGGGCACTTACTGAACAGAAATACGAGTTGGAGCGGGCGAATCTGGCCAAGGACCGCTTCCTGACTAGCATGTCACACGAGCTACGCACGCCGTTGAACGCTATCTTGGGCTTTTCGCAGCTGCTCGCAAACAACTTATTACCCACGACCGAGATTCAAAAAATTGCTTTCGTCCAGAATATAGTGACGTCAGGAAAACACTTGCTCGCCTTGATTGACGAAATACTCGACCTCGCCAAGATAGAGTCCGGCAATATCAGCCTGTCACTGGAATCTGTCTCCTTAGCGCAATTGATCGCCGAGGTCGCAATAATGGTCGAGGAACAGGCAGCACAGCGCGGTATTCGCATGCTTTACCCTGAACCGGATCCCTCAATGGCGGTATGGAGCGATCATACCCGCCTCAAGCAAATTATTTTAAATCTGTTGTCCAATGCCATTAAATACAACCGCAAAGACGGTGTCGTAGTGTTGAATGTTGCGGATAGCGCACCCAACCACATACGAATTTCCGTTCAAGATACCGGCGATGGCTTGAGGCAAGATCAGATCGAAGCGCTTTTCCAGCCGTTTAACCGACTGGGTCAAGAAGCAAGCTCCATAGAAGGCACAGGCATCGGCCTGGTCGTGACCAAGCGCCTGGCCGAGCTAATGGGCGGCACCATGGGAGTAAGCAGCACAGTCGGAGTCGGCAGTGTTTTTTGGATCGAACTTGATAGGGAGTATCCTGAACAAATACAGGAAAATCAGGCTAACGATCTGCGTGCACCGGCATTTCGTTACGGCGCGAATCACAATACGCCAGCGACGATACTATATATTGAAGACAGTCCGGCCAGCCTACGGCTAGTTGAAGACATTATCGGTTTTCGCCCCGACTTTACGCTCATCTCCGCAATAGACGCCAAATCAGGCATCGCACTGGCCCAAAGCCACCGGCCACATGTAATTTTAATGGACATCAATCTTCCCGGCATGAGCGGCAGAGAGGCGAAAAAGCTCTTGAGTGCAGATGAGCGCACCGCCCATATTCCCGTTATCGCCCTGACCGCCAATGCCATGTCGAGCGATATCAAAAAGGGCATAGCCGCAGGCTTCTTTCGTTACCTCACAAAGCCACTCGACGTGGACGTTCTGCTCGCGGCGATCGATGATGCTCTCGCTGGCGTCCTCAATGAGGGAGACATATCAATCCAAACTTAGGGAGCCGCCGATCAATTCTTTTTTCTCAGCGATCTCCGTAGGACGGCTCAAAGCGGGCATGGCCGAACGCGGCTATACCCGCATCGGCCTACCGGAAACCATGCCGCCTTTTTCCTGGCGTATGCCGGTCAGGCGATTTGGGTAATGGATCAATGGAAGAACGACCCGATCGGCAAGCCGACCGTTTCGAAGCGACTGATCGCGCCCGGCCGCACGAGGAAAGACGGGTCGCTGCGCGATCCCAGCAACAGCAGTCAGGCATCTTTTGTGATCGAGCGATGATGAGGCCCACATGGATACTGTGCGCAGCCGCTGGCATTGCGCTGCCCGTCGCCGGCGCCGACCGCGTTGCTTGCCCTATCTTGCTCGACGAAGGCACCGTTGCAGTGGTGCGTCCACCGGCCGGATGGCTGGGTACGTCGCATTCCATCATGCGACTAACGGGCGGCGGCATCATGCGCGGACATCCCGACCAAATGGCTTACCTCGTGCCGTCCGCGAGCAAGCGAACAAAAGGCGGTGGCATCACCACTTGGACTTTTGAATCTGGCGAAAAGAGATGGCTCTGGTGTAGTTATGGCGGCAGCGGCGCGATCCAGCTATCGAAGCGGCTGGATGATTCCGCAGGCGACTGCTCGGTACATTTTAGAACGGCTGAAAAAGATCAGATCGTCGATCTGTATGCCGCGTGCACTGCCCCATCGGCTCGCCGCTAATCGCCTGAAGCATCGAGCAGCAACTCCCAATACCCCACATCGACCCATCGGTCGAACTTGCGGCCCACTTGTTTGAAGTGGGCGACCTTGTCGAAGCCGAGCTTTTCATGCAGCGCCACGCTGGCCGGGTTCGGCTGCGCGATGCCGCCGATAACCGCGTGCACGCCCCGCTGTCGTAGTTCGCCGATCAGCGCGCGGTACAGCGCCGATCCGATGCCGCGGCCCGCCATCTCGGGCGACACGTAGACCGAACTCTCCACCGAGAAGCGGTAGGCGGCGCGCACTCGCCACAAGGTCGCGTACGCGTAGCCGGCCAGCGCGCCGTCCTGCTCGAACACCAGCCATGGCAGCAGCGCCGAATACTCGCGGATGCGCTTGGCCATCTCCGCCTCGCTGACGTCCTGCTCTTCGAAGCTGATGGTGGTCGTGCGCACGAAATGGTTGTAGATCACGCAGATGGCGGCGGCGTCGTGTTCGCTGGCTGGTCGGATCATGCTGGTCCCGGTGGCAAAATAGTTCTTACGATACCCGAACTTCCGACAGACCGCTCGGCAAAATCCAGCCGCTCACCGCCGCGCACGATTGAAGCCGGGAGCCCTATGGAATATGATCTGCTGATGGAAGCACGTGTCTCAAAACTCGAAGCCGCTGTCGAATATATACAGCGGGACCTCACAGAATTGAAAGCGGATGTGCGCGCACATCGAAAAGAAACCGCGCGCGATTTCCGTATCCTGTTCAGCGCAATCATCACCGTCGCGCTCGGCCTCGCCAGCTTGATGGCCAAAGTCTTTCACTGGTTTTAAGCAACGCCTGCCTCGTCCCAAAAGCGCCATTTCCGATTGCATGCTATAAAGGCGGCAGGAGGAAACTATCATGGACGAAACTGATCGCCGTCACGACCACGACACCGCCAGCAAGATCGACGAAGCGCTGCGCGTGCAGCAAGCGTTCGGCGACGACGTGGCGCAGAAATACCTCAAGCTGCGCGGCATCGGCGAAGAGATCGCCCAGCGCGTGCTGGCCGCCAGCGCCGCGCAACCGGCGCGTGTGCGCCACAGCTGACCACGCACCGGCGCACGCCCGCAGCCGATCGGCTGCAACGCGATGGCGGATGATTTCCTGACCAGTTGGAAGTTTTGACAACGCAGGGAGCGAAACAGTAGCGGCGGCAAGGTGCAGCGGGCCGCGCGGGGTGAGGCGGAAAGCGAGCGGGCCAGCCCACGCGGGCGGCCTCGATCGAGGTGCTGCTTAGTCGAGCTTCCAGGCGTAATCGACCTTGGTCCAGGTCTGCGCCGGCGCGCCGTCCTTGGTGCCCGGCTTGAACTTGCAGGCGCTGATCGACTTGATCGCGGCCTTGTCCAGGTTCTTGAAGCCGCTGGTCTTGTCCAGCTTCGATTCCGCCACCGAACCGTCGGCATTGACCAGGAAGGACATCGACACCGTCCCCTGCTCTTCATTCATCAGGGACGCTTTCGGATATTCCGCCTTGCAGGTCTTGGCGTCGAAGCTGGCTGGAACTTCGCCCGCGGCGACCGCGCCGGTGATGCCGGTGAAAATCAAGGCTGCAAGTACACTCAGATTACGTTTGTATGTAGACATATCAGTTTCCCAATGATTCACATCGAAGTAACGCCGGCTAAGCTCGACTCAAACGATTACAACTTCCAGACGTAGTCCACTTTGGTCCAGGTCTGGGCCACCGCGCCATCCTTGGTGCCCGGCTTGAACTTGCACGCGCTGATGGCCTTGACCGCGGCCTTGTCCAGGTTCTTGAAGCCGCTGGTTTTTTCCACTTTCGACTCGATCACGCTGCCGTCGGCGCCGACCAGGAAGGCCATCGTGACGGCGCCTTCTTCTTCGTTGACCAACGATGCTTTCGGATACTCGGCCCTGCAATTTTTCGAGTCGAAGGTCGCTGGAACTTCGCCCGCAAATGCCGAACCTGCGACGGACAACAACAGTGCTGCGGTGATGCTGATAGAACGCTTCTTCATTTTCTTTTTTCCCACTTCGTTTTAACTAATCGTCAAGCCACTACGCATTACGCCTACTGACTCAGAATTCTTCCCACTCGTCGTTGCCGGCGGCTGCGCTGGCGACTTTCTTCGGCTTCGCGGCCGGTGCGGCGGCTGCCGCGGCGACCGGCTTCTTGAGGGCCGGACGGGCTGCCACGCGCAGCGCCACGGCCTTGCCCACCTTGGCTACGCGGGGCGGCGTCGCAGCCGGCGCGGCGGCGATCGTCGACGGCGCCGACACATGCACTTCTTCGCCTTCGACCAGCTTGAAGATGCTGACCACGTGCGCCAGTTCGCTGGCCTGGTCCTGCAGGCTCTGCGCCGCTGCCGCCGCTTCTTCCACCAGCGCCGCGTTCTGCTGGGTCATGCTGTCCATCTCGATGATCGACATATTGACCTGCTCGATGCCGCGGCTCTGCTCCAGGCTGGCGTTGGCGATCTCGCCCATGATGTCGGTCACGCGCTTGACGCTGGCCACCACTTCATCCATGGTCACGCCGGCCTGGCCCACCAGTTTGCTGCCGCGCTCGACCTTCTCGACCGAATCGCCGATCAGGGTCTTGATTTCCTTGGCTGCCGCTGCCGAGCGCTGCGCGAGGTTGCGCACTTCGGACGCGACGACCGCGAAACCGCGGCCCTGCTCGCCGGCGCGCGCCGCTTCCACCGCGGCGTTCAGCGCCAGGATGTTGGTCTGGAACGCGATGCCGTCGATCACGCCGATGATGTCGACGATCTTGTTGGCCGAGGCGTTGATCGAGCCCATGGTGTCGACCACTTGCGACACCACGTCGCCGCCCTTGCGCGCCACGTCCGAGGCGGTGGCCGCCAACAGGTTCGCTTCGCGCGCATTGTCCGCATTCTGTTTCACGGTCGAGGTCAGCTCTTCCATCGCCGAGGCGGTCTTTTCCAGCGAGCTGGCTTGCATCTCGGTCCGCGAGGACAGGTCGATGTTACCGGCCGCGATTTCACGCGAGGCGGTGCCGATGGTCTCGGTGCCGATCCGCACCTGGCCCACGATGCCGACCAGGCTGTTGCGCATTTCTTTCATCTCGACCAGCAGGCTGCCCCGGTCCGAGGCGGCGGTCTCGATCGCGATCGACAGGTCGCCGTGGGCGATGCTGCCGGCGATCTTGGCCGTGTAATCGGGCTCGCCGCCCAGCTGCTTGAGCAGGCCGCGGGTGATCACCACCGCCGCCAGCACGCCCATCGCCGCGGCCAGCAGGCCCAGCACGATCATGAAGTTGCGGGCATTGTTGAAGGCCGCGGCGGCGTCCACCGACACCTGCGCGTTGAGCTTGTCTTCGGTGGCGGCCAGCGCGTCCAGCGCGTCCAGCCACTTCTTCTGCACCGGCTTGATTTCCTTGATGAAGATCCGGGTGGCGTCTTCCGCCTTGTTGCCCAACCACAGTTCCGAGGCCCTGGTGATGGCCGGCATCGCCACACCTTCATACTCCTTGATCTGGGCCAGCAGGGCCTTCTCGGGCGCGCTGCCTTCGGCCGCGAAGCGGTCGCTCAGTTTCTTTTCCAGCGCGTCGTAGTCGGCGGTCTGCTGCTTGAAGCGGTTCATCTCCGGTTCCATCGAATCCGGGTCCGTCATCAAGGTCAGGGTCTTCAGCGAGGTGACGCGGCTGTTCACGTTCGAACGCATGTCGAGCACCAGGCGGGTCACCACATTGTTCACACCCACCACGCGGTCCAGCCGGTCCTGGATCTGCGCCATGCGCAGGATACCGACCACGGTGACCGCCACCAGCAGCAGCAAGACCAGGGCAAAACCCAGGCCCAAGCGCGTTCCGACCTTCATATTTGTTAAATTCATGTCGTGTCTTTTTCTAATGAAACTGTGAGGACTCATTGGTCAAATTCGCCCGGAACCCGCTGCGCCGCGCGACGCTTTTGCCGTCGAGAATTAATACCGTATTGATTCGAGTATTTCCGTCAGGATAAATCAAAAAAATGACTGCGGATGCAAAAATTCTTGACTCAGCTGCGATTTGTTTCAGTAGAACAACACTTTTGACCCTTGCGTAGGGTGTGAAACAGGAAATCAGATCGGGAATTTTACGGGGAGTTTTTCTTTGAGGCAAGCATTTTTACTTTCGAAAATCGAAACACTGCTTGCCGCGTAGTAATTTCAAACAGCCCTGGGCGGGCTGAGTCATGCCTTGATGCAATGTTGTCAGGCAGCCTGACGCAGGCGGGCGGCGGCCTCGAGCAGCAGGCCGGGATCGCCCGCGGCCAGCTTGCGCGGATCGGACAGGATCTGGCGGAAACCGCGCGCGCCGGGCAGGCCGGCCATCAGGCCCAGCATGTGGCGCGTGATGCTGTTCAGCTTGAGACCGCGCGCGCCATGCTCGGCCAGTTGGGCCTGGATGTAGGGAATCATCGCCGCCAGCACGTCGTCGCGCGAGGGGATGGGCGCGTCGTCGCCGTAGAACTGGGCGTCGAAACCGGCCATCAGGTAGGGATTGTGATACGCCTCGCGGCCCAGCATCACGCCATCGACATGCTCGAGATGGGCCGCGACCTCGGCGCTGGTCTTGATGCCGCCGTTGATGATGATTTCGAGCTGCGGGAAATCACGCTTGAGCTGGTACGCGGTTTCGTACTTGAGCGGCGGGATCTCGCGGTTCTCCTTGGGCGACAGGCCCTTGAGGATGGCGTTACGCGCATGCACGATGAAAGTTTTGCAACCGGCGTCCGCCACCAGGCCCACGAAGTCGCGCACGAAGTCGTAATGCTCGATCTTGTCGATGCCGATCCGGTGCTTGACCGTGACGTCGATCTCGACCGCGTCGCGCATCGCCTTCACGCAATCGGCCACCAGCTGCGGCTCGGCCATCAGGCAGGCGCCGAACGCGCCCTTCTGCACCCGCTCGGACGGGCAGCCGCAATTCAGGTTGATTTCGTCGTAGCCCCAGTCCTGGCCCAGCTTCGCGCTCCTGGCCAGGTCGGCCGGATCGCTGCCGCCCAGCTGCAGCGCGACCGGATGCTCGACCGCGTCGTAGCGCAGGTGGCGCTCGACGTCGCCATACACCAGCGCCCCGGTGGTCACCATCTCGGTGTACAGCCAGGTGTGGCGCGTGATCTGGCGATGGAACACGCGGCAGTGGCGGTCGGTCCAGTCCATCATCGGCGCGACCGACAGGCGGCGCGCGGGAAGTGTGCGTGTGCTCATGCGGCTATTCTAAAGGCTGTCAAAAAAGGGCGCCGCAGCGCCCTTGTGATTATGCTGCCTCGCGGCCGGCCTTCTTGCGCTCATGCTCTTTCAGGTAGCGCTTGCGCAGGCGGATCGACTTCGGCGTGATCTCGACCAGCTCGTCGTCGGCGATGAATTCGACCGCGTATTCGAGCGACATCTGGATCGGCGGCACCAGGCGCACCGCTTCGTCGGTACCGGACGAACGCACGTTGGTCAGCTGCTTGCCCTTGATCGGGTTGACCACCAGGTCGTTGTCGCGCGAGTGGATGCCGATGATCATGCCTTCGTACACCGGGTCGTTGTGGACCACGAACATGCGGCCGCGATCCTGCAGCTTCCAGATCGCGTAGGCCACGGCCGCGCCGTCGTCCTGCGAGATCAGCACGCCGTTGCGGCGGCCCTGCATTTCACCCTTGGTATTGTCGACCGGCGCGTATTCGTCGAACACGTGCGACATCAGGCCGGTGCCGCGGGTCAGGGTCATGAACTCGCCCTGGAAGCCGATCAGGCCGCGCGCCGGAATGCGGTACTCGAGGCGCACCCGGCCCTTGCCGTCCGATTCCATGTTCTGCAGGTCGCCGCGGCGGCGGCCCAGTTCTTCCATCACGCCGCCCTGGTTGACTTCTTCGACGTCGACCGACAGCTGCTCGAACGGCTCGTGGCGCACGCCGTCGACCATCTTGAACACCACGCGCGGACGCGACACGGCCAGCTCGAAGCCTTCGCGCCGCATGTTCTCGATCAGGATCGTCAGGTGCAGCTCGCCGCGGCCCGAGACTTCGAAAATCGTGTCGTCGTCGGTCGGCGCCACGCGCAGCGCGACGTTGGCTTTCAGTTCGCGGTCGAGGCGGTCGCGCAGCTGGCGGCTGGTGACGAACTTGCCTTCGCGGCCGGCCAGCGGCGAGTTGTTGACCATGAAGTTCATGGTCAGGGTCGGTTCGTCGACGGTCAGCATCGGCAGCGCGTCCGGGGTGTCCGGCTGGCAGATGGTCGAACCGATGCCGATTTCGTCGATGCCGTTGATCAGCACGATGTCGCCGGCGACCGCTTCGTCGACCAGCACGCGCTCCAGGCCCTTGAAGTTCAGCACCTGGTTGATGCGGCCCTTGATCGGGGTCGAATCGGGACCGTTCAGGACGACCACGTCCTGGCCGGACTTGATGCGGCCGCGCGAGATGCGGCCAATGCCGATCTTGCCGACGTAGGAGGAGTAGTCGAGCGAGGTCACCTGCATCTGCAGCGGGCCGTCCGGATTGTCGTCGCGCACCGGCACGTGCTTGAGGATCGCTTCGAACAGCGGGGTCATGTCGCCTTCGCGGGCTTCCGCGTCGAGGCTGGCGTAACCGTTCAGGGCCGAGGCGTAGACCACCGGGAAGTCGAGCTGCTCATCGGTCGCGCCCAGCTTGTCGAACAGTTCGAAGGTCTGGTTGATCGCCCACTCGGCGCGCGCGCCCGGACGGTCGATCTTGTTGACTACCACGATCGGCTTGAGGCCCAGCGCCAGCGCCTTGCGCGTGACGAAGCGGGTCTGCGGCATCGGGCCTTCCTGGGCATCGACCAGCAGCAGCACCGAGTCGACCATCGACAGCACGCGCTCGACCTCGCCGCCGAAGTCGGCGTGGCCTGGGGTGTCGACGATGTTGATGTGGGTGCCGTTGTACTCGACCGCACAGTTCTTCGACAAAATCGTAATGCCGCGCTCTTTTTCGAGGTCGTTCGAATCCATCACGCGGGTCTCGACCTGCTGGTTCTCACGGAAGGTACCGGACTGGCGCAGCAGCTTGTCCACCAGCGTGGTCTTGCCGTGGTCAACGTGGGCGATGATGGCGATGTTACGAATTGCGCGTTTAGAGTTTGACATGGTCGTAATGAACGGAGAATGTACGTGGTGTACGAAGGTGTACGGTATTGCTAAATTCTGGAACCGACTAGTATAGCATGCTTCGGGCCCTTATTGCGTTGCACAAGGGCAAAAAGGCCAGCAAATTCAAGCGCTTGCTGTTTTTTTCACCACAGGCGGACGCCCCAAGTTGGTGAATGATGGGCACATTCCGCGTGGGCACGGCAAGCCGTCACCCTACGTATGGGGTGACGCGGGGGTTTCGGGCGGCATGCCGCCCGCCAGCGGAACGACCACCCCGTGCACGGGGTGGGCTTGGGTACGGCTTTGCCGTGCCCACGCAGTCACAGTCACAGGCAGGCAATCAGGCGTTCCGGGGCGAGGATGGCGTATTCCTGCAAGGTGGCGGTGCCCAGCAGCTTGCCGTCGTGGTAGACGCGCACCCTGCCCTGCTCGGCCGGCAGCGCGATCGCTTCCTTGCCGAGCGCGAGGCGCTGGCCTTGCAGGAAGCGCCTGGCCAACTCGTCGCCCAGCAGCAGCGCGGGGAACGAGGACAGCAAGGCATCCACCGGCGCCAGCAGCGACAGCGGCGCGGCGTGCGTTTGCAGCGCCTCCAGCGTGACCATGCCGTCGATGGTCAGCGCGCCCACCTGCGTGCGGCGCAGCGCGTTCAAATGCGCGCCGCAGCCGAGCGCGTTGCCGATGTCCTCGCCCAGCACCCGGATGTAAGTGCCCTTGCTGCAGGTGACCGACAGCTTCAGGAACGGCGCCTCGTACGCGATGAAGTCGAGCCGGTGGATGGTGACCGGCCGCGCTTCGCGCTCCAGCACGATGCCTTCGCGCGCATATTCGTAGTAGGCCTTGCCGTCGCGCTTGAGCGCCGAATACATCGGCGGCACCTGCAGGATCGGACCGCGGAACTGCGCCAGCACCGCCTCGATCTGTTCGCGCGTGAGGTTCACGTCGCGGGTGGCGATCGCTGCGCCTTCGGTGTCGCCGGTGTTGGTCGTGATGCCGAGATGGACCGTGGTGTCGTAGGTCTTGTCGGCTTCCAGCAGGTCTTGCGAGAACTTGGTGGCCTCGCCGAAGCACAGCGGCAGCAAGCCGGTGGCGAACGGATCGAGAGTGCCGGTGTGACCGGCTTTCTTCGCGTTGAGCACGCGCTTGGCCTTGATCAGCGCATCGTTGGACGACAGGCCGACCGGCTTGTCGAGCAGCAGTACGCCGTCGACCAGGTCGCGAATTTTTTTGGGATGGCTAGGCTTCATAGGCGCTCCCCGTCGTTCCCGCGCAGGCGGGAACCCATAGCGCGTGTGAGCGGTTGCGCGCTATGGGTTCCCGCCTGCGCGGGAACGACGGATTTACGGTTGCGGGTCGGTGTCCGCCTTGGTGTCCGCCTTGGTGTCCGCCTTGGCGTCCGGCTCGGCGTCCGCCGCGCGCACGGCGTTGGCCTGGTCGATCAGCAGCGACAATTCCATGCCGCGCGAGGTCGAGGTGTCGTGCACGAAATGCAGTTGCGGCAGCGTGTGGATGTGCAGGCGCTTGCCAAGCTGGTTGCGGATGAAGCCCGCCGCCGCGCTCAAGCCCTCGCTCGTGTTCTTGATCGCTTCCGCTTGATCGTTCAGCATGGTGAAGAACACCTTGGCGTGCGCGTAATCGGGCGTGATCTGCACCTCGGTGATCGTGACCATCCCGATGCGCGGGTCCTTCAAGCCGTAGGCGATGATTTCGGCCAGGTCGCGCTGGATCTGGTCGGCCACGCGCAAGCCGCGTGCCGGAATGTTTTTGCTGTGTTTTGCCATCTTCGTATACTACTCTTCTAAACAAGCAGGGCGCCAATAGGCACCTGCCTATTGACGCCCTGCGGGATACCGCGCGCCTTACAGCGTACGGGCGATCTCCTGGACTTCAAACACTTCGAGGGTGTCGCCAACCTGGATGTCGTTGTAGTTCTTGAGCGACAGGCCGCACTCGAGGCCGGCGCGCACTTCTTTCGCATCGTCCTTGAAGCGCTTGAGCGAGTCGATCTCGCCGGTCCACACCACGATGTTGTTGCGCAGCAGGCGCACCGAGGACGAACGCTTGACCACGCCATCGGTGACCAGGCAACCGGCAACCGCGCCGACTTTCGACACCAGGATGACCTGGCGAATCTCGACCTGGCCGGTGACGGTCTCGCGCTTCTCCGGCGACAACATGCCCGACAACGCCGCCTTGATCTCGTCGATCGCATCGTAAATGATGTTGTAGTAGCGAATGTCCACGCCGTTCGACTCGGCCAGCTTGCGCGCCTGGGCGTCGGCCCGGGTGTTGAAGCCGATGATGACCGCTTTCGAGGCCACCGCCAGGTTGACGTCCGACTCGGTAATGCCGCCCACCGCCGCGTGCACCACCTGCACCCGCACTTCGGAGGTCGACAGTTTCTGCAGCGAGCTGACCAGCGCTTCCTGCGAACCCTGCACGTCGGTCTTGATGATCATCGGCAGGTTCTTGACTTCGCCTTCGGCCATCTGGTCGAACATGTTCTCCAGCTTCGCCGCCTGCTGCTTGGCCAGCTTCACGTCGCGGAATTTACCTTGACGGAACAGACCGATTTCACGCGCCTTGCGCTCGTCGGCCATGACCATGACTTCTTCACCGGCCACCGGCACTTCGGTCAGGCCCTGGATCTCGACCGGAATCGAGGGACCCGCTTCGCTGATCGACTTGCCGTTCTCGTCGAGCATGGCGCGCACGCGGCCGAACGAGGAACCGGCCAGGATCACGTCGCCGCGCCGCAGCGTGCCGGACTGGACCAGGATGGTCGCGACCGGGCCGCGGCCCTTGTCCAGACGGCCCTCGACCACCAGCCCGCGGGCCGGCGCGTCGACCGGCGCCTTCAGTTCCAGCACTTCGGCCTGCAGCAGCACCTGCTCGAGCAAGTCGTCGATGCCCTGGCCGGTCTTGGCCGACACCGGCACGAAGGGCGACTCGCCACCGTATTCTTCCGGCACCACCTGTTCGGCGACCAGTTCCTGCGTCACCCGGTCCACATTGCTTCCCGGTTTGTCGATCTTGTTGATCGCCACCACCAGCGGCACCCCGGCCGCTTTCGCGTGGGCGATTGCTTCCTTGGTCTGCGGCATCACGCCGTCGTCCGCCGCCACCACCAGGATGACGATGTCGGTGGCCTTGGCGCCGCGCGCACGCATGGCCGTAAAGGCTTCGTGACCCGGGGTGTCGAGGAAGGTGATCATGCCGCGCGGCGTTTCGACGTGGTAAGCGCCGATGTGCTGGGTAATCCCGCCCGCTTCGCCGGACGCCACCTTGGCGCGCCGGATGTAGTCGAGCAGCGAGGTCTTGCCGTGGTCGACGTGACCCATGACGGTGACCACCGGTGCGCGCGACACCGATTCGAAGTGAGCGTGCTCACCCTGGTCGGCCAGCAGCGCTTCCGGATCGTCCTGTTCGGCAGCGAAGGCCTTGTGGCCCATCTCTTCGACCAGGATCATCGCGGTTTCCTGATCGAGCACCTGGTTGATGGTGCACATCTGGCCCAGCTTCATCAGCTGCTTGATGACCTCGGACGCCTTGACCGACATCTTGTGCGCCAGTTCGGCCACGGTGATGGTTTCAGGGACGTGGACGTCCTTGATCACCGCCTCGGTCGGCGCCTGGAAATTGGTTTCGCGGTCGTCGCTGTGCGAAGGACGGCGGCCCTTGGCGCCACCGCGCCAGCCGTCACGGCCGCCGGACGAGCCGACGTTGCCGCGCGGCTTGATCGAGCCGGGCGCGCCGCGTTTCTTGGCGTCGTCCGACCAGGTCGAGGACACATTCGCCGACTTGATCGACTTCTTGTCCGCCGTGGCCGGCTTCTTGTCGTCCTTCTTCTCGCCGGGCTTCTTGTCGGCGGGCTTGTGCAGCGTGCCTTCCGGCGTCTTGGCCTTGAGCGCGGCGACCGGCGCGGGCACCGGCTCCGGCGCCTTGATCGCGCGGCGCGGCGCATTCATCATCGCCTTGATCTGCGCGACTTCGTCGGCCACGGCCTTGCGCGCCTTGTCGTTGGCGTCGGCGCGTTCGGCCGCTTCCTTCGCGGCGGCGGCGGACTTCTTCTTGGCTTCGTCGGCCGCGGCTTTCTTGTTCTCGTCGCTCACGGCTTCGCCGGCGCTCGCCGCTTGGGCGGCGGCGCGCTTGGCTTCCGCTTCGGCTTCACGCTTGGCGTCGGTTTCGACCTGCTTGGCCTGGGCTTCTTTCTCGGCGTCGAGCTTGGCCAGGCGCTCCTGCTTTTCACGCAGGTCGGCTTCCTGGCGCGCGATCAGTTCGGCCTGGCGGCGCGCTTCGTCTTCGCGGCGCGCCACTTCGGCGGCGTCGATCACCGGCGCGGCCGGCGCGGCGGCCACCGGCGCCGGTACGTCGTCGCGCTGCACGAAGGTGCGCTTCTTGCGCACCTCGACCTGGATCGTGCGCGATTTGCCCGTGGCGTCAGCCTGCTTGATCTCGGTGGTTTCCTTGCGGGTCAGCGTGATCTTCTTCTTTTCGGTGTGATCCGCGCTGCCGTGGGTACGGCGCAGGTGGTCCAGCAACTTGTCCTTATCATCTTTCGACAATGGATCTGACGTCGAACTTTTCTCGACGCCGGCAGAACGCAGCTGCGTCAGCAGCAGGTCTGCAGGCATCTTCAGTTCGGTGGCAAATTGGGCTACATTGTTACTCGCCATTCAGTCCTCTTTTCTATGTGTCGCGGAGATGATAAAGATACTCAAATTAAGCCTTGGCCACTTCTGCCAGGCTCCAGGCTTTCGCCTGCAGCGCCTTGGCGCGGTCGTCGTACTTTGAGTCGACCAGCTTCATCTCGTCGTCGGTCACATCATTAAATTCATTCTTGATCAGTTCACGCGCGCGGTCCGACGACAAGGCCAGGATCGCGCCGAATTCGTCATACGCCAGGGCCGCGAAGGCGTCGACATCCTTGATGCCGGCCAGGCCCAGCTTGCCCGCGGTGCTGCGGTCCATGCCTTCCAGCGCGACCAGCGCCTCGTCCATGCCTTCCAGCCCTTCTTCCGACGCGATCGCTTCGGTCACCAGGGCGTCGCGGGCGCGGGTGCGCAGCTCGTTCACGGTGTCTTCGTCGAAGGATTCGATGTCGAGCATCTCGGAGATCGGCACGTAGGCGATCTCTTCGAGGCTGGCGAAACCCTCTTCGACCAGGATGTCGGCCACTTCCTGGTCGACGTCCAGCTTCTCCATGAACAGCGCGCGCACGGCGGCCGTTTCCGTGGCCGATTTGTTCTCGGACTCTTCGGCCGTCATGATGTTGATCTTCCAGCCGGTCAGTTCGGCGGCCATGCGCACGTTCTGGCCCGAGCGACCGATCGCGATCGCCAGGTTCTCTTCGTCGACCACCACGTCCATCGCATGTTTTTCTTCGTCGACCATGATCGACGACACATTCGCCGGGGCCAGCGCGCCGATCACGAACTGCGCCGGGTCGTCCGACCACAGCACGATGTCGACCCGCTCGCCGCCCAATTCGCCGGTCACGGCCTGCACGCGCGAACCGCGCATGCCGACGCAGGTGCCGATCGGGTCGATCCGCTTGTCGGCGGTGTACACCGCGATCTTGGCGCGCACGCCGGCGTCGCGCGCCGCCGATTTAATCTCCAGCAGGCCTTGCTCGATCTCCGGCACTTCGAGTTCGAACAGCTTCATGATGAATTCCGGCGCGGTGCGCGACAGGATCACCTGCGGGCCGCGCATATTGCGGTCGATGCGCAGGATGTAGGCACGCACCCGGTCGCCGATGCGCAGGTTCTCTTTCGGGATCATCTGGTCGCGCGGCAGGCGCGCTTCGATCTTGCCCGATTCGACGATCGCGTCGCCGCGTTCCATGCGCTTGATGGTGCCGGTCACCAGCGCGTCGCCGCGCTCGAGGAAGTCGACCAGGATCTGCTCGCGCTCGGCGTCGCGCACGCGCTGCAAGACCACCTGCTTGGTGTCCTGCGCGAAGCGGCGGCCGAACTCGACCGACTCGATCGGCTCTTCGATGTATTCGTCGACCTCGATGTCGGGGATGTTTTCCTTGGCTTCGAAGTGGAGGATTTCCTGGTCGGGCAGCTGCAGGCCGGCCTCGTCGGGCACCACGTGCCAGCGGCGGAAGGACTCGAACTCGCCCGATTCGCGGTCGATCGAAACGCGGATGTCGACCTCGCCCTCGTAACGCTTTTTCGTGGCTTGCGCCAAGGCGAATTCGAGCGCCCCGAAGACGACATCTTTATCGACGTTTTTTTCGCGCGCCAGCGCGTCAACCAATAACAAAACTTCGCGGCTCATGCTTTGCGACTCCTAAAATCCACCTGCGGCACCAAGCGTGCCTTATCCAAGTCGGCGAGCGTGAATTCCAACTGCGCCGGACCATCCTTACTTTCAAATTCCAATGCGATCGTATCGCCCTGCGGGGCGTGCAAAATGCCCGTGAAGGTTTTCCGGTTCGCGCTACCGGGCATCGCCACTTTCAGCTTGACGGTGCATTCGCAACCGGCGAAGCGTGCGAAATCGGCCAGCGTGCGCACCGGGCGGTCCAGCCCGGGCGACGAGATTTCGAGCCGCTCGTAGCTGACGTTTTCGACCGTCAATACATGCGACAGCTGGTGACTCACGGTGGCGCAATCTTCCACCGTGATCGGCCCTTTTTCGGCCGCGTCGGCAGCAGTGAAGTCGATATAGACGCGCAAGATCCCGCGCTCGCCCCGTTCGACGTCAACGAGTTCGTAGCCCAGGCCAGTCACTGTCTTTGCGATCAAATCAAACTGCTGCAAACAAAATCTCCAGATGCTAAAAACGATTTACCAAAAAAAAAATGGGCATCTGCCCATCTTCTTATATTCCCAACCAGATGAAAGCACTTGCACCAGAAAAACGCTGCGAAGAACTTTTATTAGGCTGCAGATTATAACCTGTTCCCGGGCTGCCCGCAATCCGCGGGAGGGCAAATGGACAAGCAAACAACACTACCGCACGAGCACGTCGCCGCCGCGAAAGCGGGGGGCCATACGCCCATACCTGAGCAGGCTCAGCATCGATTCCCGCCTGCGCGGGAATGACCCGTACTAACCACGGCGTCCGCGCCGCGGCAGGCCATGGTCGGCGCCGCGCGGGCCTTGCGGCCCCTGCTGGCGGCGCCCCGAACCGGCATTCCCGAAACCGAAAGTGGTCTGCAAAGGGTCGGGCTGGCGGCCTTTTTGCGGTCCGGCGGCCGGCTGGCCGGCCGACTGGCCGCCTGGACGTCCACCCGGACGGCCCTGGCCCTGCGGCCGGCCGCCCGCGCCGTCCTGTGGACGGCCCCCACCTTGCGGACGGCCTTGGCCAGCGCCTTGCGGACGGCCCTGGCCGGCGCCTTGCCCCTGGCCGCCGAGCGGGCCGCGCGGGGCGCCGTTCGCCATGCCGCCCATGCCGGCGCCGATCGTCAGGCCGCCGCCAAAACCACCGGCGCCGCCACGGCCGCCGCGCCCTTGGCCGCGGTTGCGTCCGGTCCCCGGGCCGAACGGATCGGCATTGCGGTTGGCGTCGACGCGGTCGATGCGGTTGCCGTCGGCGCGCTTGTCCTCATCCAGCACGCGCTCCGGCTTGCCGCCGCGGCCTTTCGGGCCGCGCGCCTCGGCGCCGCCTTTTTTCTCGACGCCGAACGCGGCCAGCATGTCGCGCACGGTGTTTTCTTCCAGTTCGTCCCAGCGGCCGCGCTTCAGGGCGCTGGGCAGGGTCATCGCGCCGTAGCGGGTGCGGATCAGGCGCGAGACGGTCAGGCCGACCGCCTCGAACATGCGGCGCACCTCGCGGTTGCGGCCCTCGCCGATCACCACCCGGTACCACTTGTTGACGCCTTCGCCGCCGCCGTCGGCGATCTTGGTGAAGTTGGCCAGGCCGTCTTCCAGCTCGACGCCGGCCAGCAGCTTCTGGCGCATGCCCTCTTCCAGCTCGCCCAGCGTACGTACGGCGTATTCACGGTCGATGTTGTAACGCGGGTGCATCAGCCGGTTGGCCAGGTCGCCCGAGGTGGTGAACAGCAGCAGGCCCTCGGTGTTGTAGTCGAGGCGGCCGACGGCCAGCCATTTGCCGGCCTTCATGGTCGGCAGGCGGTCGAACACCGACGGCCGGCCTTCCGGGTCGTCGTGGCTGACGATTTCGCCGGCCGGCTTGTGGTACACCAGCACGCGCGGCGGCTTGCTGCTGACCCGGCGCTGGATCTGCTTGCCGTTGATGCGCACCGCATCGCTCGGCAGGATGCGCTGGCCGATGTGGGCCGGCTCGCCGTTCACCGACACCCGGCCGGCGACGATCAGGTCTTCCATGTCGCGGCGCGAGCCGAGGCCGGCTTCGGCCAGCACCTTGTGCAGCTTGGGCGCGTCGTCCTCGGCGGTCAGGTCGCGCCGGGGCGGCTTTTGCGGCTGGTTGCGGCCGCCGTCGTTGGCGTCGAAGGCCTCCGAAGTCACGTAGGAGAACACCGCGTCGGCGTCGTTCACCTTGGGCGCGCCGCCCTGCGGGCGTGGGCCCTTGCCGTTCTTGTTCTTGCCTTTCTTGCCGCCGGCGCGCTGCTGCTGTTGCTGCTCGGGACGCGGGCCGCGCTCGCGGCGTGGCTGGCCCTGGGGCTGGCCTTCGGCCTGCTCGCCGCTTGCGGCTTGCACAGCCGGCTCGCCGGCTTCGGTGCGCGCCTGCTGGTTGCGCGCTTCGCGCTGGCCGCGCTGCTCGCGCATCTGGCGCGGACCGCGCGGACCGCGATCCTGGCGTGGACCGCCGCCGGCTTCGGCGGCAGCCGCGGCGGGCGCTTCACCCGCGGCCACGGTTTGCACCGGTGCCGCAGCGGCGGCTTCGCCAGCAGCGGCAGGCTTGGGCGCACGCGGCTTGCGCGCGGCCGGCGCTGCCGTCTCGGCGCCAGGGGCGGCCGGAGCCGGCGTTGCGGCGGCCCCGACTGCCGGGGCGGCGCTGGCGTCGGCCGGTGCGGCGGCCTTGGCGCGCGCTTTCGCGGCCGGCTTGGCGGGCGCCTCGCCCTCGGCCGCGACGTCCTTCTTGACCGCGCGCTTCTTCGGCGGCGCGATGCCGGCGGCCGCGTCGGCGTCGATCTGGGCTTTGGTGCGGCGCTTCGGTTTGGCTGCCTGCTCGTGGCCAGCCATCTCGGCGGCGCTGGTCTCTGTCGTTGGTTTAGTTGGATTCATCGTTCGTTTCTGGGTTGTGCTGACCTGGCGCAGCGTCAACCGTTATTTCTGGCGCAGGGTCGGGAATGGGGACTTCAACCGGTGAAGCATCGGGGCCGGCCGCATCCATGCTGCCGCCTGCGCCATCGTCGTGGGCAGTCTCCGGGACTGCCGCTTTTTCAAAATTTTCCTGCAAGGCCGCTTCCAGCAATTCCAGTTGGTCGCCGCTTTGCATGTCGCTGATTTGCTGCAAGGGCGGCAGCTGGGACAGCGTACCGAGCCCCAAATCGTCGAGGAACTGCCGGGTCGTGCCGAGCAAAGCCGGCCGGCCGATCACTTCGCGGTAGCCGATCACATCGATCCAGCCGCGGTCTTCCAGCATCTTGATCGTCTGCGAATTGACGGTCACCCCGCGAATCTCCTCGATATCGCCGCGCGTCACCGGCTGGCGGTAGGCGATGATCGCCAGCGTCTCCAGCGTGGCGCGCGAATACTTGGGCGGCTTCTCCGGGTTCAGGCGGTCGAGGTAAGGCTTCATCTCGGGCCGGCTCTGGAAGCGCCAGCCCGACGCCAGGCTGACCATCTCGATCCCGCGCTCGCGCCAGTCCTGGCGCAGCTCCTCGAGCATGATCTTGATGGTGTCGGCGCCCACGCCCTCGCCCATCGGGCGGCCCTGGTCGTCGACGTCGACGAACAGTTTTTTCATGCCGTGAATCGATATCGGTTCACGCGCGCACAGCAAGGCGGTCTCGAGGACTCTCTTGGCCTCATCAGTATTCATAAGGTCTTCAGCGGATCTGCCAACTAGGACGCAAAGAAAATATCGAACAAAAACCATTCAACGAATGGCAACGACCGCCATCGGATGACGCCGTTTTGCAAAGAAACACGTTGAAACTGGAATCCGTCGCCCGGGCCGATCTGCGCTGGGCGGGAGGTACTGGTGGCGAGATCCGTACTCGCACACACGGCTGCCGTATCTGCCTGGCGGGCCGCAAGCCGTTGATTAACAAGCGAAAACACTGGTTCGCCGCAGCGGCAAAGAGACCAAAGCTCCAGGCGCGATCGACGTCGTTTCCTTCAACAGCGGCCATTGTACCTGATAAAACCGCGAAAAGGACAAACGCCGGCCTATGCGGCGAGCTTCTCGGCCAAAATCGCCGACACGCCCAGGAACGCGGGGTAATCGGCGGTGATCACATAGGTCGGCACCTGCGCCAGGTAGTTCACGAAGCGGCCCTTGTGCTCGAAGCGGCGGCGGAACGCGGAACGCAGGAAGCGCTCGCCCAGCCGCGGCACGATGCCTCCGCCGATATAAATGCCGCCCTGCGCGCCGAGCGTGATCGCGAGATTGCCGGCCACCGTGCCGAGCATCGCGCAGAAGGCTTCGAGCACCTGGTCGCACAGCGCGCACTCGCCGGCCAGCGCGCGGCGCGAAATCTCAGGCGCGGCCAGGCCCAGGTCCGGCTCGCCGCGGTGATGCGCCAGCGCGCGGTAGATCAGCTCGATGCCCACGCCCGACAGCAGGCGCTCGGCCGACACATGCTCGAACTCGCGCCAGGCGAACTCCAGGATCGCGATCTCGGTCGCGTTGGCCGGCGAAAAGGTCACATGCCCGCCCTCGCTGCGCAGTGCGGTCCAGCTGTCGCCGCAGGGAATCAGGCCCGACACGCCGAGCCCGGTACCGGCGCCAAGCAGGCCCAGCGGTGTATGGTCTTGCGGGGCGCCGCCGCCCACCTGCAGCTTTTGATGAGCGGCCAGATGCGGCAAGGCGCGCGCCAGGGCGCTGAAGTCGTTCACCACCAGCAGCGTGTCGAAGCCGCATTCGACGCGCATGGCTTCGATCGAAAACTCCCAGTGGTGGTTGGTCATGCGCACCAGGTCGCCGACCACCGGGTTGGCGATCGCGACCGCGGCATGGCGGATCGCGCCGACCCCGGCCAGCCTGGGCGACGCCAGGTAGGCGCGCAAGGCGTCGGCCAGGGTCGGGTAGCCGTCGCAGGCGAGCACGTCGATCAGCTCGATCCGGCCGGGGCCGGACTCCAGCGCAAAGCGCGCGTTGGTGCCGCCGATGTCGGCAAGCAGCCGCGGCCCGTCCTGGAAGGCGGCGGCGGAAATGGCGGACGAAACGGACGGAAGAGCGGTCATTGCACAGCTTTTGAATAGGATGACCTAGCTTACCGGATTTCCTGCTCCAGTTACAAGTAGTTTCTGTAGTTTAGGTACATTTCACTCTGGCTAACTAGGCCGCACCGGGGCAACTATGGGGAGCGGCGACGGTAGTCCGACTACGCTACGTCAGCTGAGCAACAACAGCGCGGCAATACCACAGGGCTGTGGCGACAAGACGCACGCGACGCGACGCTCGACAGCGGCGCCACGGCAGCACCCGGCGGGCCGGACTTGATTGGAATTGCGGCGCGCCCTCAGGCGGCGCTGAGGCGCACCTGGTGCTGGTTCCAGGCGTCGAGGCCGCCCTTGAGCGGGCGTGCGCGGTGGAAGCCGTGGGCCAGCAACTCCTTGGCCACCTGCGCCGCGGTGACGTCGTTGGGGCAGCTGCAGTAGACGACGATATGGCGGTCCTTGTCGAGCGAGGCCATCAGTTGCCCGGGCTCGCAGGCGTTGTAGATCAGCGCGCCCGGAATCGCCTGGTCGAGCTTTTGCGCGGTGACGCTGCGCGCGTCGATGATCACCGGATCCTGGCCGCCTTCGATCAGCTCCTTGAGCTCGTCCATGCTGATGCGCTCGACCTGCAAGCCTTGCTGGAAGCGGCGCCGCTCGACGTACTTGAACAACACGAACAGTACCAGCAAGCCCACCAGCACGGACAGCGCGGTGGTGCCCATGGTCTCGAGCACGTCGAGCACCTGGTCGACGCTGGTATGAAAGTAGGCGCCGATGCCGATGCCCACGCCGCTCCACAGCAGCCCGCCGGCCACGCTGAAGGCCAGGAAGCGCGCGGTGCTGGTGCCCATCGCGCCGGCCAGCGGCGGCGCGATGGTGTTGAAGCCGGGGACGAACTTGGCCACCACCAGCGACTTCGGACCGTAGCGGTTGAAATTGTCTTCGGTCTGGCTGACGCAGTAATCGGGCGACAGCGAGATCTTGCACAGCAGCTTGAGGATGCGCTTGCCGTAGAAGCGCCCGGCGCGGAACCAGAAATAATCGCTGATCAGGCAGGCGGCCAGGCTGACCGCCAGCACCACCGGCCAGCTGACCTGGCCCTGGGCCGCCAGCGCGCCGGCCACGATCAGCACCGGGAAGGCCGGAATCGGCATGCCGATCTGCTCGATCAGCACTGTGGCGAACACGAGGAACACACCGTAGGTCTGGATCAGGAGGATTAATTTCGACATGCGTCCATCTTAGCCGAAAACGCCGCCGCCAGCGCTTCACACACCGCGCGGAATCGCCGCCAGCAAGGTCCTGGTGTAAGCATGCTGGGGATTGCGGTACAACTCGTCCGAATCGGCCATCTCCACCACGCTGCCCTGGTGCATGACCATGACCCGGTCGGCCATGTACTTCACCACCGACAGGTCGTGCGAGATGAAGATGTAGCTCATCCGGAACTCATCCTGCAAATCCTGCAACAGGTTCAGCACCTGGGCCTGGACCGACACGTCGAGCGCCGACACCGATTCGTCGCACACCAAAATCTCCGGCTGCATGGTCAGGCAGCGCGCGATCGCGATGCGCTGGCGCTGGCCGCCCGAGAACTCGTGCGGATAGCGCTGCAACGCCTGGGCCGGCAAGCCCACCTTGTCGAGCAGCCGGGCCGCCATCTTGTCGCGCTCGCCCTCGCCGGCGCCGATGCCGTGGATGCGCATCGGCTCGCGCAAGATCTGCCCCACCGTGAAGCGCGGATTCAGCGAGGCGTAGGGGTTCTGGAAAATGATCTGGATCCGGCGCTTGTAGGCCAGGTACTCGCGCGCCGGCATCGCGATCAGGTCCTTGCCCTCGAACATGGCGCTGCCGCCGGTGGCCTGGTGCAGGCGCAGCAGGGTCAGTCCGACCGTGGTCTTGCCCGAGCCCGATTCGCCCACCACGCCCAGCGTCTTGCCGCGCGGCAGGGTGAACGAGACGTCCTTGACCGCCTTGAATTCGCGCTTGCCGAACAGGCCTTCGCGCAGGTAGAAACTCTTGCTGAGCTTGTCGACCACCAGCAGATTGTCTTCGCCCGGCGTGTAGCCGCGCTGGCGCTGCGCAAGGCCAAGACCGGGATCGACGCCGGGGCCGGCCTTGCCGTCCAGGTAGTCGTCGATCACCGGCAGCCGCATCGGGCGCTCGCCGAGTTTCGGGCGGCAGTGCA
>Ga0193702_1000088_pt1 | contig 37892 bp, 22 predicted proteins | sample U3a1metaG_FD_143060 | JGI IMG/M metagenome (GOLD analysis project Ga0193702, IMG submission 143060) | Soil microbial communities from a riparian zone of the East river system, Colorado, United States - U3a1 | ecosystem: Environmental > Terrestrial > Soil > Riparian zone | place: USA: East River... | reverse complement strand
GATTCATCTGTGATTTTATTTTACTAATTTCATCTACGTTTTGCCAATGTGTTTCTTTTTCAAAATAAGACAGAATTTTACACCAATCCTTATAATCTAGATATTTGCTACCATACAGTGGATATTTATCTATATAATTGCGCAGGTTTTTATTAGTAGTAACACTACTTGTACGTACACGATATTGAGGATGTTTTCGTTCTTCACGAATAAATTTAACTTTAATCTCTAGAAAGGATGCAATCATTTCCATTACACCTAAAGTTGAATAACCATGTCGACTGATACGAGATTGACTAAGTTCAAAACTTAGACCTAGACGTGGATGTTTACTTGTTAAAGAAGTACGTACTTGAAAACTCCCATCTGCTTCAATAAATCCAGTGCGCCAGCGACCAACTATTATTTTGTAATGGAGAAATATCTAAAGGCAAATTTTCTAGGTTAAGACCTGGTGATTTAACATTCAGATAATCAATTAGTTTATTCAGTTGATAGAGTTTATGTCCTCGAATTTTTCCATTTATAAGCTGTACAAGAATAACGAGTCCTTGTAAATTATTAATAGTGTAAATGTACACAGCACTCTGTTTCTTTTTACATATTGAACCATGTCCAATTTTACGACAAATTAAAGATACTAGTGTAAAATCTTTTACTTGAAACACTATTTGAATACTAGGATAATTAAGTTTACCTTTGCTAGATCGTTCTGTAGAAGGTACAATTATTGTTCCATCTCCTTCAATAAGCCCAGCTAGATAAGAACCCATACATACAAATGGTCGTGTAGAAGAGATTGGTAGTATAGTACTATAGTAATTAATACTATAATCAATAGATAGCCCTGGCGCGCAGTCGTTGAGGTTCCACCAAGACATGAAGTTCATTAGTGTTACCTGCTGATTGTCTACTATTCCATATTTTAAAATAGAACAGAAGATGTTCCAGCATACAGCCAGGTTTAAAGCGGGCACCAATGCACCCGCTAAGACTGGTAACGATAATAATAATAAAATAGCTGTTACAAAAATAGCCCAAACAAATAAAGGTAATTTCAACCACTTCTATTATACTAATAGTAAAAACTTCTATTATATTAATAGTATAATATGTGGAAACTTTAATCTAAAGCTATTAAAAATCCTATAACGTCTAAACAATAAAATATTTTGATTTTTTCTATGCTTAGCCTGGCGCTTAGCCTGGCTATAAAAATTATAAATTTTAAGCCTTTATTAGGGTTAAGGAGACAAAGATAGAAAATTCAAATATAATTCTTTTGACATAGTATATATATACTACCCTCTATTAAAATTCATTTTTGATTTAATTAAGAGTATATTATCTAACCCTTCTTTTGTTAAATGTAATTTAGATTTCATTAATATAGAAGCCTTTTTAAAATCATTAAAATCTTTAGCTTTAACTCCTTGTATATTATACTCTTAAAAAAAAGGTATAATTTTATCAGTTATATCTGATAAATTTCTTACAGAAAAAGTAACTATTCCTGATTTTTCAACAATATTAAAATAACCACAACCAAAAATTTGTGAAAAACTAGCTAATAAATAAGAATCTCTAATATTTTGAACAACAAAAAAAAAAGTTTAAAGCTACGCTAATACCTAATTTGTGTGTTTTAGATTTACTTGTATGAATAAAAAGTATCCTCTCCTAATAAAAACCTGCAACCCTGTGTATAATGTTAGAATTATTAGGTATCTTTTCAATAGAAATATTAGATACTTCTGGTCTAAGTACTGGTTTAATACTTGGAAAAGCCTTTTTTAATCTATCAGGTAAACCTTTATTTAAAGAGGCTCTAATACTAATTAGTTCATGTAAACCTTCTATAGTAAGATGCTTCTTATTATTTATGAATTCAAAATCTTTTTTTTAAATAATAAATAATCAGCATATTTGTGTGTTTTAAGGGGGTATATAATTTAAAATGTTCAAGAATAAAAACTAAATCTCCTAATTTAGTAATTTGAAACATAGCAGAATCACCATATAAATTTACATTACCTACACCAAAAAAACTTCTGAAATTTATATAAAATATCTATATCTTTACTATGTAAATGTATACTAAAAACTAAACTTATTTTTCATCCTAGATTGTAAAAAGGATTCTTAAGAATATTTATAGAAAAACATGATTCAGAAATAATTAAACCAAACCTATAATTAGCTTTTTTTTTATAAGGGGGTAATTTAATCTTCTCGCTAACTTGCTTTGTAAATCGCTCAGTGCCTATTTGAGTAATTAAATTAGTTCTCCCTAAACTTATTTTTGTATTCTTAGTATTAAATGTATTTGTGCTAAAATTCTAATAGACTTTAAGAGTTTTAATAAACCTGTTAGTTGTACAACTAAAAAATAAAAAGAAGGGTTGGTTGGATATAATGTAGTATATATTTTGAGCTTTGAATAATTTAAAATATGTTTCTGTTACAAAACCTGCTACTTTTGCCTTTGAATGCTAAAAGCAAAGGTCCAATGTTTAATATCTGAGTTATTAGAAACCAAAAAATTAGATAATTTTGTATAATTACTAGATTAATCTTTGAAAAAGTTAAAAATAATATTTAAGGGAAACCTTCATTTAAAGAAAAATAAGATAGTAATAACTTTTGAATCTTATTTTATCTGAAGCTGCGGTTTTAACTTATAATACATAGAATTACACATTTCCGTATTAACAAATTTTCATAATTTAACCATAGAAGATTGACGGATATAAATCATGTATTCAACTTTTCTGTTACTTTTCTTTATACGTATATTACAATCTAAATTATAACGAATAATAAGAACATTAATCAATTTTACTACATCTTGTAATATAAACGAATTAGTACAGAGAATTAATCCATGACGTTCTGCGCTCCCATCCCCTTGAATCCAATGAGCAAGAGCTACTGGAGTTAATAATTCATAAATGTTATTCGGAATTATTTTTACTTTATTAACTTATTAACTTATTAACTTATTAACTTATTAACTTATTAACTTATTAACTTATTAACTTATTAACTTATTAACATAGAATAAAGAATGTAATTCAGTAAAACAAGGTAAAACACGAGTCACAAAACTGTAATCCGTAAATTTTTTTTGTTCCTACTCTAGTTCATTGAGTTAAATGAGGATAACTACTACAATAATGAGATAATCTATTAAATACAAATCAAAGATAAGTAGCTCGAGATACAGACTGTTTAAATCCTAAACGCGCATTTTTCTATTTTTAACTGGAATTGTTAATCAACCATCAGATAAAAGTAACCCTATTATAACACTTTTTTGATAAGAAGGTAAAGCTATCATATTCGAAACTTGCTTTATAAATCTACCAGTACCAACTTGAGATGTTAAATTAGTTCCTCACACTACTAAACTTAGATTTTTTATTAGAACTTGATGTAAATAAACATCTAGCAAAATTTTTGTTTAAGTAGAACTTTTCTAAAATAAATATTGAATCCAAAAAAGGTCTAAATTTAAGGGTTAGAGAAGTAGGATATATTAGAATAATACCATTACACTTTGTATTAATACTAGTAAACTTCTCACAAAATCCTGTCACAAAATTAGGGTTAAATATATTTGCGCCGCCCCCGGCATTAGTAGTATATTTAAATTTATTCACCTATAATAATATATATTAATTTTAATAATATAAACTTTATAAGCTCAAAGGATTGATTTTAAAGTAAGGGCTAAAAAAATAATAATTTTTGTTTTTAAGCCATAAATATAATAAATTAAAACTTACTTAAATAGTTTACCTTAGAACCGGATTTCCCGGCGATTAGAGTACACCTTACAATCTATTGTGTTAACTTATAGATTGAAGAGCCGTCTACTCGTTGCTCTTTTACACTTTTATTTTTAAAAATACAAAGTGATTTAGATCCGCGATCACCCATTTCAAGAAAAAATATTTTTGTTTTTTTTTTGTTTTTTTTATAATAAATACCTATCATCTCTAATGATATTACTATACCCTCAGGCATTAATGAGGCCACTTTTAAGGTTTCCCTAAAAAGCTTAGTTATTAGAGCTTTAGGGCTTCCCCGGAGTTGGGCTCTTATACACAAATGAGCATTCCGCTCTAAATATGTAAAGACATTCCATTAGTTCTCATATTCAATGTTGTACTGATGAAATTAATAGCTCCTAATAAAGAAGAAACCCCAGCAAGATGTAGACTAAAAATAGCTAAGTCTACTGAACCACCTGAATGAGATTGTATGCTTGATAAAGGAGGATAAACCGTTCAGCCTGTCAAATTGTATAGATATTTTCCTTTTCAAGAAAATTAAGTCTTAATCATTGCTAATCCTGATTACATTTTAACAGTAAAATCTGTTTAATGAATCTCAATTAAATTGAGTTCTTTTAGTATTCATGCTATTTTTAAGGGAAATTAATTTTGAGGTACCATCTAAAGATTTATATTTTTAGAAATTCTAATGTGATGTACTTCACTTCAATCTAAAAAATCTAGATGTTTAGAGCTAAACAATGGAAAATTTGTTAAGTAATTGATTAAAATATCACAAGATAATTTTTTAGTAGTTCTTACTTCGTAAGCTAATTCCATATAATTAGGTTTATTTCTTTGAATTTCAGTAACATTTTTAACGTCAAGCCCTGCTAAACAGGTATCCATTATATAGAAATTTGAATGATTTTTTGAAATAGTTGTAGTTGATTTATATGATTGTTTTTGAGAAACTCTCATATAACCTTTTATGATAGTGGCAATTTCTTCGGAATTTAATTTAAATTAAAAATAAAATTTACCATCTGATTCAATAAATCCAGATCAAATGGCTACCAAGCCAACTATTATCTAGACCTAATTTATATATTTTTAAACCATCTGTGGTTCTGGCATTTAACCAATCGATTAACCTATGTAAAGCTTCAATTTTAGGTGTTCTCATATTCCCATTAAGTAGTACAGCAATATTTTTGATAGATTTAAGATCTTGAAACAAAAGGTCAAGATAGTTTGAATCTTTAGGATACACTATAGTTCCCCCTTTAATTACTTCCATAATCTTTTGGGCTAAAGGTGCATCTTTTTTAACAAAAGTGATTTTTACTACGGGGTAGAGCAATTTACCTTTTTTGATTCCTAATAGTTTTTGGAACAATAATTGATCCGTCACCTTCAATTAACCCTGCCAAATAACTACCTAAATATTTATAAGAAGAGTCATTAGTTGAAGAGGATTTTAAGGAAGACTGGAATCTTCTACTTCAATAAAATACCTATGAAGTAAAAGCCAAATCTATACTAAATACAGACTTTCATATGTATTTTGGACTATATCTTCGTCCTCTTGTTAAAGGAGCCTCACGTATAGTCTCTGAGGATTCTACTCCTAAATAAATTTAATTTAAATTAATAGTTTGGTTTCCTGCTGATTGTCCATTGTTATATCTAAATCAAAGTTACTACCCTCTGCCCTATTTAGATGATAGAGGTCGGAGTAGATTTAGCTTTAGGAGTTTCCAGCATAAAGTGAAGTACTTAATAGTAATTACTTACCACTCTGGCACAGGTTTGTACCAGCACCATTTTCCACTAATGAACTCAATAATAATAATATTAATGAGGGAGGTAATAGTTGGGTCGACTCCCCGCACCGTGATCAACTACTAATTCGAGTTAACTGGCAACGATTAGCCTCCCACCGAACCGTACGTGCAAGTTTCCCCGCATACGGCTCTCCACGAACTTTCTTAAATTTGAAGGGTTTATAAAGTATAGGTTATTTCTTACTTTTTTGTCTCTTCAAGTCCTTGAGGGATAGGCCATCATAAGTACCTTTGTGTCTTTTATTGTGGCAGTCTATACAAACAGGGATCTGTTTACGATTTAGTTTAGACATTAACTCATGGAAACCTTTTGACTTGGTATTACATTTCCTGATATGTTTAACATGATGCATCTGAACTGATTTAGTACTTTCACAAATCCAACAAGGGTCTCAGAAATTGGACTGAGTTCGAAGCTGTCAGTTTAAATATCTTAATGGATCATGATAATCAACTGAAATATTAAACTTTTTAAGCTTAGTATAAGATACCGGTATCTTAAGTGATACAGCATTCTTTTCTACAGTTCCAAGTTTGGATCCAAACTTTTTGAAGGCTCCTGCTCGGGATCCCAATCGGAATTTACGAGCTAAAGTTTTTGCGCAGGAATGTTTAAGGATATAGTTAATTATTGTATGAAATCTATGGTAATTGTCCACGAAAGAGTAATAATTGAGATAACCATTTATTATAGAGTTATATCTGTTTATTATTGCTCTGTGTTCGAGAAAAATTCACTTTGTGATTGCATTTGTAATTATCTTTCCTCCAGGTTTGTAATCCTTAAGGAATCCTTCCTTAGCCAAGTTTTCTATGATTTCTTTATATGGCATAAGAAATTTTACCCTAACTTGATTTATTCTAGAGGGAATAGATCTACCATTCATGGTTCGGTATACCATTTTGCTTTCTTTGGCCTTTGGAATATGTATATCAGCACCCAGAAATCTAGCTTTATCTTCGGTTAGAGAGGTAATTTTGGTTTTTTCAACACTCAATTGAAGTTTCAGGGTATTTTCTAGGAACAGTTTAACGTCTTCTTTGACCTGTTTTGCAAATTCTTTCTTTCCAATTATACCAATCATCCAGTCATCCGCATATCTTACATAACTAATACGATTACCAGTTCTTATTATAGAAGGAAGAGAGTTTCTTTCTTTTCTCAGAGAACGTATTTCCTTCAAGACTATGGGATCTCGCTTTTCAATATATGTTTCATGTAAAGCGGATAATTTTTGTGAATATGCAACTATCTTCGAGTTAACTTTGGAGATATTCTTTTCTTTACTTGAGTGTTCGTTTGTATACCCATTCATAAAAAGATCAAACTCATGTAGATAAATATTAGATAGGAGCGGTGATAGTACTCCTCCTTGAGGCACACCGAGGTTAGAGTCTATAAATTTATAGTCTTCCACATACCCGGCTCTAGCTAATTTTCAGTAGAGGTCCATAAATTGTTGATCATGTATCTCTTTTTCAAGGAAAGAAGCTAAGAGGGTGTGATGAATATTATCAAAGTATCCTTTAATATCTCCCTCTATAGCATAGTCGTATCCATTTCACTTGGCCACTTGTTTAAGTGCTGATTGGCTACTTCTATAGGGTCTAAACCCGTGGCTTGTGTCAAGGAATATTGGTTCGAAGATTAGGTTTAGGACAAGTTCCATTGCTTTTTGTACAATTTTATCTCTCGGAGAAGGGATACCTAGTGGTCTCAGTTGTCCGTTAGGTTTTGGTATGTACAATCTTCGAGTTGGTTTGAATTGAAACTTCTCGGATCTTATATCTTTTGATAACTTAGTAAAGAATTCAGGAGATATTCCATCAAGAGTCTTGTTGTCCGTTCCAGGGGTCATGTTACCCGGTTTGGATTTTATACTGTGGTAAGCCCCAAATAGGACATCAGGGTTTGACATCAATTTTAGTAAATCGTAATACTTTCCATTTCGCATTTTTAGTCTCGACTTAAGGTCTGAACCGCTTATGTACCCAGTATTTGGGACGGCAGCTACAGATGTAGTCGAGTAGGTTCGCTGCCCCACTTTGTTACTAGGTTGTACTCTTTTCCAGGTAACTAATATTGGGACTCCGTCTCCATAGGAATTGCTCCCCTTAGGAAATCCTGTAGTTGATTCTTTATGGGCATAATACTTTTTAGATCCTGTGCTTTGTTTAATCGTTTGTGATTGTAGTGTAATTATAGTTGCTTCATCAACGCTTTGATCTGACGATAATGACATAATTATATCGTTGTTATTTGGAACGATAGGGTTATCGAAGGCCCCACAAGCATGAATGGAAGAATCATGAAGTACAGTACTTGGCAATAGGTCATAGAGTAGTTTCCGTTCTCAGTCTATCGCTTTAGTGACATGCTCTGGTCCCCTAGTTATTTCAACATTAGGTAAGTCACTTAGTTTACATGGCTCAGCAACAGCCATGATTCTATTGAGTATTAAGCCCGAGTCTGGAGTCACACTCTCATAGCTTAATACCGTAGAATGGCCAATAAATATCCACAACAACGCACACCAAAACGATATATTATTTAAACGTGGAAATGCCATATCTGGACTCCCACAATGGATTGGTAATATATAATTTCCAAAACCACCCACTAATCCTGGCATACATATCCCCCTAATCTTTAGAGAAGGGCTGGACTATATCTTTATCCTTAAGTCTAAAGAAGGATATCTTGCGTATAGTCTCTGAGGATCCCTATAGTAATATTGTCTATAATATACTAATAATTACAATTTTTGTAATAATCGGTTTCCTGCTGATTGTCTAATTTTTAAAGATGTTACTGCTATTTTACTACGAGGTACATTAAAAATGACGGAGTAGGGCTAGTTTTAAAACTCTAAAGATATTCCAGCATACAGCAAGATAAAAATGATAAGTTATCTTACCATCCGGCCATGCGCTAATCTTATACGTTTATTAATGTAATTTTTCATTTCCCTCTATATAGTTTAGTTCGATTAATATATAAGCGAATAGTACCTCTATCTCCTTTAACATAATTAGCAAATTGAGCGATACTATCAAATTCTCTATTTAAAGAAGGATTTGTAATATTTTCTACATATAAATTTTTACTTGTAGATTGAATACTTTTTTGAGTATATCTTTGCTCTTTAATTAAAGTTTTTAATTCATTTAAACTAATAATAGACTCATATACAAATTCACTTATAGGTTCTAAACTAAACATAAATCTATTTAAGTAAAGATAACCTTCATATAAACAATTATTTAAAGTACGATGATCTATATTAATATTATCATAAGCAAACTGTTTACTATCAAAAATAAATATCAAAGTTTTAGTGCTAGTATCATAAACATAAAAAACTTGTCCTCTAAGTTTACGTAATTTAATTCTAGCCTCCTCAGACATTGGTAATTGAAAACCTGACCTAGGAGTACTTTCTATGTTAAGTATACTATTTTTAGGTAAAGAATCTATATAATATTTTTCTAAATTAAAAACATCATCTATAGAAGCATTATCATCTAATATGTATAAAGATAATTTTACATCTTTAAATCCATATTTATTAAAATATCTTAAAACTCTTCTGTCTGCTTTAGATAGAATAGAAGGCATAAAGTAGGTAGTTACTCGACTATATAAATTTATACTACTTCCCACATAATATAATTTTTTATTTAATATTTCAAAAATATAAACACCTTTTTTATTTTTAGCATACTCTGCTATTGATTTTCTATTATCAAAAGGATTATCTATAATATATGAATTTGAATTTAAATTTGAAAATTGAGAAGGCGGAGAAGGCGGAGCAGTAGAATAATATCTTACTTTTTTAGAAAAATTAGTACTAACTTTTTGAAACTTTACATTATTTAATTTAAAACGTATAAGATTGGTTTTTTGCAATAAATTGACCATGAAAAAAATCATAATGAAAGCGTGGGCTGTTATTATTACGTTGAATAATTGATGATCTCCTTGTAAAAATTGTACACCCGGTGAAGATAGCTCTAATCTGATTAGTACCGAAAAGGCTGTTCCTATCATCCCAGCAAAAACAGCAAAAATTAAATAAAGAGTTCCGATTTCTTTGGCGTTAGTGGAATTAAACCAGTTCATAAAGTGACCTGAAATTATTAACAACAATTAGCATTTACCTCCAAACTACCTTTGCTTCCCCCCTCTGTTTACCTTCTGGCCACAGTTATAAAAAATAAAACTAATGAAAAAGTAAAATTTAATGTTAAAACAACCTCTGTTGCTCTCTTGTCGGTTACCGACTCTTTCGTTAGAACACCGAGTGTAAACACTGCGCTCTGTCTGGGTAACCCACGGTAACCGACTAAAAAAGTAGAATAGAACACCGACGACTCTTGCTCGGTAACCGACTAAAAAAGTAGAATAGAACACTCTTGTGCATATCTGTCGTTAGAACACTCTGTTGCCTCTCTGTCTGGGTAACCCACGGTAACCGACTACAAAAGTAGAATAGAACACTCTGTTGCATTTGCGAAATGAAAAGCAATCGGTAACCGAGTAAGCTAAGAGCAAAGGTTTTATTCTTATAATTATAATACAAAATAAGAACGAAATGAACTTTTGCCTTCTGCCTGTTGCCTGTTGCCTGTTGCCCTTCGTTAGAACGGCGAAAAAGCAAGGGCCTTAGTTAGAACACCTAATTCATTACCATGACAATGGTAGCAATTGGAAGCTAGAGAAAACCTTGTTTATTCTGATAATAAAAATAAGAACGAAATTAACTGTTGCCTGTTGCCCTTCGTTAGAAAAGCGCCATAGCAAGGCCCGCCGCGCCGGAGCAACCTTTGCTTTTTACTATCGCAAGAAAAGGCAACAGGGAAGCCTTGCTGTTAACGGTTCGGGTGCGCAGTGTTTACTCGGTTACCGAGTGTAAACAAGAGTATTCTGATTTTACCTCTAGGCGAGGTTAAAGCCTACCACTAGGCACAGGGTACAAAACCTAACAAAAGAGCAAATGTAGGTCTAGGTTCAGGCAAGTTTTGCAAAAGAAACTAACACTAATTTTAATTTAAAGAATAGGTTTAGCTACTTTACCTTAGAGTATTATTTTTTATTTTATTATTTATTTTATTATTTATATTTTTTTTTTTCTTTTTTCAATTCAATTAGATGATGGAGATAATTAATATATTTTAATGAAAACAAGCAAACAAGATACACGGCTCAATGACTCTAGGACCAAGTTAAAAAGAAAGAAAAACTAGTATATTACGACATTTGCTCTGTTGTTCTGATATTAGTCTTCAAATAAGACGATAACCCGAAGCGCCTACATCTGCACCCCTCGCTTGTTACCTTAGGCCCCTGCTTCCATTGTCCCTGTGTTACACAGTCTCGGTAACCGTGGGTAACCCACGGTAACCGTGGGTAACCCACGGTAACCGATGGTAATGATTGCTTATTTTTAGCCTGTGCTTAGTGGTAGGGTGTAGCCAAGCCAATAGGTCATTAAGAATAAAACCCGTTAAAGGGGGAGGAGGGTAATGAATTAATTTTTCCTTTCCTATGTTGCCCTTTGCCCCTTTGATCAATGTACTAGCGTACTAGCGTACTAGCGTACTAGCGTACTAGCGTACTAGCGTACTAGCGTACTAGCGTACTAGCGTACTAGCGTACTAGCGTACTAGCGTACTAGCGTACTAGCGTACTAGCACATATCTAAAATAAAAATAAAATAAAATAAATAACTATAATATCTAGGAAAGTAATTAGAATTAGATTTTAAAATTAATACGAGTAAAGAGAATTGAACTCTTACGATATTTAATCACGAGTTCCTAAAACTCACCTGGCTACCTAATTTCAGCATACTCGTATAAGCATAGTTTAGTCATTACTCCCTCTGGGAGGGTTATTACCCAAGGAGGTCTATACTTAGTTTAACCCCCCTGTAGCATCTCTTGCCAAAAGCTGCGAGCAAAGGTTGATTTGTTTAAAATTTTATCTTAATATTAAGGATCAAAACTAATGAACTTTTGCCTGTTGCCTGTTGCCTGTTGCCTGTTGCCTGTTGCCTGTTGCCCTAGTTTTTGGTTTTTATTCTTATTTTAAGACCTCTTGGCCAGCGCCTCGAGGCAAAGGCTAAAAATAAGAACGCAATCATTATCCTGACAATGGAAGCAAAGGCCGCCGTTTGGATTCTTATATTTTGCCCGTGCTTGCATTAGCCTGCTGTTGCCCTAGCTCTAAAGCAACATTTTCTTGTGACCCTGTTGTGACCCTGTTGTGACCCTGTTGTGACCCTGTTGTGACCCTGTTGTGACCCTGTGGCTTCTTTTTCTTTTTCTTTTTCTTTTTCTTTTTCTTTTTCTTTTTCTTTTTCTTTTTCTTTTTCTTTTTCTTTTTCTTTTTCTTTTTCTTTTTCTTTTTATTATTACTCTTGCATTCGGTTACCGTCGGTTACCGTGGGTTACCCACTCTTGCATTTTTCTCTGGCATTCGGTTACCGACTCTGGCATTTTTCCTTGCTGTTGTCGGTTCTGCTTATTCACCTCATCTGAGAAGAAATATAAGAACAAAAGAGCAAATGTTCTAAAACTAAGAACAAGGTCCCTTGTCTTGTAAAAAAATGGGGGGAAAAGGGTTCATTCACTTAATTTAGTAATTAGCCCAAGGAGGTCTGTACAATCCTGATGGAAAATACCTGGTGGTAAATACCCGTAGAGTTTAGGTATTTATTACATCCGAAAGTAGCACACTCTGCACCTGAACTCAACATAGTTATTCTTTAATTGAGGAACTACCCTTTAGCTTTTTGTTTTTATTTGTTTTCTCTTGCTCGTTCGTTAGAACTCGGTTACCGACGACTCTTGTTTACTCTCGCTTGCGCACCGTGGGTTACCCAGTGTAAACACTGCGCTCTGTCGTTAGAACAGCGACGACTCTTGCCTCTCTTGCTCGCGCTTACGCACCGTGGGTTACCCACGGTTACCGACTCTTGCCTCTCTGGCCTCTCTTGCTCTCTTGTTTACACAATTGCGCACCGACTTGTGCATCTCTTGCTCGGTTACCGAGAAGGTGCGAGCAAAGGTTGCGAAATGACAAGCAATCATCGCTGACCGAGTTCTAACGAACGAGTTCTATTCTAGAAGACAGAGTAAGCTAAGAGCAAAGGTTTTTGTTACGCCTTCTCGCATTCGATTTATTAAAAAAAAACACAAAACTAAAAATATAAACTTAGTAGATAGTATTTACGTATTTACTTAACTTTTCTTTTTTTCCTCATTTTTCTTTTAATTTGCAAGAGTGGGTTTCTTTTCTAATATATCAATAACATTCATAGTTTAACTAGCGTATTAAAAAAACAAAAACAAAAGATTTATGTAACGCTATATTTAAATAAATTTAACACTAATTTTGAATCAAAATTACGAACAAAGAGACTTGAACTCTTAAGGGATACTCCCACTTCTGCTTAAGAGAAGATTGTTTACCAATTTCAACACGTTCGTTTGCCCAAGTTACATCTCTGGGGAGGTCCTTTGAAATTTAATTTAATAAATTACTTCTTACTTAATACTTCTTACCCGGAGTGTTTTTTGTTTATGTTGTGTTTTTTAATTAAGTTTAAGGGATAAAGTAATCGAAACTTTGTCTACATTGTGTAAAAATGTCGCTACAGCCACTCAGCTAATCCCCTTATAAATTTTGAGCTCAGAAACTGAATTTAGCTGAATTTAGAAATTTATTTTTAACAGAGCTTAGCATTTAGGCATACCATAAGAGGGTACCACACAGCAAAAGGACTTCAACCACTAAAAAATGATAATTAAATATAAATATTTTTATTCTTATATTTTTATTTGTCTTAGGTTCTTACCCTCAACAATTGCTGTTCATTTTTAACGCAAATGCAAAAAGGAGGTTATTACTGTATTCAATTTATTAATTAAATAAAGTGTTATTTCTTTAGTTAGTTAATTCTTTTCTTTAATTGTTGTAATTTTATTTTTATTTTAGTTTGAGGTTAATAAAAAACTTTTTGTTTGGGGGGTATTTTTCTCTGGCCTCTTGTGCTCGGTTACCGACTCTTGTTTACTCTTTCTCTCGGTAACCGAGTAACCGAGTAAAAAGTAGAATAGAACACCGTGGGTTACCCAGTGTAAACACTGCGCTCTGTCTTCTAGAATAGAACAGCGACGACTCTTGCTCTTTCTGTGTACAAAAGTAGAATAGAACAGCGACTGTTGCATCGGTTACCGTGGGTTACCCACTCTTGCTCGGTTACCGAGAAGCTAAGAGCAAAGCTTGCGAAATGACAAGCAATCATCGCTGTTCTAACGAAAGAGTTCTATTCTACTTTTTACAAAGAAAGAGGAAGCTAAGAGAAAAGGTTGTTGTTTATTCTGATAATAAAAATAAAAATAAGAACGAAATGAACAGCAATCATCGCTGTTCTAACGAACGAGTTCTAACGAAAGAGTAAGCTAAGAGCAAAGGTTTTATTCTTATAATTATAATCAAAATAAGAAATGAAAAGCAATCGTCGCTGTTCTAACGAACGAGTTCTATTCTACTTTTGTACTCTCTTGTCGGTTACCGACTCTCTTGTTTACACAATTGCGCACCGTGGGTTACCCAGTGTAAACACTGCGCACCGTGGGTTACCCAGACAGAGGAAGCTATAGAAAAGGTTTTATTCTGATAATCAAAATAAGAAATGAACTTTTCCTTTTGCCTGTTGCCCGTTGCCTGTTGCCTGTTGCCTGTTGCCCTTTCTTCGTTAGAACAGAACACCGCAATCATTACCATGAGAATGGTAGCAAACGGTAACCGAGGAATCTAGAGCAAATGTTGTTGTTTGTTGTTTGTTGTTTGTTGTTTTTTTGGTTAGCTTTTGTTTGTTTTTATTCCAAATTTAAAATATCTAGGTACTACTTTCGACTAAACTTCTTATGGATAAAGGTAGGCTCAGTACTCTGTTCTTTACACACATGTTTTTTATTTGATTAAGTGAGTTTGTGGGTGAGTGGTCTCTATCGTAGAGTTAATTTTATTGAGGGGTGAGTACTAGTTTAACCTTTCTTTTTCGACTCTAAACCTTTCTCATAATTTGAATTCTAAAATATAAAAATAAAAATATAAAATATAGTTCTGTGTCTGTGGCACGTCTGTGACACGTCTGTGGCTTTGGAAAAAATACTTCAACCACAACCTCGCTATTTAAACTATAAGGTAGCTTTGTAAGGATGACTCATCCAGGTAGAAGAAATATTTTGTAACCTTGAATGATGAAAGAATAATTTACTTCTAGGTACTTTTGACCTGTAGTAACTAACTAAATTTTCAAATGAGAAGGACCCACCAAAAACACAAAAACAAGTATGGCCTGATTATCTAACTATGCAAGATATAAAGTTGTAAAATCCTCCCTATCATAATACCACATCCTTTTAGAGGAATAATTAATTCAAACATACACTCTGTAATTGTTGAACCTAATACCCTATTGTCTAAATATGAGTGTTCTGATCAAGTCAATACAATAATTTAAAGTTACATTTGATTTTCTTTTGTAAGAACATTTTTTCTTATTTTTTACTTTTGCATTTTTCTTTTGCCTGGTTACCGTGGGTTACCCACTCTTGTCGGTTACCGACTCTTTCTTCTAGAATAGAACACCGTGGGTTACCCAGTGTAAACACTGCGCTCTTTCTCGGTAACTGACTAAAAAAGTAGAATAGAACACCGACGACTCTTGCCTCTTGTGCTCTTTCGTTAGAACAGCGACTCTTGCCTTAAGCTGCGAGCAACGGTTGTTTTTATTCTTATAATAAAAATAAGTGTTCTAACGACAGAAATGAAAAGCAAATGTAAGGTGCGAGCAAAGGTTGTTGTTTTATTCTTATAATACAAATAAGTGTTCTAACGACAGAAATGAAAAGCAATCGGTAACCGAGTAAGCTAAGAGCAAAGGTTGTTTTTATAATCAAAATAAGAAATGACAAGCAATCATCGCTGACCGAGTTCTAACGAAAGAGTAAGCTGCGAGAAAAGGTTTTATTCTTATAATAATAATCAAAATAAGAAATGACAAGCAATCATCGCTGTTCTAACGAACGAGTTCTAACGACAGAGTAAGCTACGAGCAACAACAAAATAAACTCTCTTTATATAGGAGAATACAAACAAACAACCATTCAAGCAATCAATATAATTCTTTTTATAATTAATAATAATTATATAAATATAGGAGATTATGAAATATTATACATAACCTATAACCTATATCATATACACTCGGTATATTATAACCCCTCGGTGTATCTTACATTATACCATAGTCCAACCCTATGCCTAATTCTATATCTAAGCATTTGCCTTTACCTTTGCCTATATCTAAGCAATTGCCTTTACCTTTGCCTTAGCCTTTGCCTTTACTTTAACCTTTAACCTTTACCAAAGTCATACCGAGGCATTATTTATTATAACAAAAAAAATAAAAAAAAAAAAAAAACAAAAAAAAAAAAATAAAAAACACAATATGCAATTGGGTATCATTAGTTTATACTGTTAGCTTAATACCTTTTATTATGTTTTCTACCATCTGTGTAATATTATGCTCCATATAAGATGGTTGTGAGCTTTGTGAAATGTCTCCTGAGTCTGGTGGGCCTATTGTTGACTTAAATAAGTATTACTTCTACGAACAAGAGGGTGTTTTTAAAGACAGAAAAAGTAACCTACCCTGACCCTCCTCTTTAGAATCAGTTGAATCATAAAAACCTTTTGTTAACACAGAGAGCTTAGATGAAAAACACTCTAAAGATAATGATAAGATTGAGGTGGAGTTAAAAACAAAAACACTTAGTGATGTTGGTACCACTAATGTTTTAATACCCCTTATAAGTTTTGACCAAAAAGGTAAACTCTTATTTATGTTGGGGTATTTTAATACATTTCTAAGAACATCTATAATCATTAGTTTCTTCTTAGCTAAAATAGATATAACTGAAGCTATATTTTATATCACAATTGAGTTATTCAATGGTTTGTTCAACATGTACATGTAACTTTATCATTGATGATGATTTATTTGATTACTTTTATGCATTTGCAGGTATTCAATTCCTTACATCATCCCCTAGGTCTAACAAAAATTTGATTCGTTAATACCTATTAGGGTTGATGTGAAAAATTGAAATGAAGCTGTATTTTCTTATAAAATTAACTTCTTAATAGAAGATTTTTATGAACATCACTTCATTTATGATCAAAATCTCTATAATGTTGAAGGTCATTTTATAGAATTCTTTGGATTTAATTTTGAGTTTCGTTTAGATTCTGAAACCTTTGTGTTGGTCGATGCCTGTTATAGTGCCATAGAATTGATATGTATGGGTGAATGCTTTTTAAGGTATATGGCTTCAATAAATAAGTTAGGTTTTATTACTGAGGATGCGTTAAATGATACTTTCATGATTCATATAAAGAATCATTTAGTTAGTTTAGGGTACGAGGAGAAGTTATTGGGAAATAGTGAGATTACATAGTCACTATGATATAAAATCATATTTGTTAATATCTATTATCTAATCATTCAGAAATTACACCCCTTTAAGGATAAAGGGTATGTAAAACTTAATGATATAGAGTTAGATATTTAATTTGAACAGGAACTCTTTGATGAGTTAGTTAACTTGAAACAAAGATTTTTTATCTAGACTAGATCAATATCTTAAGAATCAAATCCTTAAGAGAGGTATTACAGTAATACATAATACCTATACTGGATTTGATACTGAATACGATATAAAGGATGAACGGAAATTTAAGAATGAGTTGATCTCTGTACAAACTGCAGTAAAGAGAAGAACTATTATAAAAATTCCTATGTATAGGACTTAGGTTGTGGGCAGGAAATAAAATAATTGGTGCTAAAGTAACTGTAAACGTAGTTGCAAATAATGAATTAGAGGGAATGTGCAAAGCAAATTCGGTCAGCAAAAAAGAATTAGTAGTAGCTGTAGTCTATTAGTATTAGCTATAATTAGAGTTAGTTGAGTATCACTCAGAGATTTATATATATTTTAATTATTTCCTATTAAATTAGTGTATTAGATATATATTTTTTAATGTATCTAATTTTACTAATTTATATACTTTTAAGTTAGCTTATAACCTTTATATTGTAGTTGTGAAACTATCATCTATTTGTATAGCTCATTAATAAGAAGGGTGTAATTTAGTGTAGTTTATTTTATATTTTATTCTTTCCTAATTGAATTTCTGCAATTTATTGCAGCATTTAATTTAACTATGTTATATCCTATTAGTTTAGTAGAAACTTAACCCATAGTAGTATGGTTATTTATAATTAGAGTGAGAGGTTTATTAGTTTGCATTAATACTTAAATATTCATAATTATATTTATATTAATAAAATTCATTAAAAAAGTAAAACCCCTTTAAATAAAAATTATATTAAAATTAAATATTGAATTAAAGAGGAGGATACCCTTATATTTTATATATAGTATATCTGCTAGCATAGCGAAGCAAGAACTAGACATACCTTATACCTTATACCTTATACCATTTACCTTATAGTTAAGATACTTAGATTTGCTGCAATAAATTAAATCGCAGGAAGAATTGAGGAATTAATAAATAAAATATATACCTAATAAACCAACCACTCTAATTATAATCGAGTAGTCTTCTAGATTTCTCATACTACCAGCGTAGGTGTTAATACTTTAAAGGATATACTCTATATTATACAATTTTTACAATCCTATTGCTTTTCAAGAGCAAGAGAAATAGAAAATGAAGTATGATAAATAAAATTAAGAAAGAATATAGAACTAAAATACCCTCACTATATTATATGCTATACTACTACTACAGAACTCTGTTGCTCTCTTGTTTACACAATTGCGTACCGTGGGTTACCCACGGTTACCGTGGGTTACCCACTCTTGCTCTGTCTCTGGGTAACCCACGGTGCGCAAGCGAGAGTAACCGACTAAAAAAGTAGAATAGAACAGCGACTGTTGCCCTTTCTTTGTACAAAAGTAGAATAGAACTCGTTCGTTAGAACAGCGACGACTCTTGTCGGTTACCGACTCTTTCTTCTAGAATAGAACACCGACTGTGTTGTCGGTTACCGACTCGGTTACCGAGTGTAAACACTGCGCTCTTTCTCTGGGTAACCCACGGTGCGCAGTGTTTACACAGTGTAAACAAGAGTGGGTAACCCAGTAACCGAGTAAAAAAGTAGAATAGAACACCGACGACTCTGTCTTTGTACAAAAGTAGAATAGAACACTCTTGTGCTCGGTTACCGACTCTGTCTTGGTAAAAAAGTAGAATAGAACAGCGTGGGTTACCCACTCTTGCCTCTTGTGCTCTTTCTCTCGGTTACCGTGGGTAACCCACGGTGCGCAGTGTTTACACTCGGTGTTCTATTCTACTTTTTACAAAGAAAGAGTCGGTAACCGACAAGAGTGGGTAACCCAGTAACCGAGTACAAAAGTAGAATAGAACAGCGACTCCTGCCTTAAGCTAAGAGCAAAGCTTGCGAAATGACAAGCAATCGTCGGTGACCGAGTTCTAACGAAAGAGGAAGCTAAGAGCAACATTTTTCATTCCGTTCTTATTTTGATTATAATTATAATTATAAGAATAAAAACAACCTTTTCTCGCACCTTCCTCTTTCTTCTAGAATAGAACTCTTTCGTTAGAACAGCGACGATTGCTGTTCATTTCGCAAATGCAACAGAGGCCAGAGTTGCAACAGAGGTTGTTGTTTATTCTTATAATAAAAATAAAAATAAAAATAAGAAAGAAATGACAAGCAATCGGTAACCGAGTAAGCTAAGAGCAAAGGTTTTTGTTTATTCTGATAATAATAATACAAATAAGTGTTCTAACGACAGAATTGAATAGCAATCGTCGGTGTTCTATTCTAGAAGAAAGAGTTCTATTCTAGAAGACAGAGGAAGCTAGAGCAAAGGTTGTTTTTGTTTGTTGTTTTTGTTGTTTGTTTAGGAGTTTATGTTGAAATGAACATAAAATTCTTACAAAATTCTTACAAAATTCTTACTCACCCATTCTTCCTTAATCTCTCCCTCAAGTTATGGAATTCACTTTCTTACAATCTACTTTATTAAACTCTAAAACAAAACTAATTTAATTCAAACTCCAGATAAGTATCCTACTTTTCTAGTGGTTTCCATCCTCCCTAAGTTCTTTGTTCTTAAAGTATTTTACAAATAACTCCTACTCTAACTCAAATAAAATAAGAAAAGGGAACTCTATAATTAAAACCCCTGATACTCCTTCTCTCCTCACTGTGAATGGTGATTAAAATAAAAGTCTCGATGATAATTGTAGAATCATCAAATAAAGTGTTAAAATAGGAATTGGGGTAGTAATCTCAACCTCCTTTCGAAGAACTGACCTCTTGTCGGTCTACCTTCACTATTCTAATTGGTTGATTGGACTCAAAATTCTCTTCCTTGTGTATTCAATCCTCCAATTTATGATGGTTTGGACCCCTTCGGAACTTTTGTTGAAATTAAACTAACACCTCTCTTAACGAATCACACTCCCTGACAACAATCCACAGTTCTGAAGGATTTTTCACTGAGAAGTCATGAAAATGAAATGAAATTCTAAAAGTGTGTTTTCGGTAAAAAAAACAAAAATTAAGTAGAGAATAGGGGGGAATTAGCTCTCATAACAGGTAACACTAAAAGATAGCATTAAAAACCTATACCATAGAGAGATTTCTTACGGAGGATTTTAAGGGTACAGAGACAAACCACCTAGTTCTGGAATAGTGAAATGAAGGATGTTAGAACCAAGATTAAGAATTAGTCTATGGTGTGAGACTAAACTTCGTGTGGTGGTTATTGATTGACTTCTGCTATCAAAAAGACTATCTTTTGCACAGAGTCTGTACTCCACTACTCCTAATCCTCTTCAACCAATCCACAGGGATCTAATTTTCTATACTCAGTTTTCAAAATTTAGTGGAGCAATTAGAGTATTTAATCTTTTTATAGATTTCACTATGTGTAATAAAACTAAATACCTAGTCCTAGAAATAGTAAACAAAAAATATACCCTGGGAATCAGTTCTACACTTAGCGTGTATGGTGGATCCCATAGATTCTCTCCTTTTATATAATTCTCTTATGTCTAATAAACACACCTTTTAAGAAGAGTTCTCCACCTAAAAAACAAAAAAAAAAAACAAAAAGCCTCGAGATCTAATTATCGCAGGAGTTTAGATTCCACTCTGAGAAGTCTCGGTGATTATTGTAGAAACATCAAATAAATAACTCTAAATAGTGGAGTGTAAGGTCAAATATGAAAGCTCATATACCAAAACTGTTATAAAAAATAATTATCTAGCCGATGGGTATTCTCGATAGCTACCCTCATTCTTCATTTATTTCGTAACCATCTCTATGTTTTATTTATACCAAAATCCCTCATCTTCTACTGAGATTTATTAACTTTATTAACTTTGTTTAAATTAAACAAACATCCACTCCTAAGCTAAAATGTTCCCACCTTAAATTTTATCCCTCTCATTCGAACTCAATTACTCAAGTTATATTTATTCTTATCTCCAATTACCTCCAGGCTTTCCAGGATGGGGTCCTTTCTTATCTTTCTCTTCCCACCTTTACCTAGTTGGATTTGTACCTTCAAGGGATGAATAATTACCTCCCTACTCTTATCTAGAATTTAAAGTGTACTTACAAATATAAAGTTAAGGGTCACTGTCATTCTCAACTTCAATTATCTAACTGCAATAGGACCTTTCCTTCTCCTCTTTAAATAAATATAATAATAAAAAATATGTGTGGATTCTGACACTCAATCCTCATTTGAGGAATTAAACCTTCTGACCGTATACCGTATAAAAATACTTTGAGCAAAAATCCACGCCACTAAGCTCAATACGAAAAAAAACCGTCACCTCATTTTAATCCCTTCCTTCATATTTAAGAATGGAATCCAAACTCAGTTATCACTATGAGGAAGCTCACAGATTCGATTGTAAAAGAAATTTTGTATAGTTGGACCAAGCTACCCTGGATTGGCTACCTTCAAATCGAACTTTAACTCATTAATTTAATGACGACCTTAAAAAATTTTGTGGGCTTTTTACTAGGCTCCATCTTAATTAGATGATTTACTCTAAACCGACGACTCCCAGATGGGAGCACTGTACCCCATATCCCAGATAAAGAGTGCCTGACTTCAACTCATCTAAAACTATCCTCTCCATAATCCCTATATTAATAAATCCTGGGGGTGTCTAACTCGCTCCCTTTTTCAGTATGAGATACAGTGCCTTTGATACTATAAACAAATATTCACCCCCCCATATATCCCCTGTTTTAAACTTAAAACTTAAACTTAGTCTTAAACTTAAACTTCACCAATCACCATTAATTGAGTATGATCCTCACCTTTTCTCTCTCCTTTAACTACTTACTTTGTTGGGACTACATACCCCCCGGTGATTGATCACCTGGGGTATATAGAGAAAAGTTTGGTGATAAGGGACGGGGATTGATTTTTTTTTTACTTGATATAGGAAATAGTTTTTAGTTACTAGAGACTAGAGTACAGGGTACTAAGATATAATACTTTATACTTTACTTTGTTTATTTGAAGTATTGGTTATTATTTTAGTATATTAACAAAAAATGATAGAAATCTAAAAAAATATATGATATATGTTAGTTTATGTATTTATTAGAAGAATTTAAAAGTTATGTTTCAGTTATAAAAGAAAAAAAATATGGATAATATGAGACATAATTTATTGAATAATCTATTTATTGATAATTTATTTGATTTTAACAATAATAGTTTAATCATAGAGATTTAAGGAATTATAATAATAGGAATAATATTACTGTCATCTAAACCTTTTAAGGAAGGACTTAAGGCAGCACTTAAATTAGGTACGCTTTTAGCAACTGGAGTTACATTAGCTAGTGCTGGAAATAGTCGAAATGATGAAGAACGTAGAAAAGAAGAAGCTGAAGAACGTAGAAAAGAAGAAGAAGCACGAAAAAGAAGAGAGTGCGCAAGCGAGAAGCTGAAGAAAGTAGAAAAGAAGAAGAAGCACGAAAAAAAAGAGAGGAAGAAGAAAAAAATAAAACTAAAGATGAAGCCTATGCCCGAGTGGTCATAGACCAGAGGATGAAACAAAAATGATAAAAAGGTTGATGTTTGTATTATTATTGACCTAGCGGTAGGGTGTAGCCAACCCAATAGGTCATTTCTGGCCTTGCCTCTTGTACTCTCTTGTCGGTTACCGACTCTCTTGTTTACACAATTGCGCACCGTGGGTTACCCAGTGTAAACACTGCGCTCGGTTACCGACGACTCTTGCTCTGTCTTCGTAGAATAGAACACCGACTATTGCCCGGTTACCGTGGGTTACCCACTCTTGTTTACACAATTGCCGGTAACCGGGCAACAGTAAGAAATCTAATTATTTGTCACAGGAGGAGGTAGCCCCAACGTAGGAGGAGTGTGAATAGGAGTTTTATTAGTTTCTTTGTAAACAAGCAGGAGGGGAAGGAGATTTCAGTTCTTTCTCGGTAACCGAGTACACCAGCAGGAGTCTCAATCGAGTGTTCTATTCTACGAAGAAAGAGGGTAGGAGTGTAGGATGGTAGGAAATAATTATATTTATTTTATTTCTGTGATTACTTGTTTACACAATAGGAGTGTTCTATTCTACTTTTTTACTCGGTTACTCTCGCTTGCGCACCGTGGGTTACCCACTCTTGCCTCTTTTGCATTTGCGAAATGACAAGCAATCATCGCTGTTCTATTCTAGAAGAACGAGTTCTAACGAAAGAGGAAGGTGCGAGCAAAGGTTGTTTTTATTCTTATAATACAAAATAAGTGTTCAGGAAAAATACAAAAATGAAAAGAACCTAATTCCTAAAATTGAAAGTTTTCTTCACCCTCGCTGGCAAAAAGTTGACCTAGATATTCTTAAGATTAAAATTCCGAATCCTTTAAAATTGTGTTACAATATTAAAAATCCTGAATTTGATTATTTTAAGAAATTTAGTGAATTAAAACTAACGAGGGAGGAATTAACTCAATTTAAGAGAGAATATGAAAACTTGCCTCCCAAGCGCAGAGTGAGTTAGCAATAACCACATTTCGAGTACAATGTATTAGTTAAATTAAAGATGTAACGAGCTCGATCTTATAAAAATGTTAATCGGTGGTGATAATGTATGCACCTGTACTGTTACAACGCTCTTCCCAGTAACAGTACATTTCCACCAAGGAGTCTTGGAATGACTTCGAATGGAGGAAACGTATTGTTGTTGAGAGGGAACTTACAAATCCAATTTGGATGGGCATCCAACCCAACAAAAGAGTAAGGCTAGCTACGTATTAGAGAGTGTTTAGACTCTAATGTGCAGAGCATAAGCAATCAAGCCCCTAATAACCTTGCCATTTTATCATTAATCTTAATTACAATTAATCTTAATAATAATCTCGCAAGTTCGCAGCAGTTCATTACTGAGGCGAAAACCGAAAGAACGTTGCACATAAGCAATTGAAGCTAAACTATCTTGATAGTAACTTCTTAATTTACGTGAGATAACTAAACTATTATTGAATTATCACTACAGAATTAAGAGAAGCTCTCTATCCTGAATACTCAATAAAAACCAATTACTTAGAATGTTTGTTCTTTATTTTGCTGCAAAAAGAAGAAAAGAACTGGATTAGAATAGATTACCTGCTAACAAAGGCTTACACCCTCGGTTACCCCGTCCAAAAGACTGCAGTCGTCGTCTTCTTTCTTGAACGCAAAATTAAATCAGGCGTATCGACAACAAATGAGCTAATCAAATTATAAGAAATCGACTCCTTCTTTATTAACCTAGACTTGTGAGAATTCAAAGAAATTAGAAGTAACTGCTTTTACCGAGGGGTAAATTAACTCCGAATTAAAAGTTCACCGGACCGAATCTTCAAGAGAAAACCTTTGAAGTGCAAGGAACCACAACCTATGTTTGAATAATTAATCCGAATAGAAATTGAATAGTGAGAGGCCCCATCCTGTTTGTGAGAACGCTGGCTTTAAGAAAAAAATGGGAAATCTTTTAACTGTAACAACAATAAGAAATAAATCATTATTAAAACATATGAAAATGATATTAAAAAGCTATATCCCAGACAAATTGGAATTAAAAACCAAAATTCAGGAAATCGCAGACATAATGTCAGGAACTAACTTCCATTTATACGAATTAGATTCCAAAACTTCTCTCATCTTCGTTAAAGATGAAAGAGATTTAAAGAATCTAAAAAGATATAATGAAAGTCCTTTTCCCCTTTTGAGTAACTTGGAATGGTTTTGCTGCGCCCCTGGGACCTGAGATCAATCTCTCCAAGATTATGGTATCAAAACAAGAAGCAAATATAGATCGGATCTACCTAACACTGGTAGCATCTTAATTCATATGATTTACTCCCACACCCCTAGTGGTCGTGCGAATAGATATTTGAAAAGACAATATAAATTATTGGAATTATATAGAAAAACGAACATGACCAAAGCTTATTGGCACAAAAGCTGAGTTCTAATGTCCAAGAGTTGAAGCTACAAAATAGCGAGCTTTAATCAATGACATAACAGATGATATAAAGATCTAAACCTTAAGCAAATCCATAGAATCCTTCGCCCTTTAAAAGAGATAATATCCTTAGAACAGAGAATGACTACTATTCGCAACCTTTGGATAGAATCACCAAGGGGAAAATATAGACAATTAGGAATTCCTCCCCTGAGTTGAAGGCTTTACCTTCACATGTTAAATCAATTTATTAGTTATATATATGAACCGCGATTAGATCCTGCGATCTACGACGGTTTTATATATAACAGAGGCTGTCTTAGCTGATGAACCAAATTGCTTTGGAGTCCTGTCTTGGAAGACATGGAACACCTTATGGAGTTAGACTTTAGCTCTGGGTTTCCGAATATGAATTTACACAGTGTAGTTGAACAGTAGTTTGAAAAAAGATTCGCTAAGTCAGTTATTTTTTTAAGTTCATATCCCCCTTTATAGTATAATTATTTATTTTTCGTATAAAAATATTTTCCTTTAATATTATATCATATATTTCATATAATAAAACACCACTGGAGGCTACGCATATTATATTAACTTATATTTTACTTGTTTATTATTTACACCATACTTTATGCTTAGTAAAAGCTCTTCTATTATATCCTGATTTCTATTTTTTAGGAGGAATTAGATGAAGAACATCTAGATAATTAAAATCTAATTCTAATATTAATAGAGACAAACGAGTTTTCTTTTTTAAATATAAGGTATTACACTTATTAAGGATTTTATTGTTTGATAAAAACCAAAGGTAGCTTATTATGTAATAAGATTTGGCTTTTCAAATCACTCAAATATTTAGAATCACTTTCCAATAAATAACAAAAATGACTTACACTTACATCTAAAGTTAAAGGTAGATATTTTGGAATAATAATTATCTATCAAAAGTTTTTAGGGAATTCTTTATTAGAATCAGGCAAATTCCTTAAACTATAAAAAATATTTATATTATTTAACTTTAAATTTGTTTTTATTTATACTCATACTCACTATTTTATAATCCACTTTTACCTTTATCGATTCAGAAAAAATAATTTTGATCCTAGAATTCTACCCTTCTTAATATTACTTAATAATAGTATTTGATATAGATGTTTTAAAATATATTGAGGATCTATTATTCTAATACCTAACTGGGTACCCAAAGTAAAAAACAAAAAGATTGGATCTATTAAACCTTGCCTTTACTAACAAGTATAAGTATTTAGTAATAATAATTTTTATACCAAGTCAATAATAAAATTACTTTCAATGATTTATCTATAAGCTAGGATAATAAGTTTAAGTATATGTATGTGTTTAAGTTTAAGTTTAAGTTTAAGTTTAAGTTTAAGTTTAAGTTTAAGTTTAAGTTTAAGTTTAAGTTCTTTAATTTTAATTTTAATTTTAATTTTAATTTTAATTTTAACTCAACCCTAGTTACGCGCTACTCCAACGGAGCGAGAGAAGAAAGAAGTTAATTTTTATTTTGTTAGGTGTATACCCTATTAGATAGAACTATTAATTTATAAAGGGGTTGTATTAAAAACAAAAACCTTTTTTTATTACATTCAATTAAGCAATTAAGAAATTAAGAAATTAATAAATTAAGAATTCTAATATAGCTCGTAAAAAAATAAAAACTAAATACCTAACGCTTAAAGAGTAATTGCAAGACTTTTGCGACTCTGGCTAAAAAAAGAGGCCATCCAATTTACTTTTAACTAAGTCTTATGCCCAATACTAAGCGCAGCCTGGATGAAGAACTGCTCCCTGCTGTAGTATTTCCAACTGTGTTAGCTCCTGTATTACTTATGTTTCTTGTGTTACCTTCTGTATTACCTGGATTATTGTTTCCTGACCCATTATTACCACCCCCTCCTGATGGCGTAGGCCCTGGGAAGAAACTTTTAACACCGGCCTTTTTAGCCCCACCAACCAGCTCCTTTTACAATCCTGCCAAACCCATCTCCCATTAATCCAAACATAGCGACCAGCTGAAGCAGCGGAAATAATTAACGTTAAGCTCCCATAAAATACAAAACAAGTACAAATTAAACCAAAAATAACAGACACAACTAAATCTTAAGAATAACATAAAGTAACCAAATCAAATTTGGTAAAATAAAGTTATTTAAATTTATCATTATCATTTTTTTTTATTTTTTATTTTTATTTAAAGAAGAGGTTATAAATTATAATTTTATTAAAAAAATTGAACTATACCTATATTAAATAAATCTCTTAATAATGTATATTATTAGTTAAATTATAAGCAATATTTAATAAAACAATAGTACTTTTAATTAATAGAACTTTTTACAATATTTTACAATATAATTGTAATGCTACATAACACAATTGTATATATTACAAAAATAAAGTGTTAGTACTGCAAATACAAACTAGCTAGTTAATAGTAGAATTGATAGAAATAATTTTTCAACACAATATTATTATTCTAGATAAACTATATATCAATAATAAAACATCCAAAATAATATACCATCAACGCTTAAAACTATATACTACTATAAAACACAAAAACCAAACACATCACTAAACAACCAAAAACAATAAAATCTTATTTATTAGACTCTTTCACAAACAGATACTAGCTACCCTACTACATAAGAACCAAGTAGATGACACCACCTCAACGGATCTCAGACGCAACTACGATCCAATAACCACCCTTCCATTAAGTTAGCTATACTATCACTACTATCACTACTATCACTACTATCACTACTATCACTACTATCACTACTATCACTACTATAACTACTATCTATATTTAGTTAGATTTAGAATTAGAATTTTTATTTAAATTAAAAGTAGAAAATGTTCTTTTACCTATTTCATTATTAGAAAAAAAGTCTGATTTATTTAAACTATTTTTTTTTTTTTCTGTTATTAATTGAATTAACTAAACCTTCAGACAAAGGGATATTATTAATTAAGTCTAATTTTTCATTCAAGTTGTCTAATTCTTTATTTTTAGATATTAAATTTAGATTTGAAGTTTCTAGTTTTTTTTGTTTTTGTTTTTCATCTGTTTTTCGTGTCGTTAATTCTAAATAAATTTCTCTTGTTTTTTTATCCAATTTATAAAGAGCATCTTTTTTTTCTAATTCTAATTTTTTAATTTGATGTTCATTTAGGTTAATTTTGTGATTCAGCCTATCACTATCAAGTTTAGTTTCATTTTTTTTTCTTTTTTTTATTCTTTTACTTTTACCCAAACTTAAAGGTATTTCAGATCCTAGGCTACGTATAATCTGGCTATTTTTATACATTTCTGTTCTGTCATCATAAACAAGTTTCTTTAAATTTAAGATTTCTAACTCCAAATTTTTAACATTAGAATTAAGTGTTTCAATAATAATATTATTTTTATTTTTTATATTAATATTTTCATTTATAATTTTATCTACTTCAAGGTTTATTCTATTATACTCAGATAAATAATCTTTTTGTTTGTTTTCTAAACTTAATTTTGCTAATTCCAAATCAAAAATCTGATTTCTTAACATAAATATTATAACCTTAGGGCTAATAGAATGTTCTTTAAGGTTTACCCATTTATTTTTTAATTTTTGTATTATTTTTAATTTGAATTTGATGTTTTTGGTGTCTTCTCGGCTAGGGATTGCTAGATATGTTTTTGTATATATTTGTTTGTGGAGAATATTTTTGATAGCTATTATATCTTCCTTAAGTAATGAATATGTTTTATAATTTTGTTTATGTATTTCATATATATTTTTGTATAAATCAGGATCTATTTTATTATTAGTATATATTTTATCAATATAAATTAAATTAGTTTTTTGAATAGTAGCATCTAGATCTGTAATATAAAGAAAATTACTTAAATTTTTTTGTAGTGGAGATAATTTATGTCTTCTAGTAGTAGACATCCCGTGTAAATTTAGTTCTTTTTCTTTGAATAAATAGGTAACAGTAGATAGAGTCATTTCTTCAATAATTAAAAGGGGAAACGCTCATAACTTACCATTGATTCTTCTATCTAAAGAAGTATTTGTATAAAAACCATTCTTTATTTTTAAATATTCTCTGAAAAAAATATCACATGTAAAAACATATATATTTACTCTTAGCTGGTTATTCAAATCTTTATTTAAAGTTATAACTTCACTTATTGAAGGTATTAACTTTTTGTTATAATTACCGGTATTATTACCTAAATAACCTTTTCCATCTCCTACTCTATCTTCATCTTCAAATCTATAACCTTCTTTAACATTATCTTCTAATTCAGAAGAAGCTACATAATAAATATCCAATTGACCTCCTTCCTTAATTAAAGAAGAATTCTCTTGTAATTTACTTAAAATTCTTTTATATAGTCATTTTTTTTTCTCAGAATCTTTACTAATTCCAGAGCTCTCTAATATTAAACTAACTGAATAAAAGATATCACTTCCTTTAGGGGAAATTTTAATAAACCCATTCTCATCTGTACCTGCACTCAAATCATCTTTATTATTAGCTAGAGAAAATACTAAATATCTAATATTATTTTCATCTATAAGTTTATTAGAGTCTAATCCTTTAATACTTAACAAGTTATTTAAATTTTTATAATCTTTAGTTCAACTTATATTATATCTTTTATTTAATTCTTCTTTATTTATCTCTCTATCTAAAGAATCGTAAAAATTATCTTGTTGTTTTTCTGGATTTTCTATAGCATGATAACGATAATTTCTGACTGAACACACGAAGCCTCCCCTGACTGGACTATCGAACCCTCCTCTGATTGAACACAAGTTTCTTACTAGAGACTTACACCTGATAACATTGAGAACTGTAACTGAACCGATTTCTTTGGCGTTAATGGAATTAAACCAATTCATAAAGTGACCTGAAATTATTAACAACAATTAGCATTTACCTCCAAACTACCTTTGCTTCCCCCTCTGTTTACCTTCTGGCCGCAGTTATAAAAAATAAAAAATAAGATAAAACTAATGAAAAATTAAGTATTACCCCAAAAATATACTGCCACAAATAAGAACAACCAAACAACATCCACAAAATGTCAATATAAAATACTAGCTTCAAAACCATTATGATGTTTAGTAGTTAATTGATAATTAATAATTCTCATTAAAGCAACAGCAATAAATATAGTACCAATTATAACATGAAATCCATGTAATCCAGTTGAAGCATAGAAAGCAGATCCGTATACACCATCACTAATAGTAAAACAAGCTTCAGAGTATTCAAAATATTGTAAAGCTGTAAAGATTACTGCTAATATAATAGTTAAAATTACTCCATCTATAGCTGCTTTTCTATTTCCTGCTATTAAAGCATGGTGTCCATAAGTAATAAAGGCCAATTCCCCAACTATATAAAATAAATAAAAATAGATTTTTTCTTTTCTTTTCTTATATCCAAATAAACCAAACCTAATTAACCGAGGCAACTAGTTAAAGATCCAGAATATAAAAATACATTTGCTTCCACCCCGCTTGTGAGGATCGCCCCCTGCTGTTCTGATATATCGTCTTATTTGAAGACTAATATAAGAACAACAGAGCAATTGTTCTAACAATAAACAACTAATGCACAAAAAATGGAAAAACAGAAAAGAAAATAAAATCTATAAATAAATTATACATTTGTATATATAGTCCTTGTACTTTATATTAATATATTAGTTACAAATTTTACCTCACTGCCAAACAAAACAAATAAAACAACAACCTCTGGTGCTCTCTTGTCGGTTACCGACTCTCTTGTTTACACAATTGCGCACCGTGGGTTACCCAGTGTGAACACTGCGCATACCGAGAAAGAGCAAGAGAAAACAAAACCATTGTACCCTTGGTAGCTTTGTACTTTGTTACTATAATTCGAACGTGCTTAAGCAGAGGTAAAGAAAGGCTGATTTAAATTTTTAAGTAAAAATATTTTAAATTAATTTTGTAATTTAATATAAAGCCTTTGAAAAATATTTATTTTATTTTCGAGAATCCGACTGTACATTAAGCACTGTTATTATAATTATATAACAATACCCACTGATGAACCAGTCTGTAGCGACACAAAAAATATTAATATTAATATTTAACTATCTATTTGCCTGTTGCTTTTTCTTAGCTAAAACACAGGGTAGAAAGTGAAGCAAATCTTCCTACTTCATATAATAGCAAGATTCTAATAATAAATTTAATAAGCCGACGGTCTTATAATTCAAATGCTTTACGTTGACCGTTTTCATCAGTGTCGCCAAAATATGTTCTTATTTTATTTTATAGGAACTATATCTTCTCACTTTTGCCTTTCAATTGCTTTTGCTACCTAAAGAAGGCACACATTAGCTAAAAGAAACAAAAAAAAGCAAATGTTAAAGAAAGTTGTTTTTCCTTGATTTTTCTAAGGTAATAACTTTGACTATGCAAAATATTATATTCGTTATTCGTTTTAAATTTGTAAAATAACTCTACATTTTTTGTTAATTTAAATGGCATTGTGTCAACCAAGGAAATTGCAAATAAAATAACTCTAAAATTAATATCTGAATTACTTAGAAACATTCTCACAATTGTTTTTAGCCTTGGTAAATTAAAGTATGATTGATGTTTTTAACAAACTACACTGCTTAAAAATAATAAATTATTAATTATTAATAGTTTTTATTCTTACTTTTGCTCTTTCTCTGGGTAACCCAGGGTAACCCACTAAAAAAGTAGAATAGAACTCTTTCTCGGTAACCGAGTACAAAAGTAGAATAGAACACCGACGACTCTTGTTTACACTGGGTAACCCACGGTAACCGAGACAGAGCACAAGAGGCAAGGCAAGACTGGACCTATTGGCTTGGTTGTAGCCATCCTACCACTAGGCACAGGCTAAAATTAAGAACAACAGGGCAAGCGAGGCAACAGGGGAGCCTGTCTGTTGGCGGTTCGGGTTATTCTTCTCATCTGAGGAGAAATATAAGAACAACAGAGCAAATGTAATTTTAAATATTATTTAATTTATATAGCATAGTAGGATGAAAATAAGGTTTAGCTATTTCTCTTAAAATAATAAAACTAGTCTTAGGAACATAAATATTGTATTGATTATTTAAACCAGATTTATGAATAGTAGTATCTAGACTATATTTAGTTTTTAATATTGAAGCTAAGTTTTTTACTTCTTTAAGAGTAAAACTATTGGTACTAAATTTAAACCCTTTATTTTTTAAAGATGTTCCATCATCCATCATTCATACAGCTAAAGCTAAAGGAGTTAAATAAATATTAATAAAATCAGGTATTACTTTTCTAGTATTATTTGGATAAAAAGCATCATACATCCAGTTTAAAGAATAAAAAGTAAAACTTCTGAGTCTATAACTATAAGTATAACTACATTTGCTTCCCTTGCTTCCATTGTCATGGTAATGATTGCGCTGTTCTAACGAAGGGGGTTGCTTCCCTTCTCATGGTAATGAATTCGGTGTTCTAACGAAGGGGGTTGCTTTTTCGCTGCGGGCAACAGGCAAAAGGCAAAAGTTCATTTCATTTCAATTGCAAATGCAAAAGTAACTATCATAATATCTAATTTCATTTAACTCATTTACTAATTCTGAACCTTTTCTAATGTAAATTTTAGGTATATTTTTATCAGTATAACCTAATTTACTTATTACTTGATGTAATCATAACAAATATTCTCCATTTAATTTTGCATGAGAATAGACAAATCTACTTCCATTTAGAGATTTTTCCATTGAACCACCGCCAAGTAAAGAACCAATAAAAATACTTAAGATCTCAGAATTATGAGGTCCAATTCTTTTAATTGGATTAACTCTAGGTGAGCTAAAAGGTAAAGAACTACAACTAAATAAAACAAAAGAATCAAATATTTCACATTTGTGGCTAACACCACTAGATAACAATAAAAAAGTATTAAGTAAAGGTATAGCAAAAGGATCTAAAGGAGTGATCCCTAAAGGAGGCCAATTACCCCCTATTTCAATAGAAGGAGATAAACTAGAATGAAAGAAAGCCCAAAAAACAGATAAAAAAGCGAAAACTTCACTGACAATAAAAAGTAAAACTCCTAACATTAAACCATGTTTAACTTCTGTGGTATGGTGACCTAAATAGGATGCTTCTATTACAACATCCCTAAACCATAATATCATCCCATAAGTAGTTAAAATAAATCCTAATGTTAAAATATAACCTCCATAAGAAAAACCATGCATATACGCAACAGCTCCAACAGTTAAATTTAATAAAGAAAAACTAAGTAAAATAGGCCACGGAGAAGGATCTACCAAATGAAAAGGAAAATGTTGAAATTTATATATCGTTTTGTTTTTTATCATTTTTTTGTTGTTTGTTAATGTTAATGTTAATATCAAAATATAAAATTGAAATTTAGATACTTATTTTTTGTTTATTTGCTTTAGCATTTTTGTTTTGCTTTAGCTTTTGTTTTTCTATATGAGTAATATATATAAATTTACCCTGCGCCTGGGTATAGGGCAAGTGGGGCAGAGGCAATTTTATTAATTATAAAAATAATTATATTGATTGCTTAAATTGTTTGTTTGTTTTTTTGTTGTTGTTTGGTTTTCTCTTGCCTTAAGCCACGAGCAGAGGTTTTTTTTGTTTTTTATTAAGCAAGTTTTAATGTTTAACAATTTATTTTTCATTATTTTCATTATTTTTCTATTCATCATATTCATCATATTCATCATATTCATCATATTCATCATATTCATCATTATAAAATTATTATTATTCTTATTTTATTTTTTAAATATCTCATTTATATTCTTATTTGTTTTTCCTTTTCCAAAAACCAGAATTACCTTAGTTTTTTACTAGATTGGCTTAGTTAATAAGAAGTAATTATAAAGATAAAAAATGATCATATGTAAACATAAAAATATTTACAAAAATTAATATTAATATTATAAAATATAAATAAACTATATAAAACCTCAATTGATACTTTCGTAATGTAAGTTTAATTTGTATATATTTAGCGAACTTAGGATATTTACTTTCAAGTTTGAAATAATTAATTAATTGATCTCCTATTAATAAATTTGTTATTGATGTGAAGATCATTAATAATAAGATATATCCGGAAAGATTAAATAGAATAACCATTTGTTCTGAAGATAAAATACTTAAATAATCATTACAAATATCAGCTAAATTATTAAAGAATTCTGAGAAATCAGATTTGAAAATATTAGGATCAGTAGAACTACTTAAACTTTGCAATTCTTTTGTATATTCAGCTTGTTTCTGTATTGCTACTGTATGCATTCGTTTATAGTATTCTAAATGTGGTATTAAATTTTGAGCCTCTTGTGAATTAAAACTCCCACTAACTAATTGGCTACTTAGGTCGGAAATTTTATTTGAATAATGGTTTACTTCTGTATTAGCTGTATTTAGATTGTCAGAAACAACACTTAATTTATTTTGTAGCGTGGTAGCAGCATGCTCAGCTTTAGCTGCAGCTTGTTGTGATACTTGTTCTTTTAGAACACCATTTTTATTTGCTTCCTCAAGATATCTGTCTCTAAATTGCTCTCTTCTGCTTTTTAGCCGGCTATCAAACGAAAAATATCCTAGAACAACTGGTACTGCGTACTGCGTACTGCGTACTGCGTACTGCGTACTGCGTACTGGTACTGCGTGTTTTTTAAATTTGTTCTAATTGTCTTTCCCATTGTATTTATTGTTATATTACTTTTTATTTTATTAAATTTATAACTTCACCGCTTTATCATTCGTCGTTTATTATTGAATGTTCGGTGTTAAGAAATATAAATTTTGTGTTTCTACCATCATTACTGTGTGGCGGCTTATTTACAGTGTAGAGGTGGTCACGTGATCTCGATTTTGTTGTTATTTTTGTTAGTCTTAATTTATTTAGTTTTTCTTAGGTATTTAACTAGTTAGCTTACCCCCCTATCTAATAGTCTTCTGTCTAAGTCAAGACTCTCTCTAGCGTAGACTACCCCTGGATCCTAGAAAGGCCGGATTTAAACCACTAGGTAGTTTAAGTTGTGTGAAAGTTAAATTGTTTTAAGAATAGCTTTCTCTTATATAATGTTTGTTAAAAAAAAAAAACAAAAAAAACCATAGATACTTTTATAGTATTATAAGGTGGTTAAGAGACTTTCAATCCCGCTCAAAAGGAGGTGTGTTATTTCACCTTGATAATAGTATAAATTTAATTCTTTATATCTCCTGCGCAATTTTAGTATAAAACAGTCCTAAAAAAGGAGAGTCCGTAGTATTTTAGAGTTTCTTAGCTTTATAAAAGGGGTTTGTATTTATTTTTTTTTTTATTAAAATTTTTCAGCTAAATTTTGACTACAACAAATATTAATAAATATTATCCAAAAAAAACAAACAACCTCTTGTGCATCTCTTGCTCGGTTACCGACTCTGTCTTCTAGAATAGAACACTCTGTTGCCCTTTCTCTGGGTAACCCACGGTGCGCAAGCGAGAGTAACCGACTAAAAAAGTAGAATAGAACAGCGTGGGTTACCCACTCTTGTTTACTCTTTCTCGGTAACCGACTAAAAAAGTAGAATAGAACACCGAGTGTAAACACTGCGCTCTGTCTTCGTAGAATAGAACACCGACGACTCTTGCCTCTTGTGCATTTGCGAAATGAAAAGCAATCGTCGCTGTTCTATTCTAGAAGAAAGAGTTCTATTCTAGAAGAAAGAGGAAGGTGCGAGAAAAGGTTTTATTCTTATAATTATAATAAAAATAAGTGTTCTAACGAAAGAAATGAAAAGCAATCGTCGCTGTTCTATTCTAGAAGAAAGAGTTCTATTCTAGAAGAAAGAGGAAGCTAAGAGCAAAGCTTTTATTCTTATAATAAAATTCAGTGTTCTAACGAAAGAATTGACAAGCAAATGTTGCTTGTGGCTTCTCGCTGCGCAATTGTGTAAACAAGAGTGGGTAACCCACGGTAACCTGGCAAGAGAAAACAAAAACAGAGAAATAGTATTATAAATTATGTATTTATCTAGAGTATTTATTGCTTGATTTAAACTTACATTTTTCTTTATCTTTAATCTTTAATCTTTAATCTTTAATCTTTAATCTTTAATACTTAATCTTTAATCTTTAATACTTAATACTTAATACTTAATACTTAATACTTAATACTTAATACTTAATACTTTCAACTTCTTTAGCTTTTGTTTTTTTTTTTTTGTTTTTTTTTAATGTTAATGTTTGTTTTTTTATATTTTGGATTAAATTTAAAATAATGCTTGTTAATTTTATAATTAAATTTTTCTAATTAATAGAGAAAATAGACTTATACTAGACTAATTTATATGTAATTTAAATAACTTATTCCGGTTGACCAATCCTATCAAAGGTATTTTACGGTTTTCTAGTTCACATAACAGAGTGAATAAAACCACCATCATAGTTTGAATGGATATTTCTGCCATCTGTAGTGAATTCCTCTAATTTTTGCTTCATTTGTTAAAGCTCGTTTTCCAAGTTCTAACCCTATCACAATTCCATCTGCCCCCTCTGTTCTGAATTTTATTAAAATAAGAATAAAAATAAAAATAAAAAATAAAAATAAAAGCTGGCGCTTCGGCTTATCGTCTTATTTGAAGACTAATATAAGAACAAAAGGGCAAAAAGGGAAGCGAGGCAAGCAAAAAAGCAGAGCTACTAGCACCCGGAGCTAAAAAGAGAGGTGCGCAAAAGTAAGCAAGTGTATTTATAATTTTTTTGTTTAAAATGTAATTGCTAAAAGAGCTAGGCCTACCATAAATTCACTTATTATTACCATAAAAATAAGTAAACAATTATATTTAAAATAATATCTTTGGTATTTTTTTCTTAATTCTATTATTTTAGCTAATTTTGGGTATTTATTTGCAATATTATACTTGTCTAGTAAGATATCACCATAAAATATAAAAATTATACTGATTAATGATGACAATATAACGCTCTTACCTAACAGTATACCAACGGCTAGTTGTTGAACTCCCCCAAGCTTTTCAAACCATTCTATAGAAAAATAATAATCAAAATCAAAATTTAAGTTAAAAATACTTGATTTATGAATTATTGTTTCTTCAAGAGTATCAGTACCTGGAATTTCTGTTTTTAGAGGTAGCTCTATACCATTTCTACTTAATATAGAGGCTAAAGAATTGTGTTCCTCCTCATACTTACTGATATTTCTTCTGATATTCTCACACTTAACCATTAATTCAGAAGGGCTGGCATTGCCGGAGGCTAATTTTTCTTTATAAGATAGTAATTCAACATCTAAACCTTTACCTAATTCGTCTAATCTTAAATGATGAGCCATATACTTATTCTTATCCGCTTGTAGGAGATACCACTCTCGAAGCTCTTCTTCTTTTCTTTGTCTTATCCTTGCTAGTTCTTCAATTTGCTCCATTATTTCTTTAGTCTTTTCTGCTGCCTCCTTTTCTAATTTATTTTTTAGTAGTTCGTTCTTAATTGTAATTATAGCACTCAAATTAGCAGCTGCAGCACTAAAATAATACAATCATCTTTTTGGGTCTTTACC
>Ga0193702_1000087_pt1 | contig 38163 bp, 33 predicted proteins | sample U3a1metaG_FD_143060 | JGI IMG/M metagenome (GOLD analysis project Ga0193702, IMG submission 143060) | Soil microbial communities from a riparian zone of the East river system, Colorado, United States - U3a1 | ecosystem: Environmental > Terrestrial > Soil > Riparian zone | place: USA: East River... | reverse complement strand
AAATGGCCTGCTTGTTTCGTGTTAATTTAAGTTCGCCTTCAGCTTTATTTATTGTTAAATACTGGCTATGTTTGTAGCTAATGAGGCAGCTGTTAATCATTAATGCAGACATTAATAAAAGCGATACTACCGCAGCGTTGATCAACGCCTATAAAGATGGCGCCATTGCAGGTGATACCGCAGTAAAAGAACTTTCCATTGCCGATTTGAAGTTTAATCCAAATAAACAATTCTCATTAAATAATAATGAGCCGGAGCCGGACCTGGTCCAGGCGGTTAACATGATAAAATGGGCTGGCCATGTGGCTATTTTTTGCCCCGTATATAAAGATTCTATCAATTCAAAGATCAAAGGTTTTTTTGACCGCATATTTATGCCCGACCAGGTTTTTATAATTGGCGATAAAGGGCTTGCGGCAAACTTTAACGGAAAGTCGGCCCGGATCGTATCTATACTTGACGAACCTGCCTGGCAGGACTGGCAGGCCAGCAAGCACCCAACCTATCTGGCCATCAAGAAAAGCATCCTCGAAAAAAGGAATATCAAGCCCGTGCATACCAGCACCATCGGGCATTTATACTCGCTTGATAACGAATACAGCAAAAAATGGCTTCAAAAATTATATTCGTTTGGGTTAAAACTTATATAAGAAAAAATTTAAAATTTCGTAAAACAATAATCTTAGTATATTGTAGTTATAAATAGGATATGCACTAAGCATTATCATTAATTTATTTAACCTCTTAAAATTTATCATTATGGCTTTCAAAGCAAGATTAAATTTTTCGGGCAAGGACTACGACGTACTCACTTGCTCCTACGCACTTAACCGCGATGTTGATTCAAAAGGACGCCCTTCTTCAGGCGTTTACGGCGGTACAATCGATATTGAAATTGAGTCTACCGAAGACACTTCAATCATCGAATCAATGGTTAACAACCAGTACAAACCCATTGCAGGAACTTTATTGATCAAAAAATCTGAAGAAGACGCTAAAATGAAAGAAGTGTCTTTTGAGGATGGCTACATCGTAAAGTATTCCGAAGGTTTGGACATTACCGGTGAAACACCTATGAGCCTGAAATTTGTAATTTCGGCCCGTGTGTTAAAACTGGGAAGTGCACAGCATGTGAATGACTGGCCGGGCAAAAACTAATTGATTAGCTTTTTGTTTTTCTTGTGCTTTCAGCACACAATCAATCTTTTTTTTAACATTTTAACTTATTATTATGGCTTTCAAAGCAAGAATTAGTTTGGGCGCAAAAGAATTTGACGTCCTGCAATGCAGTTATTCACTTAGCCGGGATGTTGACGCTAAAGGCCGTCCATCATCTGGTGTTTATGGTGGTACAATCCAGGTTGAGGTTGAATCAACCGAAGATACATCGGTTATTGAATCGATGGTAAATAACCAATACAAACCAATTAACGGTACCATTACCTTCAAAAAATCTGACGAGGACGCAAAAATGAAGGAATTGAACTTTACCGAAGGGTATATTATACAATATAACGAGGGCATCTCCATTAATCGGGAATAACCCTATGTCATTAAGTTTCGTGATTTCTGCACGTACGCTGAAAATTGGCAATGCACAGCATGAAAACGATTGGCCTAAATAAGCCTTGCGTTTAATTCATGCTGTCTGAATAATACGGAGAAGATAGTTTTATTTTCTCCGTATTTATTTACGACGGCTTTATTATCATTCGTTAAAACACCTATGAAAAAAAAGAAACGGATAATACGGCCTGCCTTACCCACCATTAAAAAGAAGGTAAAAAAATCATCGATACCCACCGCGATTGAGTACCTGTTGCTTTTTAATGGGTGCGTTATCAATAAAGAAAAATTAGCTGCGGTTGATAAAATTATTGATGAAAAGATCACGCAAAACCGATCCCGGTACGAAAGTGTTTCGAGCCTGGTGCGTTTGGGTAACAGTAACTTGTTATCCCTAGGTAAAAAAAGCCTGTTTGCTTCAACCTATATCCCGTTCTTTGACCGTTTTAATACCAATCCAATAAATTTAAATATTCCGTCGCTTAACAATTCAATGGCTGCAACAACTGCAAACCAAGCGTATGGTGCGCTAAATTTTAATTTAAAGACACAGCCAACCGCGGGTGTTTTCGGGAATAATTATTTTGATAGTTCCAGTCTGCTGAACGGCGATTTTTTTGGAATAAACAATTCTTTTGGAGGAGGGGCGTCAATCCCCTGGTATTTTATTGCCTGCGTGCATTATATGGAATGCTCATTTAGCTTTAAACATCATTTACATAATGGCGACCCTTTAACAGGTTATACTACACATGTGCCGGCTAACCGGCCAAAAGTGGGGCATGGCCCGCCATTCACCTTTGAAGAAAGCGCAGTTGATGCGCTTAAGCTGATGAAATACGACAAGGTGACCAATTGGAGCCTGCCTTTCATTCTTCAAAAACTGGAGGGCTACAACGGTTTTGGTTACAGCAAAAGGGGAATTCATACACCGTATTTGTGGAGCTTCTCAAACCAATACACCAAAGGCAAGTATGTAAAAGACGGTGTTTTTAGTGCCGATGCCGTATCGCAGCAAATGGGGGCTGCGGTTATTTTAAAAAGGATGGAGGACCGGGCTATTATAAGTATCCCCAGGAGTTAAAAATGCATAACCGAACCAAATATATAACCTTATACCTGTTAGTCACTATCTTAATTTTTATCACAGGTAGTTGCAATGGCAATGCTGCGTCAAACGCGGCTGATTCAGCCGGTTTAAAAAAAGAGGTTGTAGTAAAAGAGCAACAGCCGGCCAGCAAGGCCGCTAAAAATGATGAGCAGCAGTTTCGGGCATTTTTGAAAGAATTTAAAGCAGCGGTGCAGCAAAAAAACAAAAAGCAACTGGCGCTGATGATTAATTTTCCATTGCAAACATTGCCGCAGTGGACAAGCGAAGACCTTAAATCAACTGCCGTAAAACCGGCAGAAGGTTTGATAACAGAAAGTGAATATCCTCAATATGCCGATGCCCTTTTTACGAAAGACGTAATAAGGTTGATCCCTAAAAGCAAAGAGGCCGATCTCTCTGAAATTGACAAGGCAACTCCGGAAAATTATTATAAAATGGTTGGCAAAGTTACCGATAAGGGCAGTACGCTGTACGAGCTTCAACAGCAATACGAACAGGACAATGGTAAAGAAACATCGTACGGGTTTGTTTTTGGCAAGGTAAAAGGCCAGTATAAAATTATAAGTTACTTCTGCCCATGGCCTTTAAAAGGCTAACGGGATTTATAACTGGATTATGGAAAAGAAACTAAAAGTAGATATCAATATAGAAGGCACGCAAATAACGCATTTTTCGACATTTAATCTTGATCAGCGTTTTAACGAGCACCATACCTTTCAATTACGCTTTAACCACGACCAGGTTGAAGAATATAACCAGGTAACACTGCAAAATTCTAAAGATTTTATCGGAAAAAATATTACTGTGCAATTTGGCGTTGCCAGTGGCAGCGAGAATGTATTTAGCGGAATTGTAACCAAAGTAGAGCTATCACAAAGTCATGGTTTCCACGGCGATATATTGATAAGCGGTTTTAGTCCGGGTATATTGATAGACCGCGGACCCGACCTGGGATCGTATCTGAATAAAGATCTCAAGACAATTATTCAGTTGGCCACACAGGATGCCCCTCAAAATGACTTAAAGCTTAATGTTAAGCCAGCCAATACGGCGCCAATTGATTATATTATACAGTACCGTGAAAGCGATTATGATTTTATCAACCGCCTGTCCGCTGAATATTATGAATGGTTTTATTACGACGGTCAGAAACTGAACTTTGGCAAACCAGATAAGCTGGATGAAGTAAGTCTGATTTATGGCCGCGATCTGCATAGCCTGCAGTATGCCATGCAGATAGCCCCGCTTAAACAAAACAAGTTTGCTTATAATCCAAAACAGGACGAGTTGTTTAAAGCCGAACCGCAAGGTGCAGCGGGCAGCAATCCCGATGTTTCGCATGCTATTGATGCATCAAATAAGGTGTTCAGCAAGGTCTTCAATGGCCCGATGGAAGTAAGGGTGAATTCGCAAAAAGAAATAACCGATTTTGTAAATAATGAGCAAAAAGCGCAGATAGCCGAGCTGGTAAATATTATTGGTAACGGCGATAACCCGCAGGTAGGTTTGGGAAAGGTATTAAACATTAGCACCAGTATGCGTGGCATTACCAGTTTTGAATTGCAGGACTTTGGCAAATTCCTGGTTACGGCCGTTTACCACCAGATAGATGGCGTCGGCCATTATCAGAATACTTTTGAAGGCGTAACTGCGGATACTGAACGTTTAACGGTAAATGAAGTGGCAAAACCCAATCCGGATATGCAGCTGGCAGACGTTGTTGATAACGCTGATCCTGATGGGCATGGGCGGATCAAGGTAAAATTTAAATGGCAGTGTACCGCCAATGACGTTACCGAATGGCTAAGAGTGATAGCTCCCGACGCGGGCAGTTCTGATAAAGTAAGTAAAAATCGCGGCTTTGTTTTTATCCCCGAGGTTGGTGACCAGGTTTTGGTTGCGTTTGAGGAAGGCAATATAGCCCGCCCCATCATTATCGGCAGCATGTTTAGTGGTAAAACCGGAACTGGCGGCAGCCAGAGCAATAAAACAAAAGCGCTCACCACCCGCAGTGGCAACACAATTATACTTGATGATAGCAACGGCAGCATTAATGTTAAAGATCCCAGCGGTAATGTTGTTAGGCTTAACGGGGACGGTACGGTAACTATCCACGCGCCTAATACGCTAACGCTTATATCAAAAGATATCAATATTAATGCGGGTAATAGTATAAATATTATTTCTGCACCGGCTAAAGAAGGCGGCGGCGACGGTGTAATTACTATTATGGCTAAAAAATCAATTGGTGTAACAGCGCAGGATGAAGGAATAACAACCAATGCAAAAAAAGACATTTCATTTACCAGCGAAACTGAAAGCATCAGCCTGGTAGCTACGGCCAAGGATATTAACCTTGTAGCAGAAGCTAAAGATGTAAATATTGGTGCACTTAATAATGCAGTGATTTCAGGCAACAGTTTAACCCGGATAAAGGGAGGTGAAGTGCAGATTAACAAAGGATAACATGAGTATTCAAATAATGCCTAAGGATATTATAAGAGTTGAGGATTACCTGATTTCAGTTGATACTTACACTTTATTAGGATTAATGGAATATAAAAATAAGGCCGAGTGGATCATCCGGCTTTCCCTGTTAAATAAAACTTCTGACGGTTATTTGTTCAAAAAGAATGTTTTAAAGTTCGCACAAACAAATAACCGGGGTTATAATGCCTGGGACGAGGACATGGTTTGGTTGAAAAGCGAACTGATTTTCAGGACGGATATTAACGGAAGGTTATTGCACATTGAAAATTGGGAAGACGTATTGTTAAAATGGCAAAAATTAAAACCGGTTTTGTTCAAAAAGCATAGGCATTTAGCTCAAATAGACGTGATTATTGATAGCATTGATCATGTATTTGCTTCAGAGAGCCGATTTAAGGAATTGACTTTTGGTGCTATGGATAATAACTTGCTTTTCCCCGGTATATATGGTTCATTTAAAAACGAACAGGACATCCAATTACAAAATAAAGTCCTGCCGGCTTTTATAGGCACCCTGGGCTTGCCGCTGCAGCTTAAAGTTGAATTAAAAAGTTATGACCATTATACTGATGCCTGTAAAATAATAAAAACCGGCCGGATTGATCAGGATAAATATCCAGGACATGAGGTTGCCGGGTTATTGAGAGCCATGACAGACCAATTTAATCTCTCTGCTGAAAATATACAGTTTGGGCACGTTGAGAATTATGAGTTTGATGAGAAGCATTGGCTTAAAGCAGCCGGCCAGGTAACCAGTTACGAATTTCCGGGGATTTTAAAAAGTAACACAATAGGATATGCTTACACAATAAACGATAAAAAACCAGAGGTAATGAATAATAATTGGACTTTACCTTTACGTCAATTTATAAATTAAGGTATAATTAAAAAGCCATGCCAAAAAAATATGTACCGGACGGTGTTTATTTAGCCTGTGATAAAGGTTGTGCCCCATGCAGGCTAAAAGTAACATCACATGATTTTTCTTACATATATGGTTTACATTTGGCCACAGAAGCTGATAAACAACCCGATGTAAATATACCCCCTATGCACACGTGTACAGCTACAGGAAAAGCGTGCGAACCCAAACCAACTGCCTGGGAAAAGGTTAAGGATGGGGTAAGCATAAACCAGGACCGCTTGTTGCTGGAAGATTCTATATTACCGTGTTCTGAAGGTGGAATAATAAAGATTTATTTTTCAGCAGCCGAGGCACAGGCAGCATGTGCACCGCCACCGCCTAAAAAGAAGAGCCTTTTAGATAAACTTTCTGATGCCGCTTCGCACTGGGGGCCGGTAGGCACTTATGTACAATTTGAAATAGGTGTGGGCGAAGGTATTGCCGGAGGCGTAAAAGGTATTGGCGAAGGTTTATGGACTTTGGCCAAAGGGGGCTGGCATGTGGCTACGCACCCTGTTGAAACGGCCGAAAGCGTCGGCAATGCTACAGTAGCCGCCGCAAACTGGGCCTCAAAAGGCGAAAATTGGAGTAATGCCTATAATGCTACCTCAGAAGGTATTTCAAATGCCGCCGATTGGGCTTCAAAAGGAGAGAACTGGAGTAATACCGCTAATAGCGTTGGTGATTGGGCATCAAAACAAAGCCCGCGGGATTGGGGTAATATAACCGGAAGGGGGGCATTTGAAGTGGCATTAGCAGTAGGCACGGCCGGTGCCGGTGAGGCGGTTAATGGGGCGGCTAAAGTGGGCGAGGCCGCTAACCTGGCTGAAAAAGCAGGCGAAGCGGCTAATTTAGCGGATAAGGCAGGTGAAGCGGCCAATTTAGCAGATAAAGCAGGTGAAGCAGGTAACTTGGCGGATAAAGCCGGCGAAGCTGCGAATATGATTGATAAGCTGGGCGAAGGGCAAAAATTAGGCGAAGTGGTTACAGAAACTGCAGAAGACGTAACCAAAGTACCAGCTGAAAAAATGACGGGAATAAGGCCAGCTAAACCTGAATATCCTGTTACGGACGAGAATGGCGCGCTGACTGATTATGGAAAATGGTATTATGACAGGCCATCAGGATTCAGAAAAGGTATTAGACAAAAATCTTATGATGCGGCGAAAGGTGATGACGGTATAGTAAGAGACCCAAAAACAAAAGAGGAAATAAAATTTGATGACGAATGGGACATGGGGCATAAACCCGGTAGTGAATTCAGAAAGCACCAGGCTGATGCTGCCTCCCGTGAAGTTTCTCGCAAAGGTTATTTAGACGAGCATAATAATTATAAAAATTATAGACCTGAAACTCCAAATACAAATAGATCACACGTTTTAGAAGACGAAACAGATTTCTTTAATAGTCATTAAATAATTTTTTATTATTTTTAATAAATATCTATGGAACCCACAAAATTTCAAATTGAATTATACAAAAAACTGTTTCCCATTTTAGGAATTAGCCCAAAGATTGCTAAATATGGGGACGAAAAATCAGATAGCGAAATACGTATTTTAAGTTGTCCGGACCCTACAGATGAAGAAGTAATGTTTTTTAGTACAATAGGGCTTTCTGAAACAATAAGGAATAACAACTCGCCAGAAATTTTTTTTACTAGTTATGCGTCATTTAGTAAAGCAGCTAATATTTTAAGCACAACTGCATTTTTTATAATTAATAACGGTTGGATAGCATCAAATGGTGTAGTTTTTGAAACATTAATTGAAATGTACTATCCTAATAAAGAAATGAAACATTTATATTTCACAACGCCTTATTTGTGGGAGGATAAACTAGAGGGTTTAAGTGTCGAGAATAAAAAAGTTAACTTTTTGCTCGCAATACCAATTTCTAATGAAGAGTTAGTATTCAAAAATAAATATGGTTTTGAGAAATTTGAAGACTTGTTTCAGGAAAAAGAGGTTGATATTTTTGATTTAGATAGAAAATCGACGATCTGATTTTTTGATTTCCCCGGCTGCCATAAGAACTTTTTCGCTGCCGCAGGCCTCTTACCTGTTCTGAAGGTGGAATAATGAAAATTTATTTTTCGGTGGCCGAGGCACAGACGGCATGTGCGCTGCCGCCTAAAACAAATTAGAACTGTTTTTTTTAAAGCTTGCCCGCGATTTTGACTAACGTAAAAACATCGACCTTTATGAGGATTGCTGGTTACACCTGGGCAAAACAATTGCAGGTGGTTTTAATAAATTAATATGGGATTTTTTGACAGCATTTTTAAAAACACGAAACAACAAGAGGAAAATTCGGGAGAAAATTACGTCCGGGCCCAATTTAAGGACAGGAAGTATTTTGAAAGCGAATTAAAACGTATTAACAAATGGATAGATCAGGATAAGGAAGATGATAATGTAGAGTTAGCAAAAGGTGAGCAACTGCAGCCTTTTCAGTACAGGTCATCTTTTGGAATATTGCAAGATAAGGCCGATGTGCTATATGCTTTAATGGAGCCGGTTAACAATGTTAAAATTGTTTTTCAGGAAGCTTTGGATAATTTCTTAAAAAGCGGGGAAGATCCTTATGAACCTTATGCCGAACTGCTGGAGGTAATTTCAAAATCTATCCTTTTAAATATTGATGATGACCGGTTTAATCTTTTGATAGATTTTGCAGATAAGGCAGATCATCAAAAATTAAGTGAAAGCTGGAAACCTGACGCATTGATTGGTTACTTATTGAATTATAAAAAACCTTCGAGGCCAATACCAACAGAAATATATGTACCTGAAATATACCAGGATTTATATAACGTTATACAGGCGCCAGTAAGCGAGGCTCCGCAGCAAATGAAAAAATACCTGGACAGCTGGTATCCTAAAAATAAAAACGCTCCCTGGTATAATACTCATTTAAGAGAATGGGGTTATAAAGGTTATTGGTGTTGGGAAGCAGGCGCGGTAACTAAAATAATGGGCCTTGATGATAGCACCTATGCCGATCATCCAAATTATCCTTACGACATAGTACACTGGCAGGATTAACTGTCCAAAAACCTACTCCGGTATTTTGTTAAATATTGAATGTTAGTGAATTAGTATATAAAATAATCATAAGAGTTACCAAATAAGCCTGAATGTTTAGAGATAAGTTTAAAAGTGAATCGTATTTTAAAGCGTCTATTCCCGGTATTGTAAATAATATCAAACATTCAAAAGCCAAAACCTTACAATTTGAGGTTCAGCTTAAAGAAAAGATCCCGTTAGTTAATTATTATAATATCGCCAATGGTATTTTAATTTACATAAAAAGAGCCTATTCATTAGGTGAATCGGTACAGGATTTGGTATCGCCTGCAAAAGAGATGATCACCAATTATACCAAATCATGGTATCCTGATGCTGATTATTCGGATGGCGGTGATATTCCTTACTCGGAATTTTTAACCATTGTTTCAATCGGTGTTTTACTAGATACCAGGGAAGAGTTAACCACCTTACACAAGCTTGTTAAAGAAGTTGGCTACAAAGATCACTTAATAGATTTTCTGTTTAAATATGTTGACACAAGCGGCGGGGTAAGCGATCATCTTTTATGGCCGGACGACAAAGCGTCTCAAAAATTAAAAGAAATTACACAGTCGACAAAGCCTGAAGCCCCTAAGTTAATCGGGGAATACATGGCAAATGATTTTTATACTAAAGAGAACTTTGACGATGAGTACAACAGCCATAAAAGAAACGACAATGTTTACGACGGTTATTGGAGTTTTGAAGCGGCGGCCTTAGTAAAGATATTGAATGTTGACGACAGCAGCTTCAAAGATAATCCTTACTATCCCCATGATATGGCACATTTTGAAGGTACAACCGATGCTGTGCCAGCGACAATTTTTGGTCCTGACAAAAGCCCTTCAGGAAATGGAAAAACCCAGCCCGAACCAGATCAATCAAAGAAAAAATGGTGGCAGTTTAAAAAGGGGGCTGATTGTACCCTGACCTGAATGTTCTGAATATCAGTGAAAATAGGTATCGTGACAATATAGGTGAATATTTAACCTACTTTAAAAGCAAATCAGATTTTAAAAAAATGTTTGGGAATTAATGAGTTGGTTATCGTTTTAAACATTTTTTAACTAAATAGTTTAATGAAAGGATTTTCACAGGCTATTGGCTGGCTTATAGGGGCAGCAATAATATTTCCATTAGGACTGTACCTATATCAAAGGTCTACTACTAATGATGGTTACAAATATATCGACCAATATATTAATAACTCAGAAGAAATTAAGGTCGATTTAAACGCGTCTTTTACAGCTGACATGGAGAGTTATGTCCAAAAATATTCAAACGGCCGTAGCACAGTTTCTGCGTAGCGTAATAGCTATATGTTCTATTCAGCTATTTATAAAAAATATTTTGCCATACAGGAATATGCCGCCGGGGCCACCTATACATTTCAAATGGAAAGTACAAAATTTCAGGATACAATAGTAGCCAGTGTAAATAAAGTTGAGATCACAACACCCTCGTATGGAACAAAAGAGAATCCTATACCTATTTTAAAAATGAAAGTGGATCTAACCGGAAAAGATTCGGCGTTGCGTGTGCTTAATATTAATGAAAACCGTTACCGCTATAATGTACGTGAATATTTAACTCATTTTAAAAGTAAAGAGGATTTAAAAAAAATGTTTGGCGATTGCCAACCGTAATGGAAACTTTTAAAAATTGTTTAAATAATAATGTCGTTTATTTTGCTGTAGGAATGGTTTTTAAGAAAGATCAGTAAAAATATGTGAAGGGTTGATATTTTGGTTATACGATGGAAATCTGGCTTTCGGTAAAAAAATTGTTAAAAAAATATAATACCTTCTCAGGCTTTTCCGTAAAATACTGTTTTTAACTATAGCAAAATCTGGCTCCAACTTGTCGATTGACAAAAAGACTGAGGCTTCTCCGTTGTTACTGAATTTTGAAAAAAGCGGGCATCGCAACACAATTATTAGGCATTGAGGTTATTTATTTATAAATATGTTTTAAGACCGCTATGAGCAACATCAAACATCCATTTGCCAGTTACCCTTTTGAGGAGGAAAAGCTTGATCCGGTTATTCAGCAGTTGATTAAACACCTTGATTTTTATAAAACTGCGGGAGAGATCCAACGAATAATTATTCAAAAAGATCTTACAGATACCAATACCCATTTATGTTGGGCCTATTTTGAATGGATAGATGCCATGGCAACGGAACTGGATAGTGACATTCTAAGTTTCGGAACATCAGCACTTGCGATTATACAGGAGATACTCGCAAAAGATCCGGAACATAAGCCGACTCTAAAATTAAAAAAGTATATAGAGAAAGCGATTGACAAGATACATAAAGCGAATAAAAAGTTCGAGAAATTCAATAAGGTGCCCCTTGAATCCCTTTCTTTAGATGATGTTTCAGATTTTGCCTGGTTTTTAACGGAGAATAAACATGACAAAGCCAGTAAAGAGATAGAACTTAAACTTTGGACAAGGTTATACCAGGAAAAACCTGATACCTATGTCAAAAAGGGAACAGGTTTTCAAAAGGACATGGAATATTATGGGATGAATTACTATTATTTATTTCATATCGCCCAAGTTTTATGGGAAGGATTAGGCCGTTATGAAGAAGGCCGCCCGATATTATGGAAACTAATTAACTGGGAAAATCCAAAAGATGTGAACCAAAACAACTGGACCACGCCATGCATTATACTCCTTTTGTTTGAAGCTATAGACAAAAATGATCAAAAAGAGTTTAGCCGCTTGCTCCGCTATCAGGAAAGTAAATATCATGCAATGAATGCTTATAGAAGATCTATTGAAAACCCGAAAGATATGATCCCGATAACAACAGATGAAAATATCGGCAAGCTTTTAACATTCGCCCTGGAGGTCAATGAGCGGGAAGCCATAAAATACATACTTGATTCCATGTGCACAGAAAAGGAATTCGTTATAGCAAACCCTGAGGTTAGAAAGACAGTCGACTTAGCCAGATCAATTGTTGATTACTTAGCATAACATGAGATGAACAGTCCATATTTTAATATAGGTCAGAACGTGGATCAATTATTCGCCTGCGTACTATTTTAGGCAAGTAGCCAGTTTTATTGATTTTTTAATAAATAATTAAAAAATGAGCATTCAAACGGACAACACATCACCATCGGCTGATAATATAAAATTGGGAAAATTTGTAGCCGGGGCGTTAGGATTTGAACCCCATGTTTATTCCTATTCTGACGAGACGGAAGAACATAAACTTAGAGTTTTAAGTTTAATAGATCCCATTGATCAAAATATAAAAATTTATTGCACTATTGGCGTTTCTGACTATCCCAATATAATAAACACTACAAATATTCCTATTAAGCTGCTTTTGGCTACCTATAAAGAATATGATAAAGCGACTAATATTTTATCTACCTGTGGATTTTATATTTCAAAAGATGGTTTTGAATGCCGCCCGGGAACCGTTTTTATGCGGATGGTAGAATTGTATTATAAAGATACAGAAATGAAGCATATTTATTTTACAGAGCCCTTTTTATGGCAGGATAAATTGGAGCAACTGGCGCTTGAAAATAAAAAAGTTGCTTTTTTGTTTTGTATTCCGATATCGGATAAAGAGTTACAATATAAACAGGAAAATGGTGATGATGCGCTGGAATCATTGCTTCAGGAACATGAAATAGATTTCTATGATATTAACAGAAAATCTGTTCTATAATAACTTTATTAAGCCTGGAAGTACGTTAATAGCGCACCCCGATTGCGCCCGTTGCTGCTAGCCCCAGGATAATGCGTTTAAATAATAATAATATGGGGTTTTTTGACAAAATATTTGGTGGCAACACCACTGTGAATTTGCCTGATACTAATGCGCGGGCAGCCTATAAAGACGCTTCATTTTTCAAAAAAATGATTGATAAAAAGCGGACTACAATAAAAATGTACCAGGAGCAAAACCTATTGTTAAGGCAACAGGAAAAATTCAGGCCCGTTAATAACTGGGTGATCGCAATGGAACATCTCGATCTTGTTTATTTATATTATTCCATCGGCGGAAATATCAGCGAATGTTATGACGAATATATACAAGCTGCCACATATTATGGGCAGGGGTGGGATCCGGATTCATTTTACCTTGATATGATTGATATGGTTGCCCTTGGCTGCCTGCTAAATGTGCCTGATAATGTGTTTGATCCTGTAATAAACTATATCCGGCAATCGGACGAAGGATCAAGCTATGGAACCTGGACACCAGACGCTTTGTTATGGTACATCATTAACGCCAGGAGGCCCGGAAGTGCACCACAACCCGATACCCTTATAACGGAAGCTTACCGCGATGTTTATGACCTTACTAAAATGCCTAAAGCCGATGCAGAGCGGGAAATGAAGCTTTATCTTGACAAGTGGTATCTGCTGCATAAAAATGACCCCTGGTATAACTCGCACACAAAGGAAAGTGCCTACAGAGGTTACTGGTGTTGGGAAGCAGGCGCGGTAACTAAAATTATGGGACTTGATGACTGCAGCTATAAAGACAGCCCTTATTATCCTTATGATATGGTACATTGGAAAGACTAATTAGTACCAATATTCGTGATCAAGCGATATTAATGATAGAAACCCTCTTCAGAACAATTTGAAGAGGGTTTTTATATGATTTTACATTAGTTAATATCGGCTGGAAATGGTGATCATATACCTGATAAAGGTAGCCTCGCAATTATTTCATAAAGTATTTCCGTAACTTTATCATAAAACTGTTTATTACTCCCTTGCGGTTTATTACTCAAATCATCGATTTATAGCAGCGGGTCTTATAGGTTCAAAATAACCAAATATGTTACAACAAGTTTTATCGTACCAGATAGCTGACAGTATTGATATAAAAACGTTCAAATCTGAATTTAAGTCGGATTTGTATTTTAGTGATACGGATGAGCTATTTTATATAGTAGATGAAGGTCAATATATCTACGTTTTTAAATATGGGGTTGTTTGTTTTTTAAACTATGATGCGATCAGGATCTCTGAATTTTTAAGGTTAATATCTGCTTATTGCAAAAATAAATTTGAGCAAAGTTTAGAAGAGGAATTTAAGATTCAAACAAATTCAGTGAAAAATAAGATAGGTTTCAATTCAATCGAGATCATTGGATCTGATATTGAAGTGCTGCGTTTAATAATGCTGAATGTTTCACAATCAGTTGCGCTTGATTATTATCATGAGCAAACAACTAAGCTGATGGAGGAAACAAACTATCATACCCAGATCCTGGAAACTAAGGGTCGTCTTGATCTTTCAGGAATAAACCTGAAAAAATACATAGGGAGAACACTTGTACTGAAAAACCGGATCACTGAAAACCTTTATATTTTTGATTCTCCGCCCGAAACCTGGGAAGATGAAAACCTAAATAAAATTCATAATGACCTTAAACGAACCTTTGACCTGAAAGAAAGGTTTAGAAATATCCAGGAAGGATTAAATATTATAAAAGATAACTACGAACTTTTTAGGGATCTGTTGCAATACAGAAACAGTTACAGACTTGAATTAGTGATCATCATCCTGATCTTAGTAGAGGTACTTAATATTTTCGCTCAAAAAATATTTAGCTGATTGTTTTACATCCAGGCTATCACGGCGCCCAAAGCTATCGCGGCCGGGAGCATTTGCTTAATAATAACGGCTTTTCCGGCTGTGAGGCCTCCGTATAAACCAGCAATTACCACACAGCTTAAAAAGAATATCGCCACATTTTTAGACCATAACGGGTCACCAATCAGCAAGGCCCATATTAAGCCTGACGCCAAAAAACCATTGTAAAGTCCCTGGTTGGCTGCAAGAGTCTTGGTTGGCTCAAATAGTTCAGATGGAAAGCTTTTAAAAGTCGCCCTGCCTTTAGTTGTCCAAGCGAACATCTCTATCCATAAAATATAAAAATGTTCAACTGCAACCAGGCCTATTAATATTAATGCGATAAGTTTCATCGTGGTTCAAACTGATTTTTATAAAATTATGTTAAATCTTCAGCATTATATGAAATATCACCAATATTTAATTAGCCTGGCTGAATTTGCCCCGGTATTCTAAAGGCGTAATACCCGCCACCTTTTTAAAGATTGTCCGGAAAGCTTTTACATCTGAATAGCCCACGGCATACATAACTTCACTAATGTTTTTCCGGCCCGCTTCCAGGTCCCTTTTGGCAGCTTCAATCTTTATGCGTTGGATGTAATCCACAGGGGATATTTTTGTAGCGCGTTTAAATCGCCGTGAAAAGTTGATCCGGTTCATTGCGCACCTGTCTGCCAGGGCGTCAACGGTCACTTTTTCCCCGATATGGTTTTGAATATAATCCTGCATCTGCCTGATCTCCGTATCTGGGTGGTCTTTCAGACCTTCGAACAGGATAAATGGTGATTGCGAGTTCCGCTCAATATCTATCTGCAGCACCTTGGCACAATACAGTGCCACTTCCCGGCCATTGTATTTTTCAACCAGGTAAAGGATAAGGTTCAGGCTCGACATAGCTCCGGCTGCTGTATAAAGCCCCTTATGATCTGTAATGAGCTTATGTGTTGCCAAATTTAGCTCAGGAAACATCGCCCGGAAAGGGGCTTCCGCTTTCCAATGCGTTGCACAGGGTTGCCCTTTTAATAAGCCGGTGGCAGCTAACAGAAATGTCCCGGTACATAAACTGGCCACTTCCGCGCCGATCTTGTACTGCCCGATCACCCAGTCAAGCGCTTCCCTACTGGTCCGGATTCCGAAATCATCCCGGCTGTCAAAACTCGGTAATATAATGCAGTCTGTTTTGTCGATGTCCTTTATATCCTGCAATCCCTGGAGCGAAAAGGAGGTATTCAATAACTTCTGCTGCAGGTTCACGCCTGCAAGCCTGATATCATAAAAAGGCGACTGTCCCTTATTTACGTAAAATTCGTTTGCCTTTTCAAATACTTCGATAGCTCCGAATAAGCAACTGGGCTTAAGTACCGCATCTGCCAATAAAAATGTTACGCGTTTCATAATGCAATTTACCGCTCTTTATTTGCACAAACAACCCCTGATGTTGTTAAATGTACACCCTGCTTAGGTTGATGCTAAGCAGTAGGTTTGTTGGAATAACGTAAATCATTAATACAGAAAACACATGGGAAAAGTAATTAGTTTAATCAACACAACACCGGACGGGTTCGTAGACAGCCACTATGTTATAGCCGACGCCGAGTTTCATGAATTTGTACACACGCTGTTAGCCAATGCACACAGCGTGGCCTTTGGTAAAAACACATTTGAACTCTTCCAGCAGATCTGGCCGGGCATCCTTGAAAAAGAGGAGGCTGCCGAATCACAGGTCAGGATGGCTAAAGCTTTGGGCGCTATTCCTAAAATCGCGTATTCCTCTAAACTCGAATCAACCACGTGGAGCAATTCCAGGGTTATTAGTGTAATCAACGCTGAGCAGATCGCCAGTGAAAAAAAGGATAGTGACAAGGATCTGCTGACCATCGGAAGCCCCGGCCTGGTAGCTTCATTAACTGAATTAAAGCTGGTGGATGATTATTATTTCTGTATCCAGCCTGTAATTGCCGGTAGCGGAAACGCACGCCTTTTTGATAAGATCGCCCTGGAGGCAAGGCAACCCTTAAAATTTGTGGTTGCGAAACAACTACAATCGGGCGTAATCATTTTACATTATCGGCGTATTATATAAAACCTGGGGGGCAGCAGGATTGCAAAATAGTTAGCTGCCCTTGTTTACAATTAGAGATTAAAATGTATTTTTAAAAAATATTTTATCACATTTATTTGAGAGCTATTACCTTTCACCATTAAAAAATATCACCTGAACTTTAACCGTTTATGTCAACCTATCAATTAAATATAAATATTAATGCGGCTGATCTTTCAGCAGTATATGCCGCCAAAGAAAGTATTGTTTTAATTAAGTCAGTTAAAGGCGAAGAGCCTTACGCCTGGGTTAGTTTTTTACCGTTTGAAGGTAATGCAGTAACCTGGAGTGATGAGTATTCAATTTATGCTACCTCACAAGCAGACTCTTCAGGAGTTGTCATTACTTCTTTTACAGAACAAGCAGCATTACCGGCACAAAATTACAATTTTTCAAACGACGGCACTTTTTCCCAGCCCAACGCGGTGCCTATCGGGGCAAATTCTTACCAGATCACCAATCAAAATACAAGCGTGCCCAACCTTTCGTTTGGTTTACTGCAAGCTGCCAACGTGAATGGAACTGTGATTAGCAGTAACCCTATTAACGCTCAATTTGTCCCACAAAACCAATTTGCGATTTTTAAACCAACAAACCAGGTAACTATTTTCCTTGCAAGCAATATCAGTGCAGGAATGTTTGTTGATGCGGATACAGAAAGTGGCGTTTTAAGCCAGTTTACAACCATAACATTTGAAAACGGGGTTAATGAAATTACTGTTACCTATGATAATACCAAAGGCGGGTTTGTGCAGAATAGCTAAAGATCATAGACTGTAAAACTCGGTGCTATGGTAGGCGTTATAAGGCTGTAACAAAGCCTGATAGGGATTCTGATTTTTTTTGATTTGGTATCAAAAAAGCGTAATTTACCAATGATTGAAACTTCATATGAGACGGACATCGCATATTGTAGCAATATTGGTAGTAATGCTGTTACCTGCAATAGCTTATGCGCAGTCAGTCAGTAAAGATTCTGTTATTGTTTTTTCCCTCATTAATAAAGCCGAATCCTTTTTCACTCAAAGCAAGTACGATTCGGCAATCTATTATTGTACCAAAGCACATACCATCAGTAAACAAAAAGTTTTCAGGAAGGGCCAGGCATACTCACTCATAGAATTAACAGACATATTTATTGATAAAGACGAGCTGGGCAAAGCACAGACATCGGTTGATGAGGTGAACAGGCTCGGGGTGCAATTAAAGGATTCATTGGTAACTGCCATTGCAAAAATGCAAATGGCGCAAATAAAAATGTACGGCAATGATTTTGATACCGCAATTCCCCTGTTTAATGAGAGCCTGCAGTATCTTTCAAGGCACCCCACCATTTATACTGCTTTAGCATATAATGACCTGGGCTATACCTGGGGCCGCAAAGGAGAGCTGAGCAGGCAGGCTGATAACTTGGTTAGGTCTGTAAGCATTTATGAAAAATATTTCCCCGAAAAGTATAGCGAAATAAGCATAGCGCTAAGTAATCTTTCTACTTTATATTATAGCATCAACCAGGCGCCGCGGGCAATTGAATATGCAAAAAAGGCCCTGGCATACCGGGAAAAGGATGGCGATAAAGCAAAGCTTTCATTGAGTTGCTGCAATATTAGCCAGTTGTATATAGGGGTGGATAACAAGGAATCTGAAAGGTACCTGGGCCTTTGCGAAAAATATGCGCTCCAGAGCAACCAGGATGCCCGTATTATACACTCGTATGTTACAGCATCCTATTTATACAGCACTGAAAAAAAATATGCCGCTGCATTTGACTACGAACTAAAAGCAATAGCGCTACTTGAAAAAATTAAAAGCGACCCGGCCATGCTGGCAAGACGTTATATAAGTGCTGCTGTTATCAGCAGGGACTTGAAGATGGATAGCACCGTTACGCTAGGCTATTTCGGCAAGGCGCAAGAGCTTCTTCGCCTCTCGCGCGACAAAGGAACCTTGCGTGATTTTTATGTGAATATGTATAATTATTATACTGCAAATAATAATTATCCGGCAGCCCTTGCTGCTTATAAAAAGTATATCCTGTATAAAGACAGTATAATCTCTGCAAGTACCCAGTCAGCCATAGCTGAAATAAGCACCCGGTACGAAACAAAGAAAAAAGATGACGAGATCATCCGGCTGAATACGAATCAGAAAATTAAGCAGCTGGAAATAGAAAAACAGAAAGCGATCATAGGAGGCAATCTGCTCGAAGCAAAGCAGAAGGAAAGCAAAATCCTCTTATTATCTCAGCAGAAAGAACTTCAGGATGCGAGATTAAAAGAACAGGGTGAAAAATTGGAAAAGCAATCGCTGATCTCGCAAAATAATGGACAGCAGCTAAAATTGTCGCGGCAGGAACGGCAACTGAAGGAAAAAGAATTGCAGTCGCAAAAGCAACTGCTTAATTTTATTATCGGCGGCGCAATTGCTTCGGTATTGTTTGCCGGCTTCATTTTTAACAGGTATCAGCTCAAAAAGAAAATTGACCAGCAAATGGAAATGCTTGCTGTGCGAAATAACATTGCCCGGGATTTACACGATGAGATTGGTTCAACACTCACCAGCATAAAAATACTTTCAGAAGTTTCTAAGAATAATTTAGAAAAGGATGTGGGAAAAGCATCTGATCTGCTTTCTAAGATAACAGAACAATCTGCTCAAATGCAGCAGGGGATGAGTGATATTATCTGGGTTATTAAGCCGGATAACGACAAAATGGAAAATATGCTGGCACGCATGCGTGAATACACAGCTTACGCGCTGGAATCAAAAGATATTGAGGTTTTATTTGTTGTGGATAATGACGTGCTTGAAAAAAACCTGGATATGCAGCAGCGCAGGGATGTGTTTCTTATTTTTAAAGAAGCAGTAAATAATGCCGCAAAATACTCAGGTGCCTGCTCCATGAAAATAAAACTGCAAAAGGTATTTAATGATATTGAAATGGAGATTACTGACAACGGCCGGGGATTTGAACAAGTAGGAAAGACATTTATGAATGGGTTGAAAAATATGCAAGCAAGAGCAGCATCCATGAATGCTAAACTGGAAATTATCTCAGGAATAAACAAGGGGACATCCGTTATTGTGAAAATTCCCGCTACATGATAATGTAGCTGCATTGTTGTTTTAAATGTATTTATTTTGAGTATGGCAATTAGGGTACTGATTTATGATGATAATGCTGCCCTGCGCATGAGTATGGGGGCACTGCTCGGCGATGAGCCCGATATGATAGTAATGGCCGCAATTCCCAGTGCGGAAACTGTTATCAGCGATCTGCGAATTTTTACGCCTGACGTAGTATTAATGGATATTGATATGCCTGTAATAAACGGTGTACAAGCGGTAAAACTCATCCGGAGTATCCACAAGGAGTTGCCGGTAATAATGCTTACCGTATTTGATGATGATGACAATATTTTTAAGGCCATTTGTGCAGGTGCATCGGGCTATATCTTAAAAATGTACGCCACTGAAGAAGTCCCGGCTGGCATCAGGAATGTGCTGAAAGGCGGGGCGCCTATGACAGGCTCCATTGCAAAGAAAGTGTTGATGATGGTGCCGCAAGCCAAAACGCAGGAGCAGGAAAAATGTAATCTTACCGCTAAAGAGACGGCTATCCTGCAGCTCTTGGTTAATGGTTACAGTTACAAAATGATTGCCGCGGAAATCAAAATAAGCATCGACACTGTTCGCTTCCACATAAAAAAGATCTATGATAAACTGCATGTACATTCTGCCACTGAAGCAGTTTCCCGCACTTTAAGAGAAAATCTCCTTACCATTTTTATTTGAGGCAGGCAATTAGCTGGATGAGGAGGGGCCGGACCGCTATGAGCCGCTTGATTTCCTGAGGGTAGCCCTGCTTTAATTTAGTCACATTGGCATTACAATGCGCTGTTATTGTGGTTTTTACTTCGAACCACTACATCTTTATGTAGTAGCGGTGGGGCGTCAGCACATGTAAATTTGTTTTCATAAAATTCACTACCATGAAAACAAACCTAAAACTTCAAAAACAAATGATCATGAAAAAACTGGTACCAGTGCTGGCAGCAAGCCTTTTTCTATGTGCCATCACACATGCGCAATCAACAACTCAACAGGTCAAAGATCGGGCAGCGGCCGATGCCAACGCCAATGTGGGTAATACCATTGATAAAACAGTGAACAGCGCTTTTGATAAAACAGGCAAAGCCATTGGCGGCCTTTTTAAAAAGAAGAATAAAAAGACGACAACCACAAATACTGCCCCGGGAGATCCGGTAAACACAAATAGTGCCAATGCAAATAGCGGTACCGGTGCAGCCGCTCACGCCAGTGGGGTAGCTTTTTCTGATTTTGTACCGGGACAAACAATTATTTTCCAGGATGATTTTTCGCAGGATGCGCTGGCAGATTTCCCGGCTAAGTGGAACTCAAACGGGAGTGGAAAGGTAACCACATTAAACGGGCTCAACGGGCGTTGGCTTGAACTGAAAACAAGTACAGCGGTGGTACCCGAAATGAACCGGGTTTTACCGGAAAATGCAACCATTGAGTTTGATCTGTACCTGGATGCGCAAAACGGACAAACAACCCCTTTTATCCAGTTTGGGCTAACAGAGGTAAAAGATATTTTAAAAGAAGATCTGTTTTACAAAGACAGGCTGTTTATGAATATCCACCGCTATGCCGAACAGGATGGGCATACCGTGGAATATGGGCTAAAAAATGATGTGCTGGGAAATAAAGGCGATTTCCCGATAACCTCGTATGCCAACAAAGTGCTGCATGTATCCATGGCACTTAACAAAACAAGGATCAGGATCTACCTGGACCAGACAAAAGTGCTTGACCTGCCAAGAGCAATTACCCCGGGCATGCGCACTAATTTCTTTATAAACAGCAACCAGATAGTCCCTGCCGCTGAGCTGGATCTGTATGTGGGTAATATCAGGATTGCATCCGCTGAAACAGATGCAAGAAGCTTATTGGTAAAACAATTAATGGAATCGGGGAAAGCAGTAACCAATGATATTTTATTTGATGTAAACAGCGATGTGATCAAAAGCCAGTCGTACGACGTGGTAAACCAGTTTGGTGATGCGCTTAAAACAAACCCAACTTTAAGAATAAAAATTACGGGGCATACAGATAGTGATGGAAATGCTGCTGCAAATATGGAGCTCTCCAAAAAACGTGCGGCTTCGGTAAAAAAATACCTGCTGGCAAATTATGGCATTGCAGATATCCGGATCCAAACCGATGGCAAAGGCGCTTCGCAACCTGTAGCAGATAACAGTAGTGCAGATGGTAAGGCAAAGAACAGGAGAGTAGAGTTTTTGAAGTTGTAGAATGATAAGTTATTTATAACTAATAATTTAACGTGAGTTCAATATAAAAGTTGGTAGTACAATTCTTGATTATCAGGCATTTATATTTTGATAAAATTAAAACGCTGATAATGAGAGTGTTTCACAGTGTTCCGGGTGTTCCATGTGCAAAAATGGAACGCTTTACCGGCAAGCACACACAAACTTGCGCTTCGCCTCATCTAAAGCTCCGGCTATACGTGGTTGGAGAAGGTTTTTGGGGTGAAGGGACCGTTTGCTTATGTCGAACTCACGTTAATTTAATGTTGGTGCTTTATGAAAAGGATATTGATACTTTCTTTGTTCCTGGTATTGGAGGAACGTTTTAATTGATCTTTTTTCTCTTTTGGCGAGCTTCACCCGGCTAAGACCGGGGAAGCGCGTCAAAAGATTTATTCTGCTCTTCTCTGTTACCAACGGCTAAAAGAGGAGCCTCTAAAATCAATAGTATGGCGTCGTTTGTAAGGGCTTCAAATTCTACGTCATCAATATCCCACAAAGCAAGGCCGTCACCTTCATGCATTAACCGGTATTGTACTTCCAGCTCTCCCTGGATAACAAAAACAAATATGCCGTTGTCAATCCATTCTTTATGATAAACAGCTTCCTGTCGTCCCTTTAATTTACCAATCGAACCAGCATAGCCGGCTGCTCCAGATCCGGATGCTGCATGGCTGAAAATAGTTGACAGTTGGTAATTCGCTAAATCAAACGCTGATTTATGCGGTAATGTTTGATAATCAGATGCTTTGATCCATAGCTGCAGGTATTTTACAAGATCGTTAGGGTAAGGGTTTTTCAGTACGTAGGTGCTTTCTGCCTTTAAATGCAGTATTTGTACGGCACCTGCTTCCACAAAATCTTCGTTGCCAACACTATCTCTGAATACTACAGCACCAACAACCGGGATTAAAATGATATCGGTATCTTCTTCAATCAGCCAATTTAAAGCTTGCCCGCCGCCCAGCGTGTCTTCATTTAATACATAAAGCGAACTAAAGGGCTTTTTATGTTCATGCTGATATTTGCCGAAATTAAAAGTGTTATAACTGCGAAACCAATCTGTTTCATTAAGGCCGCGTTCTTCGGCCAGATATATTTTCCCTTTAGATTGTGGTATCATCTGCACTTGTTTTTTTGAGTGAATAAATACTTAAATAAGGCTGCATGGAAAACATTTCAGTTAAAATTTCGCCATGTTCGTCTTTTACCCCGGCATTAACCGAAACAAGCAGCTGGTTGTCAATGGTATCATACCAGGGTAATGGTTCAGTTATGAAATTGATAGCTATTTGGTGTTTGGACAGATCCCTGGTGTCAGAATTAATGATCTCGAACTTATAACCTTTAAAAGGAAGGAACTTTTTTCCTACGCTATTAATAATGTCGGGAACTTTGCTGTTAAGTTGCTTAAGATATCCTATAACAGAGGCGCTAACCAGAAAGTGTAACTTTTCGGCGCCCGGAACGTGATGCATTAGCTCGCCAAATGTGAAATATTTTTTATCCGGATTTATGGTTTGCACCTGCATTAAAAACTCTTTATAAGTGTTTTCAAATACAAATTTTTCCCAGGGTTCCTGTGAAGCAATAGTGATGATCTTCCGGTAAAGCAACCGGATAATAGCTTTTTCCATGTGTCTGAAAATAGGAGAAGACATCATTTCTAAAGCCTTCTCCGGGTTTGTATAGTAGATTGGGGAAATTATGCGGCTACGTAAATGGTATGCGTAAGCACATACCCGGCAGAAATACTACCGGTAACGGTTGACAGTTCATTGGCCAGAGAATCACTGAACACCGAATCGGCTGTATTGGCGGTGTCTTGTTTCCCATGGGTTGAATAAGGGGATACTGAAGTATAAACAGTATCGCAAATATCTGTTGGGAACGCAATCTGCGTGATTAGTAATGATGTACCGGATGAATTGTAAATATGTACATGGATGTGCGGCGCTCTCGGCGAATACCATCCGGGGAAAATACTGGTAAATGTTACCAGGCCGTTTGAATCTGTGGTTTGCCTGCCGCGTAAAAAGTGCGAAGCAGTATAATCCACTGTTGCGTAACCACCGCCGGGTGTGTCGGTATATTCAGAGTAGTAACCTACAGCGGTGCAATGCCAGATATCAACCAGCGCACCTGATAAAGCGGCACAGCTGTTATTGGTGTTGCAGATGGTGATTTTAATAGTAAGGGCTACACCTGTTTGTCCGTCAACAATATTGCTTCTTACATACGAAGAAGGTGTAATAGTAGGGTAAGGGCCTGCAGTTTCAGAAGAGGTTACTGAACATGATCCGCTGCTGGAAGAGCTGCTGCTTGATGAAGAACTACTGGTTGATGATGAGCTGGTTGTGGTTGTTACATCGCTATCTTTTTTGCAGGAGTTTGCTAATGGTGCGATAAAAGCTATTCCTAATGCAGCAATTCCGCTTGTGATGAATGATTTACGTTCCATAATAGAGTTAATAAAGTGAATGAATTACTTATGAAGTGAAATTATTAATTGAAACATTCTTGTTACAATGTGTGCCGATGAACACTTGTTTTGTGTCGGTCAGTGGCGCTTTTATTCATTAATTATCTTTAAAAGCGCTTTGAGCATCTTCTTTGGCATCGTTAAATTCTTTTATGCCCCGACCCATACCCCGCATCAGTTCAGGTACTTTTTTGCCTCCAAATAATAGTAAAACTGCTGCAATGATCAGTATTAATTCAGGTACTCCTAAGCCGCTCATGATTTTGATTTTTAATGTGTTAATTATTTATTATGTTGTTTTATTTAATTGTTGATTAAAAGTATAAATAGGTACAATGCTATATCAGGATGTATCGATGGGGGCTGGATATGTGTCGGTGAAGCCTGTAAGTTTAACCGATTTCTATGGACATAAGGAGTAAAAACAGCTGGCGTAAATTACCGGAATAATTTCACCGTTTATCCTTTTAGCGATTCGGCATGCCGATAGCGGGCCTATAATTACATGTAAAAATTTAAAAAGGTGCAAAATTCAAACGTTTTCAGGTGTTTTGTCGATTATTTAATACATTCAAAACACTAAGTACACCTGCTCATTCTCTAAAATTTCGTACTTTTGCGGCGTCTTGTCAAATCAGGGTAATGGCTGTAATAAACAGTAAATAATAAGGCGCATGAACATCATTCATAACAAGGATCTTGGAACAAAACAAAAAGCGCTAGCCATTAATCTCGACCCTCAGATCTACGGCTCATTTGCCGAAATAGGGGCAGGTCAGGATGTAGCTGCGAATTTTTTTAAAGCAGGGGCCTCATCGGGCACCATTGCCAAAACCATGTCCGCTTATGACATGACCTTCTCTGACGCTATCTACGGTGCGCAGCAACTGCGCCGTTATGTAAGCGAACCACGCTTAATATCAATGCTTGATCACGAGTACGGGCTGTTGATTGAACGCCTTGCCGAACAGCGTGGCAATACAACAACTTTCTTTGCTTTTTCAGGAACATTTTCAGCGCTCAATTATTATAAAACCAATGAAGGCCATGGCTGGATGGGGGTACGCTTTCAGTTAGAGCCTAATGGGATACTTCATGACGTAGTGATCCATGTTAAGTTATTGGATAATGATAATAATTTACAGCAGCAGGCTGTAGGCGTCCTGGGGGTGAACCTGATCTATGCTTGCTTTTATTATCATACAAACCCACATGTTTTTTTGATGTCGTTGATGGACAATTTGTCTAAAGACCGCATTCAAATAGATATGATCCGTTTTGAGGGCCCCAACTTTAGTAAGGTGGATAACCGGCTGATGAGCCTGTACCTGGTAAGATACGGTTTTTCTGATGCCGCGGTATTTGGCCCTGATGGTAAAAATCAACAGCCTTCTGAAGTATTATATAAAAAGCATATCGTGGTGATCCGCGGGCGTTTCCGCCCAATCATCAACGTGCACCTGGATATGCTTAGAACGGGGGTGAAACAATTTATGCAGGAACCTGATGTAGATAAGGCGAATGTTATGGTTGTTACAGAACTCACCCTGCAATCGTTAAAAGAAAGAAACGCCGATGAGGCTGCTGAAATAGATGAAAAGGATTTCCTCGATCGTGTGGATATTCTTTGTTCGCTTGGGCAAACAGTATTGATCTCCAATTTTCATGAGTATTATAAATTGGTGGCTTACCTGTCAAAAATCACCAAATTAAAGCTGGGCGTAGTTTTAGGCTACCCTAATCTTGAGTATATATTTTCTGAAGAGCATTATCAGGACCTTCCGGGAGGTATCCTGGAGTCGTTCGCTACGCTGTTCAGCCGCAAAGTAAAGTTGTTTATTTACCCCACCCTGCGCGATGGGGTGATCTGGAATTGTCTCAGGTTCTATCCGCCGCCACATCTTATTGACTTGTACCGCTACCTAATAACCAATAATAAAATAGAAGACATAAGGCATTATAACGAGAATAACCTTAATGTGCAAACCGATAAAGTGCTACAACTGATAAAGCAAGGAGCGGAAGGATGGGAGGATTATGTGCCGGCTGAGGTAGCCACTATGATAAAAGACCGACGCCTGTTTGGATACGCATCTGAGGCTGATTCGGATAAAGAAGATATAGCGAAAACCAGCGGAGACATAGGCCCTGTTTTAGATAACGCCTGAAAAAATTTAAAGAACGACAGCTACTAAATTGATAGCAACCTAATAAGCCTCTGAATTGGAAAACTCAGAGGCTTATTTTTTTGCTTTGCAATTAAAGAATTGCCGGGTTGAACCAATTTTAGAGCTTACTTTACCTGATAAGCGTAAGACTACCCGATAAAACCTGGTTATAAAGTTTAGTATCTATTACATAGTAATAGACACCTACAGGTAGCTGTTTGCCATTAAATATACCATCCCAAGGCTTATCATAACCTATAGAATGGAACACTTTTTGACCGTACCTTGTAAAAATATCAACTGTTGCATCTGAATAAGCAATTAACCCCTGGATGTTCCACAGGTCATTAACACCATCTGCATTTGGGGTAAAGGTATTTGGCACAATAATTTCCGGGGATACTTTAATCAATGCAGAATCTTTAGCCACACATCCGCGGATATCTGTAATCTGCAAGGTATAGGTGCGGTCGACAACGCCTGTTATTACCGGGTTTTTTACCTTGTTATCATTAATATCCAGGTTAGGCGTCCACAAATATTGAACATTTTCATCACTTACCGTTGGTTTTAACGTTATAGTACGATTTCTTAGTACATACCTTGTACCACCGGCATTTACAGTTGGTGGCGGGATGAAATTTACTTTCATAGTATCCGTTGATATATCGCATGGGCCTGCATTGGTAGCACGCAATACTAAATTAACCGACCCGGCGGCAACATCAGCCGTGCTTGGAACATAAACCGCATTGAGTTGATTTGCCGATGGAATAAAATTTCCTGATCCTGTTGTTTTCCATAAGCCGGTGCTTGCTATAAGTATTTTGCCGTTTAAGTTAACAGTATTGGTTTGTTCGCATACATCCTGATCTGGCCCCGCCATTACAACGGGCAGCGGGCCAAATTTTATAGTTGCCGTCGAGTTAGCAATTGTGCAATCGTCATCGCTTGGTGACGTTAATGTGAGCACAACTTTACCGGCAGCTTTATCCTGTTCAGAAGGAATATACGTTTGAGCTTGCGGATAATTTAATGAGGGGGAAAATGTCCCTGATCCATCGCTGGTCCAGATCCCGGTGCTTGTACCACCACCAATGCTGCCCTTAAGCTGAACATTAGGGGCTGCAATACAAACAGTTTGATTCGGGCCGGCATAGGCAGTAGGCGGTTGCCTTACTACAACCGGAACCGTAGCAACAGGGCTGGGACAACCATCTACCGTAACATATAAGCTATAAGTGCCCAGATTGGCCATTGTCACGTTGGTAATATCGGGATTTTGCTCTGCTGATGTAAACCCGTTTGGACCCGTCCACATATACGTAGCATTGGCAAGATCAGGTGTACGCAGTTTTATTGTGCTGCCCACGCATATTGGCGTGTTGCTGTTTGCTATTGGTTTTGCGGGTTGTGGTTTAATAATTACAACTAAAAAAAATGTGGGCCCGGGGCAGCCATTAGCAAATGGAGTAATAATATAAACAACATGTGTGGCAATAGTGCCGGTATTTGTTAAAGTTTCGGTAATAGTTGAAGATGTTTGGTTGGTTACGGCGGGATTACTAATGCCCGGTACCGCAGCGCGGCTCCACGAATAAGTTGCTGTTGCCAGATTTGAAGTGATAACATAATCTTGAGGCACCCCGCTGCAGGCAGTTCCGGTTTGAGAGCTGGTTATGTGCACAGGCGGATCAACTGTAACCGTTAATTTAAACGGTATGCCGGGGCAGGTACTGCTTTTTGATGTGATATTGTAGGCTACATCAATAGGTGCATTAGTGTTATTAAACAGTGTTTCTCTTATAGTGCCTGTATTTTGGCCGGAAACAGGTGTGTTAGCAATGCCCGCAACGGCTGCGCGGCTCCATTCAAAATCAGCCGGCGTATTAAATTTAATTTCGTAATTGGCCGACGTTCCGTTACAAATAGTATCTGTTGGCGCACTGATAACGGTAGGTGTTGAATTTACTGTTACTACGTAACTAAAAGGAGTACCGGAACAAGTATTATTTATTGGCGTAATAACATAAGTGACGTTTACAGCTGTTCCGCTTGTATTATTCAAAGTTTCAGTAATAGTTGAAGTTGTTTGATTACTTACCGCCGGATTACTGATACCGGGAACCGCGGCACGGCTCCACAAAAATGTTGCTGAAGGTATGTTGGCCTTTATGGTGTAGTTTAATGCGTTCCCGCTGCAAATTGCATCTGTTGATGAGCTTGTTACACTTGGCACTGCCGTAACGGAAACATCAACCTGGGTCATCGGACTCTTACAGCCATTAATGGTTTGTTGAACATAATAGCTTTGATTGGCTGTTAATGGCGGGGTGGTATAGGTGTTGTTTCTTGATAGCACGTTGCCACCGGTAGCCGCATCATACCACTCGAAGCTTCCGGTTAAATCGGTAGGGGTAAGGGTTGTGTTGTTGCCGGCGCAAACAGGGGTAGTTGGTACAACTGGCGCTGCGGGCACAGTATTTACCGTTACCAATACAGTGGTACGCGGGCTTGCAATTCCAATACTATTTACGGCTTCAACATAATAGGTGGTATTGGCCAAAAGCGGTGGTGTGGTATAATTTGCTTTTGTAGATATTGGTATTCCACCGGTGGGTACATCATACCAGTTATAAGTGCCCCCCGGTGCTATTGCCGATAAATTTGCGCTGCTCCCCAAACAGGTTGAATTGCCGACAACGGTTGGGGAAGCAGGCGTATTTTTAAAGGTAATAACAACCTTGTCGATCTTTGGCCCGCATGACCCCAGCGGGGCACTCGAGGTATAGGTAAGTACAGCCGTAGTTTCGCCGGGCCCGGGTGTATAAACCGGATTGGGAATAGTGCTGTCAGAAAATGTGCCTGTTCCGCCCGACCATTTGGCTGTAGCATTATTGCTCACGCTTCCGTTCAATTGAACCGGGGCCCCGGCTGGTACCGTTTGATTTGGCCCTGCAGTAAGAATAACAGATTGGTCAATTGTTACATCAGCAGTTGCATGGTCTCCGCCACAACCGCCGGTTGCTGCAATATCATTTGATATAGTGTATAGCCCCGGCTGACTCTTTTTTAGATCAATTTCCCCCGTACTTGAATTTACAAATACTAAACCAGCCGGAGTGGCGCTAAAAGTACCACCGCTGGCGCCTGGCCCGAAAGTAGGCTTTGGATTAGCCAAATCCTGGCAATAAACAGCGGCAAAAGTAAAAGAAGCGTTTGCGACTGTGAAAATTCTATATTTAATGCTTGTTGGTACTGCGCAAGCACCGTTACCTTTAAAGGTAATGGTGTAACTTCCCGCCGTGCTGGTGCTAAGGTTGATTTCACCGGTTGTGGGGTCAATGGTCATCCCGGCAGGTGCAGCGCTGAAAGTTCCCCCGGCCGGGTTGTTTATAACCGGTATAGGGTTGGGGGCCGAAATACAAATAGAACCGCTTGGATATTTAAACTGCGGTGAAACCGGTGAATTTACAGTTATGATTACCGGTGTACGGGTACTGACGCATTGGCCTGTAGTATTTTGCGCGTAATAGGTTGTATTTGCAGTTAATGCCGGTGTTGTATAGCTGGCGCCACTTTTAAGCAGGTTACCGCCCGAAGCTGCATCATACCATTGAATGGTGCCTGTTGCCGCAGTTGCTGTTAAAGTTGTTTTTGAGCCTGAGCAAATGTTAGTTATACCGCTTATAGTTGGCTGTGACGGAACGGGATTTACCGTGACTTTTACTGCTTTACGCGCACTTGTACAGCCGCTTGCCGTTGTAATTTGTACATAGTAAGTAGTTGTGTTGATTAATGCGGGCGTTGTATAAGCCTGCCCTGTTGATAACGGTGCGCCCCCGTTGAGGTTGCTGAACCATTCATATGTACCACTTCCGCCTGTAGCCGCGAGCGATGCTGAGCTCCCTGAACAGGTACTTGCATCATTAGCTACCGGCGGAGGCACCACGGGGCTTACTGTAACTGTTACCGCTTTACGGGCGCTGGTGCAACCGGACACGGTTGTTTGTACATAATATTTTGTAGTTGCTGTTAATACAGGTGTTGTAAAGGTTGGCCCTGTGTGTAATGGTGTAACATCTGTTGCTGTGCTGTACCATTCATAGGTGCCACCCGGCCCGGTTGCCGTTAATGTTGTTGAAGATCCGTTACAGATAATAGTTCCCGAAACGGATGGCATAGCAGGGGGCGGGCTTATAGTAACTTTTACAGCAGAAAGGCCACTTGCGCAACCGCCGTTAGTTGCCAATACATAATAAGTAGTTGTGCTATTTAGCACCGGGGTTTGATAAGTAACGCCTGTTGCCAACAATTTACCCCCTGTTGCAGCACTATACCATTGGTACGTTCCGGATGGTGTTGCCGAAGCTGTTAACAAAATTGAGCTGCCTTTACAGGTAGTTACCGCCTGGTCGCCGGGAACCGGCGGGATAGGGTTTACGGTAACTTTTACTTCTGTGCGTGCGCTCTCGCAGCCATTTATAGAGTTTTGAACGTAGTAACTTTTTGATTGTGTTAATGGAGGCGTGGTATAATCCGGGCTTAAAATAAGCGGCACCCCGCCACTCCGAACATCAAACCATGAATAAATACCCCGCCCTGGCGCTGTTACATGGAGGGTTACTTTTGAACCTGCACAAATAGATTGATTTTGAGAAACAGGCTGTTGAGGTGCCGGGGTTACAGTAGCAGTAACGAGCGTACGGGCGCTAACACAGCCGTTTATAGTTGCCACTACATAAAAATTTGTAGTAGCGGTAAGTGGGGGAGTTACAAAAGTTGGATCCGTACCCAATACCGCGCTGCTTATTGATGAGGCATACCATTGATAATTACTCCCGCCGCTTGCCGTTAAAGTTGCGCTGTTGCCTGAGCATACTGTCATCCCGGTAACAGTTGGGTTGCCTGTTGCGTTAACAAAAACGCCGGTTCTTAAGCTGGTACAGCCGTTTACTGTTGTTTGTACGTAAAAAGTAATCCCTGAATTAATTGGAGGAGTAACAAATGTATCGCCACTTCCTAAAAAATTTCCGCCTGTGGGTGCATCAAACCATTGATAAAATCCGCCGGGGCCGGTTGCATGCAACGTAGCTCTTGTATTTGTACAAACTAATTGAGCGCCCGTTGTTGATGGCGGGTCAGGCGTAGGAGCGGTGACTATATTTATACTTTGTGTTACAGGCTGGCATCCTGGTGTTTTATCAGTTACAATTACCTTGTAGGTATCCTGTTTATTTACATCTATTGATTGTGTAGTTTGACCCGTGCTCCAGGTATAAGTATAAGGCCCTGTACCACCGGAAGCGGCAGCTGTTAGCGTAACCTTATTGCCGGAACAGATGCTTGTGCTTGTTGCAGATATATTAACACTAAGCGTACACTGGCTGTACCCGGTAACTGAGAATAAAAAAAAAGCAAGAACAAGTAAACAATTCCTCATATAATTAAATGAGTTTAATTTTTATATGTATCAGCAGCTAAACAATATTTCCAGGAATGTTATGAATAGTATTAAGCAAATTCAATAATTCATCAGGAAATTTTTTACATGCTCCGTTAACGTACTATGCCGTGTAATTGTTCAATCAATCGGGTGTTTTTTTTAACTTTTATGAACTTTACAATTAATTATTAGTAAAAATACGAAAAAATCAAATTTATGTAACAAACTTATGACAATATAAGTTATCAACCACTAATGCAGTTGTTGTGTTAACTTGGGTCAGGCTGAATGTATAACGAAGATTATACGGGAATTTGCAGGATTGATGTTTTGCAACCCCTTATATTTGCAGCCCGTATTTTGTAATAGTGTTGAGGAATTATTGTTTGCTGATGTATGTATAAACTGCTACTTTTTTTTAAGCCTTTATTTATTCAAGAGCGTAATTATGCCTTATTGATTTTATTGCTGCTTGGCTTTAACACCAAAGGCCAGGATGTAGTTAAAATAGATGATAAAGTTGATCAGCACATTTTTTCATTTGATCAAATTATGTGCATGGAAGACCCGGGAGGAAAGTTGACCTTTAGCCAGGTATCCTCAACACAATATTCAGAAAAGTTTATTCCAAGCAGTACAAGTACACCACAAAATTTCAATATAAAGTCGGCATATTGGTATAAGGTAACCATTAAAGACACGGCAACATCACGTAAGAGGTGGATAATCGAATTTTTTGATCAAACAATTGATGATGTAAAGGCTTATTTACCGCAAGATGACGGCTCCTATCAATTTACGCAATTTGGTGCATTATATAAATTTAAAAACAGGCAGTTTCATCATAAAAACTTCGAGCTTAATTTAACTATCAATCCGGGGAAGGAATATACCTATTATTTTAGGATAAAATCACAGCGGACAGCTGATGTTATTATAGTACTGCGTTCAGTTAGCTGGTTTATTCAATATGCTTTAAATGAATATTTGCTTTTTGGGTTGTTTTATGGGATGCTGCTGATCTTTGCATTTTATAACTTGCTGATATTTGTAGCGGTAAAGCAGCGCCAGTATTTATATTATGTGCTTTATAATTTAAGCGTAGGCTTCTATGAACTGTGCACCGACGGAATTGCCTACCAGTACATCTGGCCAAACTCACCGCACTGGAATGAATATGCTTTTGCCGTTGCCCTTTGTTGTTTAAGTGTGTTTACGTTGTTGTTTACAAGCAGCCTGTTGCATGTAAAATTGAAGGCGCCAAGATTAAATCGCTTTATTAATACCGTAATTATAGCAAGGGTTGCATTCTTTTTTATTTGCTTAGTTTTTTATAGACAGTTATTCAATTATAAACTGATTGAATTTATTCCCCTGATAATTGCTTTTTATACCGGTATTGTAATACTTAAACAAGGGTACAGGCCGGCAAGATTTTTTGTTTTGGGATACAGCTTTCTTTTTTTGGGCTTTATACTTAAATTTTTATTAATGCTAGGGGTAGGCTGGCTTAATATGGGCGTAATCAGCTATTATAGCATGAGTATATGTTTTATATTGGAGATGTGTTTCCTGGCATTCTCGCTGGCTGATAAAGTGCGCCTGTTAAAAAAGAAGAAGAACAAGGCCCAAAAGAAAATTATAAAACAACTTACAGCCAATAAAAAGCTAAGCGAGGAAATTAATACAAGGCTTGAAGAGCAGGTTGGCGAAAGAACCAGGGAGCTTGTTGAAAAAACAAGCATTATTGAGCAAAAAAATGATGAACTACATCAAACAAACCTATTATTAGAAGAACAGGCACGAGAAATTTCAAGGATGAACCTGCTTTTGCAAAAAGATAATATCGACCTGCAAACCAATGTTGAGAAAGTTACCCGGGCCAGGGTAATGTCGGCTGATGTTGACTTTGAAGAATTCAGCAAGATCTACCCTGATCGCGATAGCTGCTTTAAATTTTTATCAACCATAAAATGGAATGAAGATTATGAGTGCCATAAATGTGGTAATAAGCATTATTTTCATGGGCATGCTCCATACAGTCGCAGATGCGGCAAATGCAGCTATGAAGAATCGGTTACTGCCTATACCGTATTTCAAAATACCCGGATCCCGATAAATAAAGCATTTTATATGACCTTCCTGATCTATTCGAGCAAGGGAAAGATCTCTTCGCACCAGCTTTCCGAAATACTTTCAATAAGGCAAAGCACCTGCTGGGCTTTCAGCAGCCGCATAAAAAAGCTTTTATCTGATAAAAAGAAGATCATAAAAGGCGCGGGAAGTGATGGCTGGAGCAAAATTATAGTAAACTACGACCAGGAACACCTCACCACAATTGTATAAGTTCTGTAAAGATTATACTAAAATCACCGGATAACCCCGGGGGTATCTATGCGTATCACCCGCAGCGCCAAATTACTATTAAAACGTTATTTAATCGTTAATTATCAGCAGGTAATCTCCATTTTAACAACGGTAGTAAAGCGTATTATTTTGTCTATAATTAACTAATAATCAATTAGTTAGAATAAAATATTTTTATTTTCCCTTGCATTATTAATTGTAATGAGCATAACTTTACCCCACAATTAATAACTGTGCTATCCCGGCACAGTAAATTTTATAAACTTATAACGAAAGCTATGAAAAGAAGAATTACTTTACTGGTAGTTATCTTGTTTGCTCAATGTTCAATATTGTTAGCGCAAAATAATACCTCAGTGAAAGGAACGATCAAGGACGAAAGAGGGCTCCCGCTGCCTGGGGTTACCGTTACAATTAAAGGCACCACAAATGCCACTATTTCGGATGTTAACGGATTGTATTCCATTTCTGTTCCGCCGGGCACCACGCTTGTATACTCATTTATTGGTTATGATTCAAAAGAAGAACTTGTAAACGGACGAAATGAGATCAATGTATCATTAGCGCCAAATGTTAAGCAATTGGAATCTGTGGTAGTAATTGGTTATGGTTCGCAAAAGAAAAAGGACATAACCACAGCCATTTCAACAGTAAGCGTTAAAGACGTAAGCCAGCGACCGGTTGTAAATACTGCCGAAGTTTTGGCTGGCAAAGCTCCCGGCGTGCAGGTGTTCAACGCTTCAGGCGCTCCGGGCGGAGGCAACTTGAGTGTAAGGATAAGAGGTTTGTCATCGCCAAACGGTACCGAGCCGGTTTATGTTATAGATGGTGTAATTGTACGCAACACCGAAAGCTTAGACCCTAACAACATTGAATCTATAAGCGTGCTAAAGGATGCATCGGCAGCCGGCATCTACGGTTCACTAGGCGCGACCAACGGCGTTGTTTTAATTACGAGTAAAAAGGGAACTAAAGGCCAGACTAAGGTTGACATAAACATGTACACCGGCAAGCAACAGATTATTAAAAAACTCGATTTGTTGAATGCTGATCAGTACAACAGCCTGATGAGCGATGAATATAAAAATGCAAATCAGTCGGTTCCTTCACTGCCTTCAAACTTTACTGCAAATAACAACTGGCAGGACCTTGTTTATCGTAAAGCTACACAATCAGGCGTTAATGTTGGTTTATCAGGAGGATCAGACAAGGGGACATTTTATTTAGGCGTAGGCGCTATTAACCAGGATGGTATAATTAACGGTACAAATTTTAAACGTTATTCCATCAACTTAAACCTTGAGCAAGCTATGAAAAGCTGGTTAACAGTAGGTACAAATATAGCTTACAACAGGAGTGATGGCCGTACGGTTAATGATAACAGTTCTGCCAATCATGGCGGAGTAGTATTATCTGCTTTATATACACCTCCAATTGTCCCTATCTTTAATTCAACCGGGATGTACCAGGCAAATTCTGATAACTCAACCAACCCGCTGGATGATATTTATAGTAATGAGAATCATTACGTAAAGAATAACCTTTTAGGTAATGTACATGCGGAAATAACACTGCCTTTTAATATTAAGTACCGTTCGCAATTGGGTATTGCACTTAATAATTATAATACCGATTCATTTACTAACCCGCTTACTAACCAGGGTGCAAGCCAGGTAAATGGCATTGGCAGCAGCGAGAATAACGAAACATTCCGCTATACCTGGGATAATACGCTGAGCTGGTCGACGGTAATTAATAAAAAACATAATATATCTGTAGTGGCCGGTACTTCAGCCATCGAAGAAAAATATACGGACAGCTATTTGTATGGTACAGGATTCCCTGCAGGGGTTACCACTTTAAACGCTGCAAGTGCCAATAAAGCTATCTCAACCTTTAAAACTGATTATACGGTGGCTTCTTATTTTGGCCGTGTAAATTATGCCTTTGAGGATAAATACCTTTTGGCCGCTTCAATAAGGGCTGATGGTTCATCAAGATCAGGCATAAATAATCAGTGGGGTTATTTTCCAACCGTTTCAGGTGCGTGGAGGATTTCGAGAGAGGATTTTTTGAAGGATAACACTTTTATTTATGATTTGAAAGTAAGAGCCGGTTTTGGTGAAGTGGGTAACCTGCCGCAAACTTTGTATAACAGCTACAGTGCGTTAAACCCCGCAGCTTATTTGTTTGGGGGCAATAGCAGCTCAGGTTATGCCCCCGGAAATCCTTTAGGTAACCCTGATCTTAAATGGGAAACAACCAAAGGAATAAACGTAGGCTTTGACCTCTCGGTTTTGAATGACAGGTTGAGCTTAAGCGCTGATTATTACAGTAAAAAAACCACCGACTTTATTTTCCCGGTTACCTTTAATACCGCAATATCAGGAAGCGCCAACCAGGGAGCATATAACCTGCCCGGCTACGTATCAAATAAAGGAATTGAACTATCATTAACCGGCAGAATTATAACCGGAGAACAGTTTTCATGGACAGCAACCGTAAATGCTTCGTTTAACAAAAACATAGTTAACGGCATCCCGCAGGTATTGGATAATAGCGGCAACAAGGTTGACCAGGTATTTCAATTTGGCGGCATAGCATTTGGCGGCAGCGGGAATGCTACCAACCTGACCATTGTTAAAAATGGCCTTCCTTTAGGTTCATTCTATGGTTATCAATACGCAGGTGTTGATCCTGCAACAGGCAATGCCTTATACAAAACAGCAAGCGGCTCAACTACTGCAACACCTGCAACTACTGATCAAACATCATTAGGAAGCGGCCTGCCAAAAGCTGTATATGGCTTCACCAACACCGTAACTTATAAAAACTTAAGCCTCGACTTTTTAATTGACGCTGTAACCGGCAATAAAGTATTTGATGCTACCCGGGTTGAAACCGAGGGCATGTATTTATCCGGCAATGCAAGTACAGCAGTGCTGAAAAGGTGGAGAAACCCTGGGGATATAACGGATGTACCGGCTGCAGTATATGGTGGCACCAATAGTGCAGGCGTATCAACCATATTGCCATCATCGCGCTTTATTGAGAATGGCGCATTTGTGAGGCTTAAATCATTATCATTAAGCTACAATGTTAGAAATGCTTTTTTTGATAAGCAAGGAATCAAGCTACGGGTTTATGCCACAGCCCAAAACCTGGTGACAATCACCAAATACAAAGGATACTATCCGGAAGTGAATGCATTTAGCAGCAGCTCACAAAATGGGGGCACACTTGGTTCGCCAAGCTCTACCGCTATTGGTATTGATTATGGTACATATCCGCAAACTAAAATTTATACAGCAGGTATAAACCTATCCTTTTAACAACTTAAAATTAAAGAGATGAACAACAAGATATATATACTAACCATTGCTGCTATGGCTGCTGGATTAGTATCGTGTAAAAAAGATTTTTTGAATAAACTGCCTATATCACAAGGCACAGTAGGTAATTATTATAAAACGGCC
>Ga0193702_1000086_pt1 | contig 38198 bp, 34 predicted proteins | sample U3a1metaG_FD_143060 | JGI IMG/M metagenome (GOLD analysis project Ga0193702, IMG submission 143060) | Soil microbial communities from a riparian zone of the East river system, Colorado, United States - U3a1 | ecosystem: Environmental > Terrestrial > Soil > Riparian zone | place: USA: East River... | reverse complement strand
GTAATTAGTACCCCATGAATTTAAAGACTATAAAACCTCCATCGCGCAGGCAGCTTATTACCTTACGATTAATGATTGTAATAGGCCTGGCTTGCATGGGGTTTTTTCTGCATAGCCTTCTCAAAACATCGGTAGTGGGGTATAAGCCGCTTTATTGGCTGTTAATAGCAACGTTTGTTTATACTTTTTTTAAAATAATATATGAATGGTATCACTATTGGTCAATAAGTGTGCCTGCCACTCCGCAAATAACCAAACACTATACGGTTGATATTTTTACAACATTTTGTGCCGGAGAGCCTTACGAAATGATTGTTGAAACGCTTACCGCTATACAAGCTATCACTTACCCGCATCAAACTTATTTATGTGACGAAGCAGATGATCCTTACCTCAGGTCGGTATGTAAAGAATTAGGGGTTAACCATGTTACAAGAGCGGTGAAGATAGATGCAAAAGCCGGCAATATCAACAACGCCTTGCGCCAATCTTCCGGTGAATTATGTGTGGTGCTTGATCCCGACCATATTCCCGCCCCGGGTTTTCTTGATCCTATAATTTCACATTTTGATAACCCCGAAATAGGCTATGTACAAATAGTACAAGCCTATTATAACCAGGATATGGGATGGATAGCCAAAGGCGCCGCACAGCAAACGTACCAGTTTTACGGCCCCATGATGATGTGTATGAATAGCTATGGAACCGTACAGGCGCTGGGTGCCAATTGTACTTTCAGGCGTTCGGCACTTGAATCCATCGGGGGGCACGCGGCCGGACTTGCCGAAGATATGCATACAGCTATGCAGTTACATGCCCGCAAATGGAAATCTGTATATGTACCAAAGGTATTAACAAGGGGTTTGGTGCCGGCTACCTTATCCGCGTATTACAAACAACAGTTAAAATGGTCAAGAGGGGTTTTTGAGTTGCTGGTAACTTCATACGTAAAACTTTTTAAAAAATTTACCTGGCGGCAAAAATTGCATTATGGCCTTTTGCCCCTATTTTATTTATCAGGGTTTGTATTTCTAATCAATTTCTTACTGCCTGTAATAGCATTGTTTGGAGATGTATATCCGCTGAAAATGGATTTTTCTGCGTTCATAATAATTAGTATACCGTTTATATCTTCTGTTGTTTTAATACGGCATTATGTTCAACAATGGGTAATGGAGGATAATGAACGTGGGTTCCATGTAGTAGGGGGCTTCTTGCTCATAGGTACGTGGTGGGTATTTATATTGGGTTTTGTTTATACGCTGATAAGGAAAAAAGTTCCGTACATAGCTACGCCAAAGGATGTACAAGATGAAAAAAACTTAAAAAACAACCTCCCTAATATTTTTGTGTTGCTGATCTCAATTACAGCAATTGTGTACGCGCTTTATAACGACTGGAACCCCTTTACTTTATTTATGTCGGGTATAGCTGGATTAAACTGCCTGTTTATGGTTTTTATGCTTGTTGCGAGTTCAGAGTTAAAATCCCGGCAATATGTGGCACACAACTCTTCTTTATCAACAATAGCTGTTGGCGTAAGGGGTTTAAAAAAACGTTTCTGGTTCTTTCGGCGAAGGGTATATGTATGGATAAGAAGCGCAAGTTTACCATTAATGATACTTGCCGTTTCTTTTTGTTTCTATATGTCGACCCGGTCTGATAGGGAAACCGGCACAACTTTATCAGTCTATAATAGTCGGTATTTATATGCTCAGGCACATCCTTATTCGGGAAAAAAGCCACTTGTAAATAGTAATCAACTTGATACCGATACCCTTGCCCTGTCAAAATTAATGAGGCAAGCAGCAAACTCCAACCCACCGGCACCTGATGCTATGGATGTTCGAGCCGGCCGGCTACCATCTCCCAATTATTTATTATCAACCAGGGGGGTAGGTTACGATAAAGGCCATTATTGGCAAGGAAACCGTTTCCCGCTTACTAAAACGATCATTAACCAGGATTTTGAAGAAATGAAGGAAGCTGGTATAAATACGGTGAAAATTTATGGCCCCAATATATATGACCGCTCAACATTTGATGTTGCCGGGCAACAGGGTTTAAAAATTTACTATAGCTTTTGGATACCGGACCCTTCCTACTTTATTAATGACACCGATAATTTGACTAAACTGTCAAAAACCATTCTCGAAACTGTAAATAAAAACAAAACAAACCCCGCTATTATAGCGTGGGGATTGGGAAACAGTACGTTACAGCAATTAGATAATTATTACCGTAAACCACAGCTGTTTTATGCCAGGAATAATTATTGTAAATGGTTAAGGCAACTGGTAAAAGATATAAAGCTTGCCGACCCTAATAGAATAGTTACGGTTGATGTCTTATCCTCACCCAATGTTAATGAAACTGTAAATTTATTACATGAGCAAATAGCAGAGATTGATGCTTTTGGACTCATTATCAGTAAGCAATCAGCTTTAAAGAATATTTCGGGCGGGTTGAAGGCCCCTTATTTTTTCAGTAGTGTTGATCCTAAAATGGCAATAAATTCTGATCTCCCCGTGGGTGGCATAATTTATGCAAACTGGCAGGACCAGTCAACCGGATCGACCGTTACATTTGACGGGTTAAAAGATATATGGGGGCGTAATAAGCCTTATCTTGCCAGCATCAGCACAAGCTGGCACGGAAAAATCATTAAAAACGATTTGCCGCCAGTTAAAATATTAAAGCCGGCGCTAACTGCTTTAGCAGGTGCTTCGCTCAACTACAGCGCGCTGGTATACCTTAATGATCAATGGAACCTGGGGGCCAACATAAAAACCGGGTTGTTTTATGAATGGTATTTGGTTAAAACAGATGGGTTCGGTAATGCAGTTTCTATCAGCTCAATAGGCAATGGCCCTGCTGTTAGTGTAAATATGCCTCAAAACATAAATGTTTACCGTTTATACCTGGTAGCCTCCAAAGGCAATAATGCTACAGATGCCACATCAATCCTTAATATACCCCTCAAAAATTAAAAACAACACATAACCGGTATAAAGAAAAAGCCTATAAATTAACATGGTTTCTGAATCCCATTAGGCTATGAGTATAATCAAGCAGGTAGTCATTATTTAAAAAGAAACTCAAACCTATAATAGAAAAAGATGCCCCTGATGTAGCCGGGTTTTCAACATAAGTTAAATTGGCAGTGGCGCCGGTTGTGTAGCTGTAATTAAATCCTGAAGTGGTAGCAAGCGATACCGCCTGGCCCGGCTGCAATAATAAGACGGAAGCAGTGGCTGTTTTGTCTTGAATATAGTTGTATGGGTCTGTACCGGTATCAAATATTACATTTGCCGAAACACTTTTATTATTATAATTTATTGTCGACTGTATAAATGGCAGATCGCCCTGTAGCTGAGTTTGCGCAAGTGGCGATATGATCAAACCGGGCGATGAAAGATCGGATCGGCTTAAACCCACAGCAACTGCACCGGGTACATACGTGCCACCGGCCGAAAAGTTATTGGTGCCCAACGCGGCCATTTTAAATCCTTTTGCAAGGCCGTTACCGGGATCAAAATAGCTAAAAGGGCTGGTTATATGTTCGTTATTGCCAAAGATGATATCATATTCCGGCGATACGCCTAATATATCGAAACTATGTGCTGGAAGTTGTTTGCCTGCCGCGTCAACAGCTTTGTAATACATAAAAAAGGGCAGGCGTTTAATTACGATATTCCCGTCCTCTTCACCGATAGTTACCGATGCATAGGCCAGGTTGCCGTAAACTGTACTCCTGGAAGCATTATCAGCGCCATATATAAAAATGGATTCTTCGCTGGTAATGGTAATGCCATTAACTATCGTAGAATCGCCCGTGAAGTCAAATCCCGAACTTGTGATCATGGATGGTGGTACAATACCGTTAGCATCAATTTCCATCCCGCCCGAGCCGGTATCAAATACCAGCCCGTAGTTTATGCTTTTAGTGCCAATTTTAGTGACACCCATATATAGCAGCTTATAAATGGACGAATCCATTTCATATATGCCCAGTCCTACCTGGCCCTTTACAAAAGAATTGCTTGATCTGATGATCCCAATACTATTTGCAGATGTAGCTGAAAAATCATCTTTTTTACAGGATGAAATAATTACCAATAAAAGCGGCGCTAAAATAAATAACTGGCGGCGGCAGGTAAGTCTCGTTATCATAAGGGTAATTCTGATATGAATAGACATACATAAACCCTGCCTCCTTTGCGCTTTATAGCTTTTAGTTGTAGAATAGAATGAAAATAAGTATTAAAATAAATATTATAAGGAGTTTAAATATATATTTTCAGTTTAAATTTCCGGTCTGCTAACTGAGGTTTTAAGCAGACAAGTGTACGAAGATGGGTACACCCGAAAAGAGGAGAATAAGGAAATATTATTTGAATAATATTATGGCTTTACGTTGATGTAATTGAAATTATAAGCTTAGAAATCAGGATTTAATATCGCTTTTATTTGATGTTAGTTTGCGGATCTTATTTATCAAAGTAGTAGGTTCAAATGGTTTCTCAATAAAATCATTAACCCCGGCATTTTTAGCTTCGGCCTTTTCCCTTTCAATAACCGAAGCCGAAAACGATATAATAGGAATATCCTTCTTGGAATCAACCATTTCTTTCCTGATCTTTCTTGTGGCGTCATTCCCGTTCATAACAGGCATGTGGGTATCCATCAATATTAATGTATAATTATTGCCTTTCAGCTTTTCAAACGCCTCTAACCCATTATCAACTACATCTACATTGATGTTCCATTCTTTCAGCATTTCTACCACTATAAATTGACTAAGCGCATTATCTTCAACCAGCAATATGGAAATATCATCCAGTTTCTGGGGGTCTGATAAATGGTTATCCTGCCTTTTAATCTCATCGGCCAATTCATAGCAATTACCAAATGTAAATGTTGTTCCTACACCTACATCGCTTTCAACTTTTAAGGTACCACCCTTTAAGTTTATAAGCTTTTTAACAATAGACAGGCCCAGGCCTGTACCTCCAAATTTTTGCCATGTTTTATCTTCAACCTGCTCAAACCGGGTAAATATTTTATCTATTGATGATTTAGGGATACCTATGCCCGTATCTTTAACAATAAATTCCAGCTGTGCATTTTCCTCATTTCTTTCAATCAGTTTAAGTTGTACGTTTATACTGCCTGATGGGGTAAATTTTATAGCGTTATTGATCAAATTCATTAGGATCTGATTGATCCTTAAAGAATCAACCATTATCAGAGCAGGTACATTCGGATCAATTTCACATACCAGGCTAAGGCCTTTTTCATGGGCCATTGGGCGGGTTAGGTCACAAATTGTTTCTATTAAATTTATAATATTGGTTTTTGCCCTAACTATCTCCACTTTCCCTGCATCAATCCTTGCGCTCTCTAATATGTCGTTAACAATTCCAAGTAATGCGTTTGATGAAAACCCCATCAATTTTATCATCTCCTGCTGATCTTTATTAACAGGCGAGTTTTTTAAAAGGTGGGTTAAGCCAATAATTGCATTTAACGGGGTACGGATTTCATGGCTCATATTGGCCAGGAAATTCTCTTTAACTATCCTGCTTTTTTCGGTTTGTTCAATTGCTTTAAATAATTCTTCCTGGTAACTCTCTAATTCTTTGTTTTTTTTCTGTATTTCTTTTTGATAATTAACCAAAGTTATCAAAGAGTTGACTTTTGCAATGGTGATATAAAGATCAAGCGGTTTAAATAAATAATCTACAGCGCCCTTGCCCAGGCCTTTTAAAACATGTTCCGGACTCATGGAGTAGCCGGTCATTAAAATTACCATGGTGTGTTCTGTTGATGGATTTTTTTTGATCATATCCAACAATTCAAACCCATCTATTTCGGGCATTTTAACATCGATAAGGGCTATGGAAATGCCATTATCCATGCATATTTGTAATACACTTTTAGGAGAAGTGGTGGTAAAAATATTTAATTCTTCGCGTTCTAAAGATGCCTCTAACGCCATTATATTGTCGGCATTATCATCAACAATAAGAAGATTAATTTTATCTGTTAAAGGTAGCTTCATGTTTTTAATCTTTGGGTTATGCAAGTTTCTTGAAGGAAATTGGTTAAAAACGTGTAGAATCTGCAGGAAAATTTGCCGGTAGCTTTTTTTTATTATTTATATCACAAATTATATACCACTTATTACGAAGTAGTTAGTACGCTTAATGGAGAAATATTGTTTCGGTTTATGCTCGTTATTTTAAAACCTGAAGCTATTGATCAATAGTTGCAATACCGTTTTTAAAACATTCAACACTATATAGCATGGGTGTTATTGATAAATACACGCTCAAAAAGCACTACTGTTTGGAAATGATCAGTTGTGTAAATTTAATCAGGTAAGTAGTATTAATTGAATAATCATATTCGCTAACTCTCCACAAGTGTTGAATGTTTTGGGAAAGTGCCTGCAATAGCGTTAAGGCAACTTTTACTTTGTTTTAATAACAGTTGAATATTTAACTTTTAATTTTAGGAAATATGATTCATAATATTTGTAAGATATACCGGCAAGCAATATTGCCAATGGGAATGTTAAACCGTAAATGAGCAGGTTGGTTAAAATTGGGCCTAAATTGTTAAAATACGTTTTCAATAAATAAAGTATACTGATTAAAACTATGTTATGTAATAAATAAATGCCATATGATACCTTTCCGATGTATCTTATATAACGGTTATCCAATTGTATTATGCTTGTTTGGGGCAAGCATAAATTTATTACAATAATTGCAACAGAAAGTATAAACACAGTCTTAAATGCAAAAAGGTAATCAAACAGGCTGGGAATGAAAATATGCCCGGCGAAATATACCCACGCAATTAGTTGTACGTATTTATTGCAGCACAACCTTATTAACCATCTTTTTGAGGCTTTTTTGTTTTTATAATTATATAGAGCTATGGCCGTAATAGAACCTATTAACAATTGATCTATTCTAAAAAAATACAAATAATTCCCGGCAGTTGCAATAAGCGAGATGTTAGGAAATTGGGCACCTAATTGTTTTATTATAATAAGAAGTATAGTTAGCGAGATTATGCATAATAACATTAGTTTACTGTTCTTTATTCGAAAAAATTGGGGCTGAAATAAATAAAATTGCTCTTCAACACCAATTGTCCAAATAGGTTGTACAAAAGGATGAAGGTGCATCATCATAAAAGGAATATTAGGGCATAAAAAAAGGCACATAGCAAACGTGCTGAGGTCCATTCCTCTTGGATAAATAAAAACCCCAAAAAGCAATGCGAAAAAATACAAAGGCCATATTCTTAATATACGGCGCATATAAAACCCTTTGAAATTAACATGATGGTTAATCTCTTTTTCGACTAATAAAATATAGGTGATTAAGAAACCGCTAAGAATAAAAAAAATACTTACTCCAATAAATCCGAGGTCGTTGAAATACAATTGTTTAAAGCCAAAGCGTACCTTATGAATTTCGATATGCCATGCAACAACCAGCAATACAGCTATTGCCCGCAAGCCGTCTAAATTACTGAAATATAATTTTTTCTTATTAGTGTGTATAGTATCTGGGACCATGAATTTTTTGCGCCGGTTATTTCTTTAATTAATATTCCTGGTTCCCAATGTTATATTACTTTAAATATAGCAATAATATGACCTTTTTTGCTAAATCAAGTATATCGTAAAAATTTTTAGTGAATGCTACTATTATAAAACGGCCCTGCAAAAAAAATGAAAAACCCCAGGTGATATTTCCCTGTTTTGCACTACATAACAAGAACTGCTTTTGTTTTAATATTTTATTATTATAGGCTACAAACCTCAAGGCTGGTTTATCTGAAACAGGTATAATGGAATGTTTTATCACTTAATATTGAAAACGATTTGATTATAATAAACCCCGTGCCTTTTTCATTGTCCGTAATAGCGCCCTTATTCTTGCCAGCAGTTCTGTAGGGTTAAACGGCTTTACTATATAACCATCAGCGCCGTTATCCAAGCATTTTATTCTTGTTTCGGTACTATTCTCACCTGATAATATAATAACCGGTAAGAATTTGAAAAAACTACTGGTTTGTAACTGAACTAAAAAATCCATCCCGTTAAGGTCGGGCATATTAAGGTCGGATATGATAAGGTCGGGTATGTTGCCGGTTTGCAAATAAGAAAAGGCTGTTAATACTGATGTTGATATTTCAATATCATAATCGGTACTTAAAATTTTTTTAATGATCATATTTATAAAAGGATCATCTTCAACTATTAAAATTTTAATACGGGCAGGATTTGATGTATTCATTTTATGCTTGTACGGGTTAACAAGTATAGGATTTAATCATTAAATTAAACATTGATAAATGTAAAAAGCCTCAATAATAGTTTAAAACAGCAATACAGGCGTTAAAACCAGGTTTTGACAACTATTAATGACAGCCTATCTTTTAAATAAATGTACATTTTTAGTTCAGAAACGGGTTAAATATTACTTATATAAAAAAAAGCAATTATTTTTTTGAGGAGTTGGCGCAGAGTTCTATATTTGCAATCCCAAAACGGGAGTTTAGCTCAGCTGGTTCAGAGCATCTGCCTTACAAGCAGAGGGTCACTGGTTCGAACCCAGTAACTCCCACAAAGCCTAACAGAAATGTTAGGCTTTTTTTGTTAAAAAATTCGACTTCCATAACGCAGAGGTTCTGCCGAATGAAAATTGAGTTTTTTTATTCAATATAATTAAGAGAATTTATCAGAAGAATAAATGAAGCTTACATCGCTATATTTTGCCCCGGGCGTGGGTCTTCGGGCAGTATTTCCATTTCGGGAAACTCAATATACTCGGCATACCATTGTATGGCGCCCACTACATCAAGGGCATCTTCGGCCCTGATATCAATGGTTTCAAAGGCATATAGCTTGCCATTGGCGTAGCCAAATAGCTGTATTTCGTTTGCATTGGGGCTAAACCGTTCCTTGTCCACACGAAAAACCTTTATCTTCAAACCGGTATCCCTGGAGTGGATCACATCTTTGCAGGCATTGTTGGGGTCGGTTGCCAATAGATATACATTGTAGTCCATAAATTTTCAACAACGTTAATGCTTTATAGTTTTTATAATAGCGTATTAATAAAAAAATCAGCGCTTTTTAAACCCTGGCTTGTAATACGATAATTTATAACTTATTGTTAAGCTGTTGTGTAAATATATGCCCAAAAAAGGTGCATTTTCCACAGTTTTAAATTTGCCTTAGCCAATAGTTAAGTTATTTTATACTTAATAAGTAACAATTCAATACTGGCATCTGTTTTGACTTTAAGTTTATATTCCTTCTCATAAGGAATGTTTTTCATAGGTAGATGTAGGGTCGAAGAACTGCGAGAGTTCTCCGACCTTTTTTTATGCCAATTTTTGCCCTGCTTTACCGGTATAGTATTCAATATTAGGAATATTATTAACAATAATATTGGCTTTCGAGCTGCGTGCAGTGCCCTATAAATCACTTAATTAGCTAAGAAATGTGTATTAATTAAGAAATGTGTAAAAAATACACGTTAAAATATGTTAAATAATTAGACTACTACTTCTGTAGTTTATATATTTACATTAATTATTATATATCGGACTAACCAGTTGTTCTTTATGGTAAATAATGAGTCAGTTAATTAAAAAGAGGAAGCCCTAAAAGTTTCCTCTTTTCTTTTTAAATGGAAAAAGTAAACATCATGGCGTTAATAGTGTTATTCAAAATAAACATAAACCATGACCGATCAAGAAACCATCCCCGCCGAAAAAGACGGAAAATATGAATTCAAACTTTTTTACTCGGAACGGGAAGTAACCTGCCGGGTAGAAAAGGAACAAAACATGCTGCATGTAACCATTGATGATAGTATAGATGCCGAACTGCAAATAAACCCCTATGGCGCTTTGACTCAAACTGCCGGGGCGAAGCTGCCCGAATCGAGCATTGATTTTATTAAGAAACAAGTTTTAGGGCATGGGGTGTAATGCCTTTGATCAGACTTACGAAGTTTAATAGCGAATTGGTTAGTAAACTTCGTAAGTCTCTCGCCGCCTATCCCAACACTTCTTCCAATATCTCGTGCGACCGTATAATGCCAAACCCTTCAATATGCAGCGCGTAATATTCTAACAATTTGGTAAGCAAATAGCGGCGCTCGTCATTACTGAATTTAAGCTCATTTATATGTTCGAAAGTGCCATCCAGCAAGCGGTTAAAATTTTGCGTATGCGGCGGCGACAGGTATAAAACGCTATCGGGTTTATATTTACTGAAAACGCCGTTCTTCATATCAAAATAATCGGCATCATTCATTAAATACCTATCCGGGTAAAAGCCCAGGTAACGGGTAAGTTGGGTTAAAAACAGCAGATGAAAATTAGCCAACCCTGTTATTTGATGGTCCAGCCACTCAACCGCGCTAAATACAAAATCAAATAAGTTCTCGTCTGCCGATTGTTGTCTTATGGCTTTATATAATACCTCGTTCAGGAAAATAGCCAGGCAGCTTTTTATAACATCATAAGGAATAGTTTGCAGAACCGGCGAGTTTTTCAGCTCGGCAATGCGCTGCACGTTGCCGGTATTTTTATGATAGACCACCATATCCAGCAAATGCAGGGGCTGCAGCATGTTCTGGCTTATTTTGGCCTTTGGCTTTTTTACCCCGTTAATAATGTAAGACTGCAGTCCGAATTTTTCGGTAAATACCTGGACGATGACGCTGGTTTCGCCGTAGTCGGTAGTTTTAAAAACAATGCCCCGTGTTTTATGCAGCATGTGGTATCAGCAATAGTAATTTGGGGATGAAAATGATACCGCCCGTTATTAATGCAAAAATAGCACAGATCAATACCGCCCCTGCGGCTACGTCCTTCACATGCCCGGCCAGTTCATTATAATCCGGCGATACCAGGTCGGTTAAAAATTCAATGGCGGTATTAAGCAGTTCGGTAATTAATACCAGGGTTATGCATAGGATAACCCATAGCCATTCATCGGTGCTGATATGCAGTGCATAGCCCATATACAGCGCTATTAAAGTTGCCACTAAATGCACACGGAAATTTAACTGCGTAGCCGTTGCATATTGAAGGCCCTTAAAAGCATAACCAAAACCGTGGATGAATTTTTTCATTGCATCAAATTTAGTAAATATATCTTCGTGTGCATGGGCGGCGATTACTCACCCGGTCGTTGCTTCGCCAACCACCCTCTCTTCGCCTGCGGCGGAAAGAGGGAATTTAAAAACGTTTACCTACTCTCTTTTTCGCTTGCGGAAGAGAGGGTAGACCAGCGTAGTCCCGATAGCTATCGGGAGGGTGAGTAATCGCTAATATACCGGGTAAACATTTAAGTTGTTATCTTAGCATTTCATTATGGATCTAAAACTCACCAACAAAGTAGCCATCGTATTAGCCGCCAGCAAGGGCCTGGGCAGGGCGATAGCCACCACCTTATCTGCCGAAGGCGCAAAAGTAATTATCGGCTCGCGCGATAAGGCGGAACTGGATAAAACAGCTGCCGAAATAACACAGTTAACCGGTAACGAGGTAATCGCTATTACTATCGATATGTCAAAAGGCGATGAAATTGAAGCCTTTATTAAAAAAGTAGGCGAGGCTTTTGGTCGCATCGATATCTTATTGAACAATGCCGGCGGACCGCCATTTGATAAATTCGAGAATTTGGATGATGCGCAATGGCAAAAAGCGTTCGATCTGAACCTGATGAGCATGGCGCGGACAAGCAGACTGGTATTGCCTTATATGAAAACTGCCGGCAGCGGGCGCATTATTAATATCATCAGCGGGTCGGTAAAATCGGTATTAACCAATTCGGTACTATCAACCGCTATGCGGATGGGGGTGGTTGGTATGGCTAAAATGATGGCGGATGAATTTGGGCCTTATAACATCACGGTTAATAATGTAGCGCCGGGATTGATACTGACCGATAGGATTAAACATACCTTCCCTAAAGATGCCGACCCTGAAAAAGTAATGCACGAAAAAGCGAAGAGTATCCCGCTGGGCCGTATTGGTAAACCGGAAGAATTTGCAGCAGTAGTAGCGTTTTTAGCTTCGGAACAAGCATCCTATGTATCCGGCACTACCATATCCGTAGATGGCGGGGCCAGCAGGGCGATATTTTAATATAGCGATGGGGTTTAACCCCATCGTTATGAAAAGTTATCGGTTTCTGTTGTTTGTTTCCGCTTTTTAGCATACTGAATAAGGAAAACAATTCCGGCTAAAAACAGTGGCAGTGAAAAGCCGAACAAAAAACTACTCAATTTTTCAACAATCATATCGCGCGGGAACAGGCTAACAATGAAGCAGGCTATTCCAAATACAATAAATACGATCGCGCGGGTCAAAGGATTTTTCATAAGATTAAATATTATCTAAAAGCGCTCTGTCATTCTGAACGAAGTGAAGAATCTTGAACATGCAATGTATACGCACGACAGGCAACTTATCGCTTCAAGATTCTTCGCTCGCGCTCAGAATGACAAGGTTAATTATTTCGTTTTGTTTTTCCTTGCCCGTATAATCCCGGCTACGGCACCTAATACGCCTGCTATGAATAGGCCGGCAGCACCACCCTGCACCGGGTCTTTCCATTTGGAATTATACAACATAGGGATAGACATGGAAGCTGAAAATAGTATTATGGCGAGTAATATTAAATATATAGCGCGTTTGGTGTCTTTTTTCATCGCACGAATTTATACTTTTTTAGGTTTAAATTCCGTATTTTTGCAACCTCTAAAATTTGAGGTGAGGTGTTTTAATGTACAAGGAATATAAACAGTTAAATTTATCGCAAACAGGCAAGGATGTGCTGGAGTTTTGGCAGAAGAATAACATCTTCGAAAAAAGCATCAGCAGCCGCCCTGCAGATAACCCCTATACTTTTTACGAAGGGCCGCCCAGCGCCAATGGTATGCCCGGCATACACCACGTAATGGCAAGGGCTATTAAGGATATTTTTTGCCGTTACAAAACATTAAAAGGCTACCGTGTGCAGCGCAAAGGCGGATGGGATACGCATGGCTTGCCTATTGAGCTGGCTGTTGAAAAAGCGTTGGGCATTACCAAGGACGATATCGGCAAAAAAATAACCGTTAAGGAATATAACGATGCCTGCCGCAAGGAGGTAATGCGCTATACCGATGTTTGGAACGACCTGACCGAAAAGATGGGTTACTGGGTTGATTTAGAGGATCCATACATCACCTATAAAAACGAATACATGGAAACCCTTTGGTGGATACTAAAGGAGTTTTATAAAAAAGGCTGGCTGTATAAAGGTTATACCGTACAACCTTATTCGCCAAAATCGGGCACCGGGCTAAGCTCGCACGAGCTAAACCAGCCGGGCACCTATAAAATGGTGAAGGATACCAGTATCACTGCTCAGTTTAAGGTAAAGCGGGATAAAGATTCTGAATTTTTATTTGAAGGAGTTGATACCGATCTGTTCATTTTAGCATGGACGACAACGCCGTGGACATTGCCTGCAAACTGCGCTTTGGCCGTTGGCGAGAAGATAGATTATGTGAAGGTCCGCACGTTTAACCAATATACCTTTGACCCCATTACCGTAGTTTTAGCTAAGGCATTGGTAGGTAAATATTTTAAGGCAGAAGGCGAGAACGCGTCATTTGCCGATTATACCGGCGGTGATAAGATCATCCCTTATGAAATAATCGGGACGTTTAAAGGGAAGTCACTTTTAGGTTTACACTATGAGCAGTTGATGCCTTATGTAATGAACGATGACCTTGCAAAAAATGCCTTCCGTGTAATCCCTGCCGATTTTGTGACTACCGATGATGGTACCGGCATTGTGCATACCGCATCTGTTTTTGGCTCGGATGACTTTAGGGCCTGTAAGGAAAATAATGTGCCATCGGTAATGGTGAAGGATGAGGCCGGCAAGGATGTTCCGTTGGTAAACAAACAGGGACGATTTGTAGATGAGGTGACCGATTTTGCAGGGCGTTACGTTAAGGAAGAATATTATACCAAAGAAGAACGCGAGGAAGAAGGTTTTAAACCTACTGACGTGCTGATCTCCATAAAATTAAAAACTGAGAACAAGGCGTTCGATGTTAAAAAATATGAGCACAGTTACCCGCACTCGTGGCGCAGCGATGAGCCGATATTATATTACCCGCTGGATAGCTGGTTCATCCGTACTACTGCTGTTAAGGATAAATTAGTAGCGCTGAATAAAACTATCAACTGGAAACCGGAATCGACCGGGACAGGCCGCTTTGGCAACTGGCTGGAAAATTTGGTGGACTGGAACCTTTCCCGCTCTCGTTTTTGGGGAACACCGTTGCCGATATGGCGCGAGGAAAATGGTTCAGAAGAAAAATGTATTGGATCAATAGAGGAGTTAAAAGCGGCAGTGGCAGTAGCAGTTGAAAGTGGGGTTTTGGTTGGTGAAGAACTGGAAAAAAGCAAATCAATCCTTCAATCACTCAATAATTCAGACTTTGATTTGCACCGCCCCTATGTGGATGATGTGATTTTAACCTCATCAAAAGGAAACCGCATGGTACGCGAGCCTGATCTGATAGACGTTTGGTTCGATAGCGGCGCTATGCCTTATGCGCAATGGCATTTCCCTTTTGAAAATAAAGAAGAATTTGCAAATGCCTACCCGGCTGATTTTATTGCAGAAGGTGTTGACCAAACCCGTGGCTGGTTCTTTACCCTGCATGCCATAGCCGTAATGCTAAGCGAAGCAAGTGATGAAGTTAAGGCTGTAAATGTTAAAAACGGCAATGCGGGTATCGCGTTTAAAAATGTGATTTCCAACGGTTTGGTGCTGGATAAGAACGGCAACAAAATGTCTAAGCGTTTGGGCAATGGTGTTGATCCGTTTGATATTATTACCCAATATGGTGCTGATGCCGCCCGCTGGTATATGATAAGCAATGCCGCGCCGTGGGATAATTTGAAGTTTAATGAAGAGGGGATAGATGAGGTGCGCCGTAAATTCTTCGGTACGTTATATAACACCTACAGCTTTTTTGTGCTGTATGCCAATATTGATAAGTTTAAATACAGCGAAGCGGAAGTTGAATTAACCCAACGTCCCGAAATTGACCAGTGGATCATCTCATTGTTAAACACATTAAGCAGGGATGTTGACGCTTTTTATGCCGATTTTGAGCCTACCAAAGCCGCACGCGCCATACAGGATTTTGTGGACGAGCAATTCAGCAACTGGTATATCCGCTTAAGCCGCCGTCGTTTCTGGCGGTCGGATAATTCGGAGGATAAGTTATCGGCTTATCAAACGCTTTACACGTGTTTGGTTACCATCGCGAAGCTCATGTCGCCCATAGCGCCGTTCTTTGCTGATCGTTTATATAATGACCTGAACGCGGTTACTAAAAAAGAAAAATTCGAATCGGTGCATTTGGCGGATTTCCCGGCTTATCATACCAATTTGGTGAACAAGCCGTTAGAAGAGCGCATGCAAATGGCGCAGGATATATCATCATTGGTATTATCATTGCGTAAAAAGGTGGGCATAAATGTTCGCCAGCCGTTAAGCAAAATATTGCTGCCGATACTGGATAAGAACTTTAAAAAACAGGTTGAGCAGATAAAGGATTTAGTACTATCAGAAACCAATATTAAGGATATTGAATATATAACCGATGCTGCGGGCTTTATTAAAAAGAAGGTAAAACCCAACTTTAAAGCCTTGGGCGCAAAGGTGGGCAAGGATATGAAAGCCGTGGCCGAAGAGATTGGTAATTTAGATCAGGATGCGATTGCCCAGTTGGAAAATGAAGGCAGCATCCAACTAATCACTAATCACTATTCACTACTCACTACCGACGTAGAGATCATAGCAGAAGACGTTCCAGGCTGGCAGGTTGCAAATTTAGGCAAACTAACCGTGGCTTTAGATGTTACCATAACCAACGAATTAAAACAGGAAGGGATATCGCGCGAATTGATAAACAGGATACAGAATTTAAGAAAAACAAAGGGATTTGAAGTAACAGATAAGATAAACGTAAGTGTAAGCAACCCACCATTTTTAGCCGATGCCGTAAATAATAATTTATCCTATATTTGCGCCGAAATTTTAGCCGACAACCTGCTGCTTGACAGTAACTTAAATGAAGGCGAAATTGCCCTGATTGACGAAAATGAAATATTGATTGCTATAACTAAAATATAAATGAAAGTAGAAAACGAAAAGACCAGGTATGGTGATGCAGAGCTAAAAGAATTTAAAGATCTGCTATTGGAGAAATTGCAAAGTGCAAAAGAAGAATTAAACGCATTGGCTACCTCATTGAGCTCGCCAAATGCAAATGGTACGGATGATACTGCCGGTACTTATAAAACATTGGAAGACGGATCGGCTACGCTGGAGAAGGAACAAATAAATCAACTGGCTGCACGCCAAAAGAAGTTTATTGAGCAACTGGAAGCAGCATTGGTGCGCATTGAAAATAAAACCTACGGCATTTGCCGCGAAACCGGTAAGCTGATACCAAAAGAGCGTTTACGCGCTGTTCCGCATACCACAATGACTATGGAAGCCAAATTGAAGCAATAAATGAAGGCTGCTTATACCAAACCTTTTTTAGTTGCCACGTTTATAATTCTTGTCGACCAGATCGTAAAGACCTGGGTGCGGCAGCATATGGCAATTCAAGAAGAAATTCATTTATTGGGTAGCCGTGGTATGCTGCATTATACCGAAAATAACGGTATGGCATTCGGTATGGAGCTGGGCGGCGACTGGGGCAAATTAGTGCTAACGCTGTTCCGAATTTTTGCGGTTTGCGGTATTGGCTATGGTTTGGTTTATTTGATACAGCATAAATATCACCGCGGGCTCATCATGAACGTGGCCCTGATATTTGCCGGGGCGATGGGTAATATCATCGACTCCACCTTTTACGGCGTAATGTACCATTACGCCCCGCTGTTTCATGGCCGTGTGGTGGATATGTTTTATTTTCCGCTAATCTCCGGGATATTCCCGGCATGGGTACCGTTCTGGGGCGGGCAGGATTATATCTTCTTTCGCCCGGTATTTAACCTGGCCGATGCATCGATATCGGTAGGCGTAATTTTGATACTGATATTCCAGAAGCATTACTTTAAACATGAAGTGCACGAGGAAGAACAGCCGAATAGTGAAATGGTTGAGGAATAGCCCCCTCTAAATCTCCCCCTAAAGGGGGAGACTTTGAAAAGCCGCCGGAGATCGGCTTTTTTTACATTCATTTTTTTCGAGGAGTCATTGTCGCATAATTATAACTTCAATAAAAGTCTTCCCCTTTAGGGGGAGATTTAGTGGGGGCTCACTATCTTTGTCCATGCAATCCTCCATTCACGATAACCAAATTTTTGAAGGCATATCCTACGCCGAAGAAACGCTTAGGGGACAGGAATTTCATGATTGTACCTTCAAAAAGTGCGACTTCTCCAATAGCGAATTTCTAAGCTGTAAATTCATCGACTGCGCTTTTGAAGGTTGCAATTTATCCATGATGAAGCTGGATGGCACCACCCTAAACAACGCGGTATTTAAGCAATGCAAAATATTGGGGGTGAACTTCAGCAAGTGCCAGGATTTTTTGTTTACCGTGAGGTTTGAATTGTGCATGTTGGACTATGCATCCTTTATGGGCAAAAAAATGCTGAAAACGCATTTCATTAAAACGTCTTTAAAAGAAGTGAGCTTTACAGGTGCCAACCTTGCAGGCTCTGTTTTTGATGATACCGACCTGATGGATGCTGTTTTTAGTGGAACCGACCTTACCAGAGTTAACTTCACAACCGCTTATAATTATATGTTCGATCCGGATTTGAATGTGATGAAGAAAGCTATTTTTTCGCTAAATGGCGTAGGCGGGCTATTGACAAAGCACGGGATAAAGATTGTCTGAACCGGGATTTGTGGGATTTGGGGATTGCTGTGGTTTTGATTTATATTTAAATAAAATTCATAACATGGATAAGCTATCCTTTCCAATATACGAACCAGCAGAAAAGAAGTTTAAGATCACTCCAAATTTGATTGTATTTGGATTATGGTTAATTACAATTACTTTTTTTTGGTTGTTTGACAGTTCGTTTTCGCCTAATAGCAATTTTAAATCTTATTGTTTAACAATAGTGTTTGTAGTTACGATGTATTTTCTGATTACTTCTATTTTTAGTTACGAGCCTTTAAATGGCGTAATGAATGGAGAAATAATATTTGAAGAAGACAAAATTGAAATAAATGAAAAAGTATTTGAGCTAAAAAATATAAATAAACTTGATTTTGGATTTGGTGATTTTTATGGCGACCGTTCTTTGGCTTCATATAACTTTAATCCAAGCCTTTCTCAAGGAGTCGGTAATTCAGTAAGTTTTACAGATAATACCGGCCAAACACACAAAATTTATTTTAAGCTCATGTCGAGAAATCAATATAAAAATTTATATCCGTTTATTAATTCTGCTGTAAAAATTGGTGCGATGACTTATTATCGAGCGATAGACTTAATAGATGTAGAAAATGTAACTAAACCGGGAAACTAAACTTCCCCATCAACACCGCCGGGTTATTGCCGATTGTCAACGGTTCGCCGCATAGTGCTTCGTTGCCGAGCAACGCGAATAGGATGGCTTCTTTCGCGTCCGGATCAATGCCTAAAGCAGATGTGTCTTCAATAATAACGTGTGGTAATGCTTGTTTTAAATGGGCTATTATAAAAGGGTTTTTGGCACCACCACCGCTTACAAACAGTTTAAGGTTATCAACCGGAAAATTGGCCTGGATAAAATTGGTGATAGATGTAGCAGTTAACGCGGTTAAGGTGGTTATTAAATCTTTGGGCGCTATATTTAATGTATCGCTTTGTTGTTGCGCATTATGCACATAGTCCAAATTAAACAGCTCCGGCCCGGTAGTTTTTGGTGCTGGTTCTTTAAAGAAAGGATGAGCAAGCAAAGCCTTTAATAATACCTCATTTATTTTCCCCGAAAAAGCGACGGCTGCATCCTCATCATAAGACAAATTAAAATACTGTTTCATCGCCGCATCTATCAACGTATTGCCGGGGCCTATGTCGGTGCATAAAACTTTTTTATTGTCCCCATCCGCAGGTAAAAAGGTGAGATTGGCAATACCGCCCATGTTAAGCAATATCCTGTTCTCGCCGGGCTTGCTGCCTAATAATACATCGCCATATAAAGCTAATGGTGCGCCCTCGCCGCCTGCGGCTATATGTTTTTGCCTGAAATCGCTGATGGTGAGTATTCCTGTTCTTACAGCGATATGGTCGCCATCGCCAATTTGTAAAGTAGCGTTGGGGTAATCGGGCTGACCGTGCAGCCGCTTTGGCGCATGGTATATGGTTTGCCCATGGCTGGCGATAAAATCTATATCAGCCGGTTTAATATCCCAATTGGCAAGTGCTTCTAAAATTAACCCGGCATGATAGGTGCCGATATAGGCATTAAGCAAACACACTTTTTCCATCCCGATAGCTATCGGGACAACCTCCCGTTTAGCAAATACAGAACGGACCTCCTGTTTAAAACCTTCTTCATACGGGATCGTAATAAATTGCAGCAGCTTGAATTGCGTTTGCAAACCATTCCCGGTAAATTCGCATAAAGCAATATCCAGCCCATCCAACGAGGTGCCCGACATTAGTCCGATACCTATTTTAACAGGTTTTTGGGCAATGTCAACTAATTTTTTGATATTTTGGTTCAAGGGTAACACGGGTTTAAATTAACTATTTAACATGAATTGAAATAAGATTTTTTTAAAGCAACTGTTTAGCCTCACCCTGCCCTCTCCAAAGGAGAGGGTTCTGATTAGCGCATTTAGCCCCTCTCCAGAGGAGAGGGGTTGGGGTGAGGCTAAAGTTATTTACAACAGGATGCGCAAAAGTTAAATTATAACCGGGATATTTGCTTTAAAGCCGATACAAACCTATTATTATGGCCCGATTAAATTTATTAGAAGAAACCCGGTACGAGAAACTGCCGGTAACCGTATACCAAAATTCAGTAGTAGCGGCAGTTGCAGTGGCAGAAAGAATTGCCGCTTTGATACGCGCCAAGCAATCAAAAGGCGAGAAAGTTGTTTTAGGCCTTGCAACAGGCGTAACACCTATTGGAGTTTATGCCGAGCTGGTAAGGTTGCATAGCGAAGAAGGATTAAGCTTCGAAAATGTGGTCACCTTTAATTTGGATGAATACTATCCAATGCAGCCCGATGCGGTGCAAAGCTATGTTACTTTTATGCGGGAGCATTTGTTTAGCCGCATAGATATTGATCCTGCTAATGTGCATATACCTAATGGCATCTTACCGCAAGACGAAATCGCAGCCTTTTGCCTTAATTACGAAAAGCAGATAGAAGCAGCAGGCGGGCTCGACCTGCAAATTTTAGGCATTGGCCGTACAGGGCATATTGGCTTTAACGAGCCGGGGTCTGCACCTAACTCGGGTACGCGGTTAGTTACGCTGGACGACCTGACCCGTACCGATGCCTCACGCGATTTTGGCGGTAAACAAAACGTGCCCACAAAAGCCATTACCATGGGCATAGGCACCATATTTAAGGCGCGAGAAATTATCCTGATGGCGTGGAGCAAGAAGAAGGCGCCCATTATTAAAAAAGCGGTTGAGGGCGAAATGTCGGGCGATGTGCCTGCTACTTATTTGCAGCTGTCAGACAAGGTTGAATTTGTGCTGGATGAAGATGCGGCTTCGGAACTTACACGGTTTGATACCCCCTGGCTGGTGAAAGATTGTGCCTGGGATAATTTATTGAAGAAGAAAGCCGTCATCTGGTTATCCGGCAGGGTAAACAAACCGATATTAAAACTGGTAGAAGAAGATTATAATAACAACGGCATGGCCCAATTAGCGGTAGACCAGGGGCCGGTGTATCAAATTAACATTGATATATTTAACCAGGTACAGCATACCATAACCGGCTGGCCGGGCGGCAAGCCTAATGCCGACGACAGTCAGCGGCCCGAGCGCGCCCTACCAGCAAAAAAGCGGGTGGTTATCTTTTCGCCCCACCCCGATGATGATGTAATATCTATGGGCGGTACTTTCATTAGGTTGGTAGACCAGGGGCATAATGTGCATGTGGCCTATCAAACATCGGGCAATACGGCAGTTTGGGATGATGACGTGCTGCGCTACACAGAGTTTGCTATTGACTTTAATAAAAGTATTGGTGACGATAGCGCACATTTAAAAACCATTCACGATGCGATGCGGAAGTTTTTTGCGCATAAACAGCCCAATGAAATTGATACGCCCGAAGTTAGGGCGGTAAAAGGTTTTATCCGCAAAACAGAAGCTATATCAGGCGCGCGATACGCAGGATTAAAGGACGACCATATTCATTTTATGGCGCTGCCATTTTACGAAACCGGCAAGGTGGTAAAACACCCGGTTACCGATGTGGATGTAGAAATGACCATCGACCTGTTAAAACAAATAAAACCGCACCAAATTTTCGCCGCAGGTGATTTTGCCGATCCGCATGGTACGCACGTAGTTTGTTTTAATATTATTCTTAAGGCCCTCCAAAAACTAAAACAAACCGAAGATTGGGTAAAAGACTGCCGCCTATGGTTATACCGTGGCGCGTGGCAGGAGTTTGATATACACGAAATAGAAATGGCCGTACCGCTATCGCCGCAGGAAGTGATCAAAAAGCGTTATGCTATTTTTAAGCATCAATCGCAAAAAGACAGGCCGGTATTTCCGGGCGAAGACGCGAGGGAGTTTTGGGTAAGGGCCGAGGATCGCAACCGCGAAACGGCCGAGCAATATGATAAGTTAGGTCTTGCAGAGTATGCGGCGATGGAAGCGTTTGTGAAGTATAAATTTTAATCAGGTTGTCTGAACCACGATTCATTGGATTTACGGATTAGCTTGATTATTTTTAATAAATTAGAATCCTAAAATCTTTTAATCCCATAAATCATGGTTCAGACCAAACAGCGGCTTCTCTCCCTCGATATTTTCCGCGGAATAACAGTCGCCGCCATGATACTGGTTAACAATCCCGGCGATTGGGGACATATTTATCCGCCTTTAGAACATTCGGTTTGGAATGGTTGTACGCCTACCGATCTAATATTTCCTTTCTTCCTGTTTATTGTGGGTGTATCCATTGTTTACGCGATGGAAAGCAAGGTGGCGGATGTTACGAATCATAAAAAAATGATACTTTCCGCTTTGCGGAGGGGGGTGATACTGATCGTAATCAGCCTTATAAAACAAATTATTTTTCATGGGTTTGAGCATTTGCGGTTGCCGGGAGTTTTGCAGCGGATTGGAGTAGTTTATTTTATTTGCACCGTACTCTATATTAAAACCTCGCAAAAAACCCGCGATTGGCTGTTTGCTATGCTATTAATAGGTTATTATGTAATTATGGCGTTTGTGCCTGTGCCTGATACCGGTCATGCCAGTTTAGACCCCACTACCAATATGGGTGCATGGCTGGACAGGTTGGTATTTTCGACCAACCATCTCTGGGCCGAATCGCATACCTGGGACCCGGAAGGATTGCTGGGAACTTTGCCTGCTATTGCCACCGGGTTGTTCGGTATAAGGGTTGGCAGCTGGCTAAAACGTAAGGATAAAGCAGATAATACCAAAATAAAATGGATGCTTATATACGGAATAATTGGAGTGGTATCAGGTTTAATTTGGGGGCTGTTTTTCCCTATAAATAAAGCATTATGGTCAAGCAGTTTCGTGCTGTATACCGGTGGGTGGGCCACCATTGGTTTGGCAATTTGTTATTGGCTGATAGATGTAAAAGGATATAAAAGATTTGCCCTGTTTTTTGTGCCCTTTGGCGCCAACGCCATTACGGCTTATGTATTGTCTGATTTTGTCCCGCATTATATGAATAAGATACACATAGGTGGCTCATCCATTTACCAGTTAGTTTTTGCTCCCTATTTTTCCCCGTTTAATGCTTCTTTGGCTTCTGCTATAGCGCTGGTATTACTTATTTGGGTGTTGATGTGGATATTGTATCTTCGCAAAATAATTATAAAGGTATAATTGCCTCAATTACAATTTTTAACTACTCGTTCCGTTTTTGCATCTTAGCACCATATTTTAAATTAAACAATGAATTTTAACAAAACCATTTTTGCAGGAGCTTTGGCTTTATCCCTAATTACAAGCGGAGTTTTTGCACAGGTTAAAAAGAAGCCGGCTACAACAACAAAACCTGCCGCTACCACGGCAGCCAAAGGTAAGCCGGCTGCTGCCGCAACAACAAAGCCTGCCGCGTTACCTGTTGACCCCGCAGTTATTATTGGTAAGCTTCCAAACGGATTAACTTATTATATCCGCAGCAACAGCACACCTAAAAATAAGGCCTACCTGTTCCTGGTAAATAAAGCGGGCTCTGTACTGGAGACCGATGCACAACAAGGCATGGCGCACTTTGTACAACGCCTGGCTTTTGACGGAACTAAAGATTTTTCTAAAAATGAAGAAATAGCTTTCCTGGGTAAATCGGGTGGAAAATTTAACCCGGATGTTAGCGGTAACGCCGCGTTTGATGAAACCATCTATCAAATGATAGTGCCAACCGATACCGTTAAGTTATTTGATACCGGGTTTAAACTACTGGCTAACCTGGCGGGCTATGTAACCTTTGACGCGGCAGAAGCCGAAAAGGAAAAGGCGGTGCTTTTGCAGACTGCCCAGCAGCATGGAAACCCGCAGGAGCGTTTGGAACAACAAACCTACCCTGTGTTATTAGCTAATTCAAAATATGCACAGCGAATGCCCCTGGGTAAGGAGGAAGCGATAAAAACATTCACCGCCGCGGCAGCTAAAAATTTTTATCATGACTGGTACCGCCCCGATCTGCAGGCGGTTATAGTTGTTGGTGATGTTGACCCTAAAAATGTGGAACAGCTGATAAAAACCTATTTTTCGCCTTTAAAAAACCCGGTGCCCGAAAAACCAAGGGTTGCTTATTCAGTTCCGCCGGTGCCGGGTACAACAGTAAAAATAGCAACCGATAAAGATTTGGGTTATACAGCGGTTCAAATTGTGGTGAAGCATCCGCAAGGGGTTATTAAAACCCCTGCAGATATGCTGCAGGATATCCGCATTAACTTATTTAACCAGATGCTGAATACCCGCATAAGCGAAACATTGCAGCAGCGCAACCCGCCATTTGCATACGCGCAGGCAAGCTATGGCGGTTTTGCAGGCAGGCAGGATGCGTTTTCGGCAATTGCAGAGGCAAAAGCCGGGGGCCTGGAAGCGGCTGTAAAGGGTATAACCACCGAAATTGAACGCGCAAAAAAGTTTGGCTTTACTCTTACAGAGCTGGAACGGGCCAAACAAAACACATTGCAGCAAATGGGTAATATGTATGCTGCAAGGGCCCAGGCAAATTCATCGGTCTATCTGGCACAGTATATACAGAATTTTGTTGGCGGGGCGGCTATACCCGGTGTAGATTACACTTACAATTATTATGTAAATAATATAAGCAAGATAACCATACCTGATATGAATGCATTGGCAGCTAAGTTTATTACCGACCAAAACCGGGTAGTAATTATAGCGGCCCCTGATGCCGACAAAGATAAATTGCCCAATGAAAAAACCTTATCAGACTGGATGGCAGAAGCGGGTAAAAACGTAACGTCCTATAGCGATGATATAAATACCGAACCCCTGATGGCCGCCAGGCCAACGCCGGGTAAGGTACTAAGCCAGCAGGAAGACAGTATAATAAGTGTAACACGCCTTACGCTTAAAAATGGTTTAAAAGTAATATTAAAACCAACGAGATTTCAAAACAACCAAATATTAATAAACGGCTATAGTTTTGGTGGCACCTCACTGGCCAGCGATAAAGATTTCGTTTCGGCAAATATGGCTGCCGGGGTAATAGGCAATAGTGGCGTGGCTAAGCTTGACCAGGGGCAGCTTAATGTAAAATTGCGTAATGCGCAAATAAACATCTCCCCGTATATTAGTGAAACTACACAAGGCATCTCCGGAAATTCGACAGCGGCCGATTTTGAAACCGCCATGCAGTTGTTGTATTTATATTTTACGCAGCCACGCAAAGATGCCGAAACATGGCAGAGTACTGTGGCTAAAACAAGGGCAATGCTTGCCAACAAAAATGCAGACCCCGGCAGTGTTTACCAGGATACGATTACCGCTTTAATGAGCAATCATAACCCAAGGGCCATGCCGACAACCCTTGACCAGTTAAATGCGGCGAGCCTGGACAAAGCGTATGACTTTTATAAAGACAGGTTTGCCGATGCCAGCGACTTTACTTTTACTTTTGTGGGAAGCTTTGCCAACGACCAGATACTTCCTTATATTGAAACCTATTTAGGATCGTTGCCATCAGATAATCATAGGGAAACTTATAAAAAAATGGACATCCATCCTGTTGCAGGCCAGGTGAGCAGGACCGTTTACAAAGGTGCCAGCGACAAAGCCACCGTGCAGTTGGTATTTAGTGACACCTATACTCATAACGAAAGCAATAACATACAGTTAGATGCTTTAGAAGATATTTTAAACCGCCGTTTAACCGCGCGCCTGCCCGAAAAGACGAGCGGCGCCTATTCATTAAGCGCAGGTATAAACTATGTTAAAATACCCGAAAGCAGGTACAAAGCCACTATTTCGTTTTTATGTGCGCCGGCAGATGTTGATAAGGTAACCAATGATATTATGGATGAGATAGGTAAAATAAAGCAAAACGGAGCCGATACTACCAGTATTAAATCATTTATAATTACCCAATCGCGAAGCATACAGACACAATTAAGGCAAAATTATTTTTGGGCAGGCTACCTGGCCTCTTCAGACCAGGACGGGGAAGACCCCGACCGGATAATACCACATATACAGGCCTTAAACGATGTTACGGTACAAACCACTAAAGATGCCGCCAATAAATATTTAAGCGGTACAAACCTGATAAAGATCATCTTACTGCCCGCTAAAGAGGAAAAGAAGTAAACTTATATTTCAGTTAGAAAAGGTCCTGTTAAGTATTAGCAGGACCTTTTTCACCTTAAGCTACAGTTTTGGAGCAGGTGCCATTACAGCATCAAGCTCATTTTTAAAAGTGACACCATCTTGTTGTTTTTTGATATCATCAGCCAGGTGATAATAAATTTTCATGTATTGGTTGTAATTTTTCTTTATTTCTGTGAGGTTTAACCCAAGAAGTTTATGGGTAGAAATAATTGTTCCGGGATTGTTTAATGCAAATTCTTGTAAATATTTAGAATGAAATTGTTTTAGATCAGCCTCTTCCTTTAAAATAGTTGCTGATAATTCCTGGTATTCCTTATCTCTATGTGTTTTATTTAAAAAGTCTGCTTCCTCATAGTTTTTTGCTATATCTTTTTCCTGTATTGAGATTTTATCAGCATAAGATTCGTCAAATAAGGATAAATTTTTTTGAACTGCAGATGATGAATATACCGTACTATGATTATGTAAAATATTCCAATCTGTACCAGCCTTAACGGTATATGAACAATTATCTTCCAAATAAAGATTAACCCAATGCAGCCATCCTTGGGCAGTCGAATCAGGAGGATATTTTCCTGCAAATATGATCTGATAAAAACCCGGACCAGGTACATTTACGGTAGCATCAAACCGATCACCTCTAATAGTATCAGCCCAAAATGTTTTTCTACTGTATTTATCGCCCGAAATTATAGAAACAGTGGCTCCGTTAATTTTTGCAGTTGTACCTGTAATTTTTATCGTGATTCCACTTGCCAAAAGGGGGCTAACTAATAATTTTTTAGTACTGCATGAACAAGCCAAAAGCAGTAGTATAAAATAAATTGACAATGTTTTACAGCGTTCTATCATGGAAAAAATGAGTTTAGATTTACTTATAGCAAAACTAAAAAAATAGTTTAATTAAACTCTATATAATAATACAACTAATTACATTTTCCGTTGTATATTATCAGCATGATACCCCCCGGGCAACAGATCATACGGCAATGGTATAAACAGAAAAACTGGCAGCAGTTTCCCTTTCAGCAGGAAATGATGGAAACGTATCTTGCCGGGTTTTCGGGCTTGCTAAATGCCCCTACGGGCAGCGGTAAAACCTTTGCCCTGTTCCTGCCATTTTTAGCGGATTTTATAAACCGGCACCCCGATTATAAAACAAAGCAAAATAACGGCCTGCAAATGCTGTGGATTACTCCACTGCGCGCCCTCACCAATGATATTAAAAAAGCGATGCAAGAGGTTTGTGACGATTTGCAAATTCCCTGGAAGATTGCCACCCGCACAGGCGATACCCCCGCCGCCGAAAAAGCGGCGCTAAAGAAAAAATTACCCGAAGTATTACTCACTACCCCCGAAAGCCTGCACCTGATGCTGGCTCAAAAGGAATACCCCAATATATTTAAAAGCCTGCAGGTAGTTGTAATTGACGAGTGGCACGAGTTGCTGGGGACTAAACGGGGTGTACAGGTGGAGTTGGGATTGTCGCGGCTGAAAGCCCTTGCTTCAGGGGGCAGTTTGCAGTTCGCAGTAGGCGGGGGAGAATTTGCAGATAGGGGTAATGAATTAACCATCCCAACCAACTTCAAACTGCCAACTTCAAACTGCCAACTAAAAATCTGGGGTATAAGCGCAACAATAGGCAATTTGGAGCAGGCGGCCGAGGTGCTTTTAGGCAATGATTTCCCGCCTGATCGGGTAAAAATGGTGCGGGCCAATTTGGAAAAGAAGCTGGTTATTAAATCCATCATTCCGGATAGCGTGGAGAATTATTCGTGGGCGGGGCATATTGGTTTGCAGTTATTGCCGCAGGTTATGAAGCTGGTGGCTAAAAGCAAAACCACGCTGATATTTACCAATACCCGGTCGCAGTCTGAAATTTGGTACCATGCTATTTTAAATAATTACCCCGAATACGCAGGGATAATGGCCATGCACCATGGGTCGCTGGATAATGAGCTGCGCAACTGGGTAGAGCAAGCCCTCCACGCCGAAGCATTAAAGGTGGTGGTATGTACGTCAAGCCTGGACCTGGGGGTCGATTTTCGCCCGGTGGATATGGTGGTGCAAGTTGGCAGCCCGAAAGGCGTGGCCCGGTTTATGCAGCGCGCGGGCAGGAGCGGGCACCATCCCGGCGCGGTGTCCAAAGCTTATTTTGTACCGACACATTCGATGGAACTATTGGAAGGCGCCGCCCTGAAGGAAGCCATTAAACGCGAAATTTTTGAAAGCCGCGACCCCATGCTGCTGACGATGGATGTGCTGATACAATTTATGGTTACCCTTGCCGTATCCGAAGGCTTCCGGGCGGATGAATTATATAAAGAGGTAATCACCACCTATGCCTTTGCCGACCTGACCCGCAAGGAATTTAACCAGTTACTTGATTTTATTACCAATGGCGGCAAAACGCTGGCGCAGTACGATGAATTTTTAAAGGTGGAAGTGGAGAATGGTTTATATAAAGTAAACAACCGCAGGGTAGCCATGCGCCACCGGTTAAGCATCGGCACCATTACCAGCGATTTGAGCATCCGCGTTAAATGGCTAAGCGGCGGCAGTTTGGGTACTATCGAGGAATCTTTTATCTCTAAATTAAAACCGGGCAATGTATTCTGGTTCGCGGGGCGGAGTTTGGAGTTTATAAGGGTAAAGGAAATGAGCGCCTATGTTAAAAAGTCTACCGCAAAAAAAGGCATTATACCCAGTTGGATGGGCGGGCGAATGCCATTGTCCTCACAACTCTCGGCAATGTTTCGGGAGAAACTTGACGAGGTGGCAAATGGTATTGAAAAGGATGAGGAGGTGATCGCCCTGAAGCCTTTGTTTCAATTACAGAAAGAACTTTCGCACCTGCCGCAAAGTCATGAGTTTTTAATAGAGTCGTTTAAATCGCGCGAGGGTCACCACCTGCTGTTCTATCCTTTTGAGGGAAGATTAGTACATGAAGGCATGGCATCGTTGTTTGCCTACCGGATATCTAAAATAAAATCGGCCAGTTTTTCTATCGCCATGAATGATTATGGGTTCGAGTTGCTGACCGATGAAGATATCCCAATTGAACAGGCGTTGGAAGATGCGGGTTTCTTTTCGATAGACAATTTATTAGAGGATATTCAGCATAGCTTAAATGCCAATGAAATGGCGCGGCGGCGTTTCAGGGATATAGCACACATAGGTGGATTGGTATTTACGGGCTATCCGGGGCAATTGGTAAAAAGCAAACATTTGCAGGCATCGTCATCCTTACTATTCGAAGTGTTTAGCGAATACGAGCCGGATAATTTATTGGTGCGGCAGGCCTATAATGAGGCATTGGCTTTTCAACTGGAAGAATTTAGATTACGCGCCGCATTGCAGCGGATAGAAAAACAAAGCATCATCCTTAAAACTATTGAACGCCCAACGCCTTTTGCTTTCCCCATTATGGTTGACAGCCTGGGCCGCGAACGCTTAACCACCGAAACAATGGAAGAGCGAATTGCCAAAATGGCCCGTCAATATGGAGCGGAAGGTGTTAGTGCTAAAGAAAAGGAAACGAAGCCACGCAAGGTTGGAGCGGTGCGGAAGAAGGGGTTTTAGTTGTCTGAACCACGATTTATAGGATTTAAGGATGCCCCGGATACAGACTTAATCATGTCAATCAATTAATCCCACGAATCATGGTTCAGACAATTAATTCCTCGCCAACTCCACAGGCGGCATATATTCTAAACGCTTTTTGAAATATACGTCCCAGCTGTGCTGCTGCTGATGGTCGAGCATGTGGCGGGTATCGTCATCGTAATTAACGGAAAGTTGTTTGTATTTCTCGTGGATGCGGTCGAATAGCGCACTTGCCTCGTATTGGTAATTGGCATCAAAACGGGTTTTGCTAACGGTGCGCAGCAGTTCCTGCTGTTCCATGTAAGCAATGGCATAATGGCCCTGCTCGTGGTTTAATATATCTTCCATCATGGAAGGCGATGATGCCCGTTTTTTATTTATCCATGATCCGTTTTTATTAAATACCAGCTTGATCTCGCAGGTTAGGTGATAATTCCCCTTTTCGCTTTGGGCGCGGTAATTAAAATCGATATAACAATTAATATTGGCTACCACATCCCCGCTATTGGCTTCGGGTATGCCGCTAAATTCCTCGGCAGATAACTGGTGATAGGATGATGCCGATTGCGCATTTGCCCGTCCCCCAATAAATAAACAGGCAACAACAGCTATCGCGCTCACAAAACCAAATTTCATAGGGGTAGTTTAAATCAATTTACTTTTTGACTTTCTCCGAGTGCAAAAGGTTTAAGCTCATCATTTCTTTCATGGTTTGCTGCATTGCATCGGTAGAGCCATCAAGGAAAATGACGTTACCCTGCGAGTTTTCGGCAAAGTGTTTAATAGATTCTGTCCACATGGTAAACAGGATAACCGAAGTATCCATGTGCGCATCCTGCATTTCCTTAGCCGCAACGCTCATACCTTTGGCCACTTCCTGGCGGAATAAAGCCACACCCTGCCCACGCAATTGCGATGCCTGGCGTTCGGCCTCGGCAGAAATTTTAATGGCGTTACCTTCAGCTTCCGCGGCTTTTGTTTTGGTGATCAGCAAAGCCTGGCCTTCATTTTCGGCAGCAGCTTTTAAGTTGTTTGATGCTACCACCTGGCTCATTGATTTCATGATCACTTCATCAAACGTAATATCATTCAATTGCAGATCTTGTAAATGATAGCCCCATGTTTCCAGCACCTGGTCCAGTTGTTCCTTTACATGTTCTACAATATCACGCCTTAATATCAACACTTCCGATTGCCTTTTGGTAGCTACAAAGGCACGTATAGAGCCTTCCACAGTGCGAATAAGCGCCTGCATCAGGTTACGGTCGTCCACAAATTTAAAAGCTACGTTTTTTATGGTCTCTTCCTGCTGGTCCAGTACCGAATAAAGCAACATGGCTTTAAAATATACATTTGCCTGGTCGAAGGTTACGGCCTGGAATTCCAGCTCTACAGAACGGTTCTGGATAGAGATATAAGAGTAGATGCTTTCGATAAACGGGATCTTAAAATTTAGCCCCGGTAATAGTATGCGGCGGTACTTACCAAATACGGTAACTACGGCGATAGTGCCTTGTTTTACAGACACAAACGACGAAAACAAGATGATCAATAATAAGAATATAAAAACTAATAGGCCTATTGAAGCTGTCATAACGATGTTTTTTAATTATCTAAAGATATATATTAATTACTGGTGTGCTATTTGTTTTTATTAAATGCTTAAAAAAAAGGCACTCACAAACATGAACTTAAAACGCACTTTCGGAACCATATTAACCGTACTGGGGATTATCGGGTTAATTTACACAGGCATTGGTATTGTAAACCATAATTCGGGTTTTACAACCTTAACGGTTGTAGGGATAATTGGAATAATATTTTTCTTTACAGGGATAAGCCTTGTCCGCAATACTACGGATGAGGCAAAATAGGATATGCTCTGAGACGCAAAGTATTGCGTCTCTACGGGGTTTCAACAAAAAACCCTTTCGTTTCGGAAAGGGTTTTTATAATATTTTTAGTTTTTCTCGTTGAAGGCCTCGCCCGTCATACCGAGCTCGCCTTTAAAAGCGCTGAGCACCCGGCCGCCTTTATAAAAATAACGGCTGTAATAAGCTTCATCCAGGCTGCTGATGGCTACACCCTTTGCAGAAGCATGGGCAAAGCGGTTATCGCCCAAATAAATACCAATATGTGTAATGCTGTGGCTGTGTATCTTAAAGAAAACCAGGTCGCCTTCTTTCAAATCATCCTTGCTAACGGGGCTAACCATGCTGAATATATCGCGCGAGTTGCGTTTAATATCCATGTTAAATACATCGCTGTATAGTTGTTTGGTAAATGCCGAACAGTCGATACCTTTTTTAGAAGAGCCGCCAAAACGGTAAGGGGTTCCTATCCAGTCATAAACAAAATGAAATAATTTCATATTAGATGTTGCAGAAAGGGCAACACCCATAATTTGCGATAAGTAATCTTTTGCTAAACTTTCCTGCTCGTCAGGTGCCTTGTCTCCAGCTTTATTTGGAACGGTTTTTGTTTGAGCCTGTGTGGCTAAAACGCTGAAAAATAAGGCAATGGCCAGTGTTATTTTCTTCATTAATTATTATTTTGTTGCTGTTTTATCAACAAATTGTTCATTAAATTGGACAATGTTCTCGTGGTTGACCACAAAACTATCCAAATTATACGGTTTACCAAATAAAAAGGTTCATTTTTTTTTCTTCTAACAAAGTTGTTGCAGTTTCGATAATTTGCAGGATATAATTAGATTTGCGCTTTATCTATATAAATTGGTTGTTTAACAAATGAGTTCGATCGAAATAAATAAAGATACCTACCTGTTATGGTACGAGTCCATGTTGCTAATGCGCAAGTTTGAAGAGAAGGCGGGGCAATTATACGGGCAACAAAAAATCCGCGGCTTTTGCCACTTATATATCGGGCAGGAAGCGGTGCTTGCCGGCGCTATGTCGGTACTGAAACCTGAAGACAGCATGATCACCGCTTACCGCGACCATGCTCATGCTTTAGCTAAGGGCGTTACGCCAAATGCTATTATGGCCGAACTTTATGGCAAAGCTACCGGATGCTCAAAGGGCAAGGGTGGTTCTATGCACATGTTTAGCAAGGAACATCATTTTTATGGTGGGCATGGTATAGTTGGCGGCCAGATACCTTTAGGCGCGGGCATTGCCTTTGCCGAAAAGTTTAAAGGGACCCAATTTGTAAACGTAGCCTATATGGGCGATGGCGCTGTGCGCCAGGGCGCACTGAACGAAACGTTTAATATGGCCGCTTTGTGGAAATTGCCGGTAATTTTCATTTGCGAAAATAATGGTTATGCCATGGGTACCTCGGTTGAGCGTACTACGATACAAACCGATATTTATAAATTAGGATTGCCTTATGGCATCCCTTCATCCGCTGTTGATGGTATGGACCCGGCTGCGGTACATAGCGCCATGGATGAGGCTGTACAACGCGCCCGCAACGGCGAAGGGCCGACATTTTTAGAAATGCGTACCTATCGTTATAAGGGCCACTCGATGTCTGATCCGCAAAAATACCGTACCAAAGAAGAGCTGGAAAGCTATAAAGCAAAAGATCCTATTGACGCGATAAGGCATGCCATTGAAAAAGAAGGCTATGCCGACGAGAAATGGTTTGAGGATATAGACGCTAAAATTAAGGCTGAGGTAGAAGCATCGGTACAGTTTGCCGAAGAATCGCCATGGCCCGAAGCATCAGAACTATATACTGATGTGTATATGCAAAAGGACTACCCTTATATTAAAGACTAATACCTATACAAAATAAATATGGCCGAAGTAGTAAAAATGCCAAAGATGAGCGATACCATGACTGATGGTGTTATAGCGAAATGGCATAAGAAAGTTGGTGATAAGATAAAATCGGGCGATGTGCTGGCCGAGATAGAGACAGATAAAGCCACGATGGATTTTGAATCGTACCAGGATGGTACTTTATTATACATTGGTGTTGAAGAAGGCAAATCCGTTCCGGTTGACGCGGTAATAGCCGTGCTGGGCAAGGATGGAGAGGATTATAAAACAGCGTTAGACGGTGCTGCGCCTGCGCAACCCGCTGCTGAAGAAAGACCTGCCGAGCAGCCGGCTGCGGATAAACCTGTTGAAGATAAGGCCCCTGCCGCTACACCAGCGCCAGCCACTAAGGTTGATACTTCAAAAATACCGGCAACGGTAATACGTATGCCTGCCCTGAGTGACACCATGACGGAAGGCATTATTAATAAATGGAATTTTAAAGTTGGCGATAAGGTAAAATCTGACGACTCGTTAGCCGATGTGGAAACCGATAAGGCTACCATGGAGGTAGTAGGTTACGAAGCCGGAACGCTATTATATATTGGCCCCAAAGAGGGCGAAGCCGCACCGGTTAATGGCATTATCGCTATTGTAGGTAAGGAAGGAACTGATATTACACCATTGTTACAGGATGATGCGCCAGCTGAAGCAAAAGCTCCCGTTACCAGTGATGCTGCACCGGCCGCGACACCGGTTACCGAAGCTACTGCGCCTGCCGAAGAAGCTCACGCTGATGACAGCCGTATAAAAGCATCTCCGTTGGCCCGCAAAATTGCAAAAGACAAAGGGATCGACCTTAACAGCATAAAAGGCAGCGCCGAAGGTGGAAGGATTGTGAAGAAAGATGTAGAAGAGTTTAACCCGGCAACTGCCGCCAAACCTGCTGCCGCCTCTGCTCCGGCGGAAAGCGCGCCTGCATCTGCTCCTGCTGCGAAAGCGGTAACCATCCCAACGTTTACAGGTGTAGAGAAATTTACCGAAAAGCCGGTTACGCAAATGCGCAAGGTTATTGCCAAACGCCTTGCCGAAAGCCTGTTTACCGCGCCGCATTTTTATATCACCATGTCGATTGATATGGACCAGGCTATAGCGGCACGTAATAAGATAAACGAAGTGGCGCCGGTTAAAATATCATTTAATGATTTTGTACTGAAAGCATGCGCTGTTGCCTTAAAGCAGCATCCAAATATTAACTCTTCATGGCTGGGCGATAAGATACGCTATAACGAGCATATCCATATTGGTGTAGCCGTAGCGGTTGACGAAGGCTTACTGGTTCCGGTTATCCGCTTCGCGGATGGCAAATCATTAAGCCATATCTCTGTCGAGGTGAAAGATTTTGCACAACGTGCCAAAGCTAAAAAGCTGGTACCGGCAGATTGGGAAGGCTCTACCTTTACTATATCCAACTTAGGTATGTTTGGTGTTGACGAGTTTACCGCCATCATTAACCCGCCCGATTCTTGTATCCTTGCGGTTAGCGGTATACAAGCCGTGCCGGTGGTTAAAAATGGTGCGGTAGTACCGGGCAATATCATGAAAGTAACCCTAAGCTGCGACCACCGCGTGGTTGACGGCGCAACAGGTGCCGCGTTCCTGCAAACATTAAAATCGTTATTGGAAGAGCCGGTGAGGCTACTTATTTAATATCGGATTTCGGAATTTCGATTTCGGATATGTATATTGAAAAAGGCTTAAGAAATTTCTTAAGCCTTTTTTATTTTGACCGCTCTGCGAGTAATATCTCGCTGATGTCATGAAAATTTTGAGGTAGCTGCTCGGTTAGTATATTCCAGATAATCTCATAATCAATACCAAAGTATTCATGACTGATACGATTTCTTAAACGATACATTTCCTCCCATGGAATGTGGGTATGCTTGTCTTTAATGGTCTGCGGTAAATTTTTAGAAGCCTCGCCAATGATCTCAAAATTCCGAATGACTGCGTCTACCGTTTTATAGTCCCATTTAAAGTGCTGAAAATCTAAATCGGCAATATATTCCTGCACACGTTGCATGGAAAGCACAATATCTTCCAGGTAAAGAATGGGATCTCTGTCAGCCGGTTTCAAATGTATTTTACCTGGTTAAGAATAGATTCTTTGATGCGGAGCTTCAGCGCGCTTTTTGTTACCAGGTCTATTTGTAAACCCAATGATTGTTCTAAGAAACGCTCTAAAGTAAAAAAAGACCATCCTACCGGCTGTGAAAATTCAACCACCAAATCCAGGTCGCTATCAACAGTTTGTTGTCCATTAACATACGAGCCGAAATAACCGATCTCACTTACGTGAAACCTTTCGGCCAGTACAGGCTTAATTTGCTGTAATTTAGTTTCTATGTCGCTAGTTGATAGCATATACAAAAATACACAATTCGATATATTAAACAGATCTAAATAATTCCTCAAGTGCCAATGCTTTATTATTTAATTCATTTATAACAGTTATTGGCTTAATTTCATCTTCTTTGAACCCATATTTATCATTGGAACAATTTGTACAGTATGTATATTCCATATCGTTCGTTTTATTACAAGCACAAACCCAAACTTCTTTTTCATTTGAGGATAAAAACCCTTTTTTTGTTGAAATATTTGATAGATCAGGAAATGAAGTTTTTAGTATTTCGATAATCTTTTTCAACTCTATAACATCTTCTATAACATACGAAGGCTTATTGAAGACTAAAGCTTTCAAGGCTATCTTCTTTTTAATAAGTGTATTTGTATTTAATAATTTAATGCAATACTCATAATCGACAAGATCATAGGCTTTGATGATTGATAGTAATTTACTTATTAATCGTTCATATGATTCCCTTATTAAGGCTTCGTAAATAACAGACTTTGCATCTACTGCTTCAATAACAGAAAAATATTCAACACATAACCGTTCTGCTTCCTTCTGTGCTTCATCTTCAAATTCACCAGTATAATTTTTAAGCTTCTTAAATATGTAATTTTTAAATTCTGATGATTTATTATCGACTATAAGTTGTAAATCATTCAACTTCAATTGAAAATTTTCTTTGTCGAAGTTATTTAAAAGTTTTATAAGTGTAGCTTTATCAACAACAGTGCTTTTGTCAATTTCCTTAAGTGAGTTACTGGTTTTTATAGTTGTAATGCTTTTAGCTATTACTGCCGTTCCGTATGCAGAAACCATAAACATTTGAACATTCTTACCACTAATTTGATGGACATTAACTTTTAAGCCAATTATACAATTAGCGCCCAATTCAGATGCTTTAGACTGCAAAATTTGAAGCGCGCTATCATTTACAGTTTGAAGTTTCTTTTCATAACTGTTGGATCTACCACCAAATAAATCAGTGAATCCAGCACTAATATCGCTTAGAAACCCTGCTCCAACTACTACGTTGGAAAATAAGGGCTTTAAATATGATTCTATTTCCCAGCCTTGTAAGGTTTCTGTCGTGGTAAGTAATATCTTCTTCATGTGGTTTAGGTAATTTAATCAAATATATAAATCATTATCATTTAACTTATTATAATATTTTAACACCTTTTAACAAAATAATTAAAAAAACATTTGCAAATACGAAATCAATCGTACATCTTTGTACGAAGATATTCGTATATAATAAAACAATGGAATTTAAACCAACAGAAAGCGAGCTGGAAATACTACAGGTGATTTGGAAAAAAGGCCAGTGTACCGTGCGCGATGTGCACGAAGAGCTGGCAAAAAACAAAGATGCCGGGTATACCACCACCTTAAAGCTGATGCAGATAATGAACGATAAAGGGATGCTGGTTCGTGATACTACATCAAAAACCCATTTATATAAAGCCTTAATAACCCGCGAGCAGGCGCAAAATACCGCGCTGGATAAAATATTGGATACCGTATTTAAAGGCTCAACCGCCGACCTGGTTATACAGGCGCTGGGACAGCACCGCGCATCAAAGGATGAGATAGATGCGATAAAAAAATACCTGCAACAATTTGAGAAACAGTGATTGGAGATTAGTTATCCCGATAGCTATCGGGAAGAGATTAGCAATTAATAGTTTATTAATAACAATATTATAGAAGGTCAGTCATGGAAAACTTACTTTACAACATCAGCCAGGTTTTAGGCATTACCATTATCCACTCGCTATGGCAGGGGTTATTGATCTATTTTGTATTGCGTTTGGTGTTTTCGAGCATCCCCGCGCTGTCGTCTGTAAAGAAATATAACCTGTCGGCTGTTGCTTTATTAAGCATGGCTATATGGTTTATATATACCTTTTGTGCCGAGGCGAGCGCATACGACTGGAGCCCCGCGACAGGCAACTATTCAGCTTTTATGGCTGGGTTAAATTTACACGCGGTAGCCCATCCCGATTTTAAAACCACCTTATATACAAGCATCAAAAGTTATTTGCCGTTTGTTTCTATTATATATGCCATTGGCCTGGTAGTTAATTTGGGCAAATTGGGTTTTGCGTGGAACAAGATCCGCCTCATTAAAAGGAGTATGATATCGGCAGATAACCTGCAAGAGCGTATTAATGAGTTTTCACGGAAATTAAACATTAGCCGGTATGTTAAGGTGAGTTTTAGTCGGCTGGTTGATGTGCCCTGTGTTATTGGCTATTTTAAGCCGATATTATTGTTGCCTATTACCTTAACATTAATATCGGCTTAAAATAGCCAATAACACA
>Ga0193702_1000085_pt1 | contig 38251 bp, 35 predicted proteins | sample U3a1metaG_FD_143060 | JGI IMG/M metagenome (GOLD analysis project Ga0193702, IMG submission 143060) | Soil microbial communities from a riparian zone of the East river system, Colorado, United States - U3a1 | ecosystem: Environmental > Terrestrial > Soil > Riparian zone | place: USA: East River... | reverse complement strand
CGCTCCGCAATATATTCGAGGATTGCTGCGAGGCCTGCTTGTGCTTCAGCGCGCCACAGGATTGGAAGCATGAGCGGCGCTTTGTTTCAATGATTTCCCGTAGCTCGGCCATTACCTGATCGTGCGGCGTGACCGCGTTGGTCGCAAGCGATGCCTGAACCATCGCCCGAAACCAGCGGTCGTATGCCTCGGCTTCTTCGACCGTGGCGAACTCGGACTCAATCGGTGACAGGACGGTATTCATCGTCTGCCAACTATACGACAGACTGGTAGACCACCGCGCCTGACGTCATGATCGTTGATAGCAGTCCCTACGACTTGGCTTGCGCGCGACTTGGATCGAGGAAGTGGATGCCTACCTACGTGCGATACGTGATATTTCGCCCGAACTTGTCATCTGTGGAGCCACGGAGTTCGAATCCGTTGATCAGGCCGTAACGGAGGCGGGTAAGTTCCGATGTGTGAGGTTGGGCGTGACAAATCGCCAGACATGCCTTTTCAGCGGTGCTGCCGTCGCCGCATCCGGTCCATTTCTGGTCGGAGTCGCGGCTTGTCGGATTTATTACGTGGCGGACTGATGCCGCGAGACAGGCGCGCAACTGCCGTCCGTTTATCGTGTGGCAGATCTCGCGAAGGTCTCGAAGGTTTCGTTGCCAATGCTACTGCCCGGGAGAAGGAATTCGTCTATGATTTGCCGTGCAGTACGCGCAGCATTGGCGGGCGGGTAAGAAGAAATGAAGGCTGCACACCTTGCACACTGGCTGTTGTTCCGTTAAGGGGCCTCAGCTAAATTTTCGAGTGCAGCTTTTGATGCCACGATTGCAAGAAACACGGGGTTGCCAGCAAGTGCCCTATAGAGCGACGCTCGCCAGTGGCTCTTGCCAAAGATGGTCGCAAGTCGGCCTTCGGTTCTGGAAAGGAAGCGTGATGCGTCTTGTCCACCTTCACAAATGTGATCCACACATGCGTCGAGAGCGTTCGCAATTTCATCGTTCGCTGCATCTTGATAGCGTTTCAGCAATCCTAGTTTATCAAAATGATTTTGAACTATTGCCCACTCTTCCGCCAACGTTTCTGGCGGGCGGGTTATCGAAAATTTTGCGCCAAGTGAGCTTTTATTCGGTGTTGGCATCAACTCGGTTGTCAGGAACGACGATTCCGGAATTTTGTCAGAATAATAATGAATAAATAATCGCTGCGAAGCGCCTTGCCATCGGTCGCCCTTAATTTCGTTGCAGGATGAGCAGCAGGGTACTAGGTTTAAGCCGTGTACCGCCAGTTCGGGATATTTTCCTGCTGGGAGATAGTGGTCATGGGTTGTCGGCAAGGTGATCCCGCAATATGGGCATTTTTCTAGTTGACGTTCTATCTGTGCAGTCTTGATTCCAGCCAAAATGGACTTGAGGCCGCTGGTCTTGGTTGCGTAGCAACTACGCAAGTCCAATTCCAATGCCTGGAGCGCACCGTCTTCTGCGAATGACTTAATTGTGTTATCGCGAACAGCAAATTCGAATTCCGTATAGCGGGCGTAAATGGAACCGTCAGCGGCTTTGAGTCGCGCCTTAATTTCAGGGACCTTTTTTTTCTCGACGATCAACCGATATCTATCGATATGCGGAGGTGCGATGTATTTTAGCTTTTTCATTCAAGCGTGTCGAAACGGGTGGTTAAGAATGACTGTGCGCTCACGCTCAATCTATTATTAAATAGCTCCATGACCTCCGAAAACGAACGGTTCTGCGAAAGGTCGTCAAGAATGCTCTTGTAGTGGTGGGGTATCTCTATAGTTTCGAAAACATGCCGAGTCAGTTCGGAAATGCTTTCGCCAAAACTCTCGACCGGCAGTAGTTCGGCTTCTGTTCGGTTTCCCTCTCGCCGGAAAACGACGACCCTTTTTCCTGGGATTTCCTGTATTACGACCGGAGAATGCGTTGCGACAATAGCAAACGAATTGTAGTCGCGCAAAATGTCGCTAAATACTCCGAACAGACTCGCGACAGCGTTCGGGTGTAGGTGAGTCTCTGGTTCGTCGAACAGGATAAGCGAATTCGGCTGAATCCAGGCGACTAACGCTGTCACAAAATTTGCAAGAATCGACTGACCAGAACTTAATAGGGACATGGACTTTTCCATAATTTCATCGTCTGTATCCAGTCCGATCTGCGCGCTGAGCACTTGACTGCTGTCACCAAGGATCCGACGCATATAGGAAAGCCATTCCGACTCGCGACTCCCAGCCTGTATTCGCGCCATATTGGCTCGGTAGGTTTCAAGCAGATGAGCCTTCGAAAGTCCACCTTTTTCATTTCTGATACCACAGTACACGTAGCTCGTGTGGCGCGATTTAGGTCGCGCGAATTTATCGAACGCGCTATACGAAACAGTGATGATGCGATTGAAAATCGGACGCTGACCGTAGAATCTGTCGTCGCGCTTCTTGATTGACTCTTCGGAGGTTTGTACAAGCTGCACTAGATCGCTCGCGAGGGCTGCTAGGAATTGAGTCTTGCCTACCGCATTCCGTCCGATGACGCCTACAATATGGCCCGGTACCTCGTCTTTCTCATCAAGGTCAATCTCCACGTCAAACGGGGCATCCGCATTGGGAATTTCTACTCTGTATTTGAAGGAAAAGCTTTCATCAATTTCATGTCCCAAGATAACAGCTTGGCCAAAACGATGTGCCTTCAAGGCTGAGTTGTTTCTAAACAATGCATTTCGGTATGCTGACGTTGTCTCAAACGGCACCGCTGCAGGGTGTTCCCACGCTATGTCGCAGAGTGCAACTAGGACTTCGTCCGCAAGAGGTCTTCCGCAGTGAGTGAGCAGATCTTCGTAAAACGAAATGTCTTGCCCGAGCGAAATGAATGATTCGTCAAGTTGATCGAACTGTTCTGGAATATCCGTCGTCGAAGCACCCTTCTGAAGGATCTTGAGTGCGCCGATATCGAGTTTCTGATCTTTCGTAACGTAATAGGTAAGAAAGAACGTGCATCGAGTGCCGTAATCGTCCCAACTATTGGTGGTCAGACTGAAGCATGGGTACGAATCGGAGTTAAAGGGCGCTTTGTATGCTAATCGGATGAATTTCATGGAAGATTTCGTGTGTATTTCCGATAAGATACCTCAATGTCAGCCTTTCGACTATTGTTCATTGATGAGATGTGCGTGCGCCGGGGCTCAGGATCTGCCTACCTCACACTGACGGCATGAGTCGTCGGCGCCGCCTGAGGGTCGGGAGTGACCTAGAAGTCGCCGAGGCGAAAGAGCGCAGGTTTGGTTTCTTGTTTTTTCATGCGTGGTGTGCAGGACTGGCCTGCACACCACGCACACTGATTTGTGGGAATGACGAACGTCTACGAATTCTGTTGGTAGAATGGAAAACGGATTGACGATGGAGGCAGCCTAAAATGCAGGAGCAGCAACTAGCACAAGGATCTCCTGCGTTCCCAGGTGGATCTAAGTCACGAGTCAATCGCGCTGGCGACAACGTTCGCGGTGGCGTAGCGACGCAGGATGATCTTCGTGTAATCGACGAATGGCGAGCGGCTCATCGTGCTGTCTTGAATACGTTTCAGGCGATTCTTCGAAAGCGCGTTCGAGGTAAAGGCGTCACAGTGGCGCAGCGACATAAGCGGAAGCGGACCATCTTTGAAAAGCTCGTGCGCTTTCCTAGCATGAGTCTCTCGAGGATGGACGATGTTGCTGGATGCCGCCTAATCTTTAAAAAGCCAAAGGATTTGTACGCTTTCCGCGATAGCTTTTTACGTGCGCGCTTTCGTCACAAGCGCCGCAATGCGAGTGAAAGCGATAAGTATGACTATATCAAGGGGCCGAAGGAGACGGGGTATCGTGGAGTTCATGACGTTTATGAATACGATGTCAATTCCACGGTTGGTCGAGCGCAGACTGGACTTTACGTAGAAATTCAATATCGAACGCTCGTTCAACATGCATGGGCAACTGCCGTCGAGGTCATCGGCTTCATCACGGAAAGCCAGCCCAAGTTTCAACGTGGTGACACACGTTTCGCGCACGCGATGGCCCTTGCCAGCGAGGTTTTGGCTCGAGCACATGAGGGCCAAAAGGGGCCGTTTCCAGATATCGAAGATCGTGACTTGATATCGCAGTTCTTGGCGGCAGACAAAGAGATCGGCTTGCTTCGAATGCTTCGAGGCCTGAACGCGGCCGATCGAGCTGTTTCGACGAACAAAAATTCGATCCTCATTTTCTCCGGTGGCAAGCCTCTTGAGGTGAAGACGTATCGTGACGCGCCGGATGCGTTGCGCGCACTTTTCGAGCTAGAGAAGCAGATGCCGGACAAGGATATCGTGCTTGTAAGAGGGGATACTAGCGACGAGGTGAGGCTTGCATTCAAGAACTATTTTTCGGATGCTCGGGACTTTATTAGTTTGGTCGAAGATGGATGCGCCAAACTCAGTAAGACGAAGAAAATATTGGATGTGTACCGTCCTGATGATCGCAAAGTCGGACGACCTAAGAAATCGCGCTAGTCCACCTTGATAGACTTTACGATTTCGCTCGGGCTCATTGTGCTAGATGGAGAGCATGCCTCAGTGAGAATGGTGAGTATCCGCAGTGCTGCGATGAATGCTGCGAACTGACCGGCCCCATGTGCGGGGGCAGTTGTGAACTTTGCGGTCACTGGCAGTCCATCGATGACGATTCTCAGCAGCCAGTATGGGTGGCAGAAGTCCGGGAAAAGCGGGCGCAAAGTGCCATGGATTACGGGAGACCCTTCGGCACGGTCCCTAAGCCCGGCGAAGCGGGCCTTTTTGCGGCCGGCAGGATGGATTTTGAAGGTCCCATCGAGAAGAGTTTTCGATTGCGAGGTGGACCGACAGCGACCGGACGCTTTCGGAAGCGACCAGATATGGACCAGACAGCAAAAAGCCCACGAACGTGAATTCGTGGGCTTCTTGGTTATTCTTGGTAGGCCGTGCGGGATTCGAACCTGCGACCAACGGATTAAAAGTCCGCTGCTCTACCAGCTGAGCTAACGACCCAAGGAGGCAGCATTATAAACGACGAACGCTGTTTACGCCAGACAGCAAAGCGCCCGCCGAAGTTCAGGACAAGGCCGCCGTCACCTTCAGCACTTCCTCGACCGTCGTCACGCCCTCGACCACCTTGTAGGCGCCGGCGATGCGCAGCGGCTTCATGCCGTCGGCGATGCTCTGCTGGCGCAAGGCCTGCAGGTCGGTCTCTTCGTCGATCAACTTGGTGAAACCTTCGGTCACGGTCACCAGCTCATAAATGCCGGTGCGGCCGCGGAAGCCGGTCTGGCGGCACTCGGGGCAGCCCACCGGGCGATACACCGTCGTCGGCTTGGGAATCTTCCAGGCGCCGCCGATACCCTGCCACACGTCGTCGTTGATCTCGCCATCGGCCGTCTTGCAATGGATGCACAGGGTACGCACCAGGCGCTGCGCCATGATGCCGATCAGCGTCGCTTCCAGCAGGTAGTAGGGCACGCCCAGCTCCAGCAGCCGCATCACGGCCGAGGGCGCGTCGTTGGTGTGCAGCGTCGACAGCACCAGGTGGCCGGTCAGCGCCGCCTGGATCGCCATCTCGGCCGTGCCGAGGTCGCGGATCTCGCCGACCATAATGATGTCCGGGTCTTGCCGCATCAGCGCCTTGACGCCGTCCGCGAACGACAAGTCGATGCCGGGCTGCACTTGCATCTGGTTGAAGGCCGGCTCGACCATCTCGATCGGGTCTTCCACCGTGCACACATTGACTTCGGTGGTGGCCAGCGCCTTGAGCGTGGTGTACAGCGTGGTGGTCTTGCCCGAGCCGGTCGGCCCGGTCACCAGGATGATGCCGTGCGGGCGCAAGGTCAGCTTGTCCCAGCGCTGCGCGTCGTCGGTCGGAAAGCCGAGCTCGGGCAGGGTCTTGACCACCACCTCGGGATCGAAAATCCGCATCACGAGTTTTTCGCCGAACGCGGTCGGCAGCGTCGACAGGCGCAGCTCGACCTCCTGGCCGCCGTTGGTGCGGGTCTTGATGCGGCCATCCTGCGGGCGGCGCTTTTCGATCACGTCCATGCGGCCGAGCAGCTTGATGCGCGCGGTCATCGCGATCATCACCGCCGCCGGCACCTGGTAAACCTGGTGCAGCACCCCGTCGATGCGGAAGCGAATCGAGGCGAAGTCGCGCTTTGGCTCCAGATGGATGTCGGAAGCGCGCTGTTCGAAGGCGTATTGCCACAGCCAGTCGACGATGTTGACGATGTGCTGGTCGTTGGCGTCGAACTGCTTGTTCGATTTGCCGAGCTCGACCAACTGCTCGAAGTTGTTGCGCAGCGCGAGGTCCTGGCCATTCGACTTGCTGGCGTTCTTGATCGACTTGGCCAGGCTGAAGAACTGCGCGATGTACTGGGCGATGTCGAGCGGATTGGCGATCACCAGCTGGATCTTGCGGCGCGAAATCTTGGCGATCTCGGCTTCCCATTCGAGCAGGAAGGGCTCGGCCGTGGCGACCACCAGCGTGGTCGGGGTCAGTTCGACCGGCAAGATGTTGAAGCGCGCCGCGTAGCCGGCCGACATCACATCGGCGACCTTGGTGAAATCGATCTTCAGCGGATCGATGCGAATGAATTGCAAGCCGACCTTGGTGGCCACCCATTCCGACAGCAGGTCCAGCGTGAGCAGGCGGTGCGGCGGCAGCATGGAGCTGAACTTGCATTGGGCCACCGCGGTCAGGGGATGCATCGAGCCGACCGCGTTCTTCAGGATGCTCTGGGCCTGGGCGAAATGGGCCTTGACCTTGGCCTTCTCGACGATGCCGTCGGCCAGCAGCCACTGGAAGATGATCTGCATGTCTAGCGCCTTGGGCAACGCGGGCCGGGGGGCGCCGGGGCCGGGTTGCGCGCTTGCTGTGCTGGCGTCTGCGTTCAAAGCATTTCTCCGAGTGGGCGCTGCGGGGTTGGGCTAGCCTGCCGCCTGGATGCCCTTGAGCCAGGACTTGACGGGCAGCTTGGTAGCGCTGGCGATCTTGGCCGCGCGCGCGGTCAGCGTTTCGGCATCGACCGTGGGGCGGGTGCGGAAGCAGATCGCGACCACATTACCATCATGTACTTCGGGCAGGCAAATCACATGGGCGAAGGCATACTTCATGGCCTTGAGGTTCTTGGCGTAGCTCGGGTGGTCGCCGAACAGGTTGACCGTCATGATGCCCTGCGCCGTCAGGCAGGCATTGCAGGCGCGGTAGAACTCGGGTGTGTCGAGCACCGGGCCGCGCGCGGTGGCGTCGTACAGGTCGCATTGCAGCACGTCGAACGCGCCTTCATTGGCCGGGTCGTTGACGAAGTCGAGGGCGTCCATCTCCAGCACGCGCAGGCGCTCGTCCTCGGGCGGCAGCTTGAACATCGAGGCGCAGATCGCGATCACCGCCGGATTCAGTTCGACCGCGCTGACGCTGGCCTCGGGAAACTGGCGATAACAAAACTTGGTCAGCGCCGCGGTGCCCAGGCCGAGCTGGGCGATCGCGCGCGGCTGCTCGAGGTAGAGCATCCAGGCCATCATCTGCTGCGCGTATTCGAGTTCGGGCCAGTCCGGCTTGCGCATCCGCATCGCGCCCTGCACCCACTCGGTACCGAAGTGCAGATAGCGCACGCCGTCCTGTTCCGACAGCGTCACCGGCGCGAATTTGGGTTTGCGCGGCGCGGCCGGACGGCGCGAGGATTCCGCTTGTTCGATGGATTTTCGTTTGATGAGCATGGGGCAGCCTGATGGATGCGGCCTATTATCAGTGGATGCCTTGCCCTAGCGCAAGCAAAACACCAATAAAAAAGGCTGCCCCTCGCGAGAAGGGCAGCCCAAGGGGAGAAAGAGGGATGATTTACATTTGTTCCGGCTCGACCGAGACGCGCAGACGCACGCGCTGGCCCGGGTCGCGCGCCATGATGCTGGTGTAGCTATGGCCGCGGTAATCGTAAGTCACTTCGTAACCGGTGGTGCGCGATTCCCACGCGTCCACGGTGCGGCACTGGCGCACGGCCTGTTCCTGCACCTGGGGCGGTTGCTGGGCGACCTGGCGGCCGTCGTTGTCGATGTGGTCGCCCGCGACGGCGCCGGCGATGGCGCCCGCCGCCACCGCGACGTTACGGCCCGAGCCGCCGCCGACCTGGCTGCCGAGCAGGGCACCGGCGATACCGCCAATGATCGAGCCGCCCGCGCTGCGCCCTTGCGGGGCTTGTTGCACCGGCGCCTGGACGTAGTCCGTGCGGCATTCCTGGCGTGGCTGGCGCACTTGTTCGACGTGCGGCTGGACGCGCACGACGCGTCCGAAATCTTCGAATTCCACCGCCTGGGCCAAGGGCAGTGCACACACGCCCAGGGCGGAAATAATCAGTTTGGCTTGCAAGTTCATATCGGACCTCGGTTCAAGGAAGCGCTGCTTCGGATTAGATTTCTTTCTACTGCCATGGTTCTATGGTAATCCGGCTGCGCAGGAAAAAGCAGTCTGCGTGGCAACAATTTGTAACAGCGGCGCCAGCCGCAGCGGCCCGGCAGCAGAATGGGTCGTCCCACGGAAAATCAAGGCCACGTTACCTAAAACCTTCTGTTTTTTTACAAATCTTGCGTTTGAAAACACTTACGGGTTGATTCAGTTACCACAAAACGTTACCCTTACAGGAATTAGGGGTATATTGGCGCGTGGCAACGATATCAGGAGAACAGCGTTTATCACCATTAAACGCGGCGCATCGCAATAGACAGAATACAAAAAGCACACACCACATACCAGGTCGACTTGAGGGAAAAATGAGTTTGTTGATAACAGTGCCGCCCAACCTTGTGCAGTCCATCCGTGCGTTCCGTGTCGTGGAATTGCAGGAGGAGGCCGTCAGGCTGGGGCAGCATTTTCTGTACGCCTATTGCGCCGATGCCCTGACCAAGCAGCAGGTGTGCGCCCGCATCGGCGAGAACTTCCATTTTCCCAAGCCGTGCAGCAAAAATTTCGATGCGCTGCGCGAATGCCTGACCGACACAATCAACAAGGCCGGGCCGCAGCCCGGCTTTATCGTCGTGCTCGAGCAATTGCCCAACACCCAGAAATTCGACAAGGAAGCGCGCGAAACCCTGCTCGACGTGTTCCGCGACGCGGCCGATTATTGGGCCGACAAGAAAGTGCCTTTCCGCGTGTTTTACTCGTTCGAATAGCACGACTTCTCCGCACCTGGCCGCGCGCCGCTCTCTGCTGCACTGCAACATATTTCAGCCGTTTCCTTGGTCGCGACTGCGGCTCAGGGTACAATGCGCGCTATGAAAAACATTGTGATCCTCATTTCCGGGCGCGGCAGCAATATGGAAGCCGTGGTGCGCGCCGCCCAAGCCGAGCAATGGCCGGCGCGGATCGCGGCCGTCATCAGCAACAAGGCGGACGCTGGAGGATTGCAATTTGCACAGGCGCACGGCATCCCGACCGCCGTGGTGGCCAACAAGGATTTCGCCAGCCGCGCCGAATTCGACGCGGCGCTGCAAAAAACGATCGCCGCTTGCGCATCTTGACCGCGCCTTTCGTCGAGCACTACGCCGGCCGCATGCTGAACATCCACCCCTCGCTGCTGCCGGATTTTCCCGGCCTGGCGACCCACCGCAACGCGCTCGAGGCCGGCGTGGCCGAGCACGGCGCGACCGTCCATTTCGTCACGGCCGAGCTCGATCACGGCCCGATGGTCGCGCAAGCGCGCGTGCCGGTGCTGGCGGGCGACACCGAAGCGAGCCTGGCCGCGCGCGTGCTGGTGCAGGAGCATGTCCTGTATCCGCGTGCGATCCGCCTGTTCATCGAAGGCCGGCTCAGCATCGAACAGGGCGACGTCCGCATCGCCGACACCACCAGCATTTAACCAAGGAATTTCATGAGATTGCCACCAGCGATACTCGGCAATACTGAAGAGGTATTGCGCGAGATCTTGCGTTTTACGGCGCCTGCCGACTCCACTTTGTCGCGCTACTTCAAGGACCATCCGCGGCTCGGTTCGCGCGAGCGCGGCGCCGTGGCCGAAGGTATTTACGCCATCCTGCGCAACAAGTCCTTCTTCACCGACTTCGCCGAAGCGGGCGCCAGCCCGACCATGCGCCGCCTGACCATCCTCGGCCTGGCCGAAGCGGTGGGCGCCGATGCGCTGGGCGGGTTGACCGAAGAAGAGACCGCCTTCCTCGAGCGGGTCCAGCAGATCGACCGCACGCTGATGCCGCCGCAGATGCGCGCCAACCTGCCCAAGTGGCTGTTCGATAAATTCATCGCCCAATATGGCGAAGCCGAGACGCTGGCGCTGGCCGAAGCGCTCAACCAGCCGGCCCCGCTCGACCTGCGCGTCAATTCGATCAAGGCCAGCCGCGACGAAGTGGTGGCCGCCTTGGCCGAAGCGCCGATCGCCGCCGAGACCATGCCGTATGCGCCGCTGGGCCTGCGTGTGCTGAAAAAGCCCGCGCTGCAAAACCTGCCGCTGTTCAAGAGCGGCGCGATCGAAGTGCAGGACGAGGGCAGCCAGGTGCTGTCGCAAATCGTCGGCGCCAAGCGCGGCGAGATGGTGGTCGATTTCTGCGCCGGCGCGGGCGGCAAGACGCTGGCGCTGGGCGCCCTGATGCGCAACACCGGCCGCCTGTACGCCTTCGACATCTCGGAGAAGCGCCTCGCCAAGCTCAAACCGCGCCTCGCGCGCAGCGGGCTGTCGAATGTGCACCCGGTCCAGATCGCGCATGAAAGGGACGCCAAGATCAAGCGCCTGGCCGGCAAGATCGACCGCGTGCTGGTCGATGCGCCGTGCTCGGGCCTGGGCACCTTGCGCCGCAATCCCGACGTCAAGTGGCGCCAGAAGGTCGAGGCGATCGCCGAGATGCAGGAGAAGCAGGCCTCGATCCTGGCCGGCGCGGCGCGCCTGCTCAAGGGCGGCGGCCGGCTGGTCTACGCGACCTGCAGCCTGCTCAATGAAGAGAACGACTTCATCGTCGAACAATTCCTGGCCGACCATCCCGACTTCACGCTGGTGCCGATGAACAAGGTGCTGGCCGAGCAAAAGATCGAGCTCGAGATGGGCGACTACCTGAAGCTGCTGCCGCACAAGCACCAGACCGACGGCTTCTTCGCCGCGGTGCTCGAGCGCAAGCCGATGGCGCCGCGTCCACCCAAAGCCAAGGCCGACGCCGAGACCGAGGCCAAGGCCGATACCGACGCATAAACACCACGGAGGCGTATGCCGCTCTCGACCCTGCTATCCGACTTCATCGACGACCTGCGCGAACCCGGCGTGCTGTGGCAGGTCGGCGCGATCGTCCTGAGCATCGCACTCGGCTGGGGACTGGCGCGCCTGATGCGCAACGCCTACCTGCGCCAGCGCCACGGCGAGGCCGGCGTGGGGCGGATCGACGCCAAGAGTTTCGCGCGCGTGCTCAGCCCCTTGTTGATGATCGGCTTCCTGGCCCTCGCCAAGATGGTGCTGGCCAAGTACCACCATGTCAACGTGCTGCGCGTGGCGCTGCCCCTGCTCGGTTCGCTGGCGGTGATCCGCATCGCCTTCTACCTGCTGCGCCGGGTGTTCGCGCGGCGCGGACCCTTGGGCGCGGCCATCGTCACCTTCGAAAAAATCTTCGCGCTGCTGGTGTGGCTGGCCGTGGCGCTGTATATCACCGGACTGTGGCCGGACCTGTTCCAGTACCTCGACACCACCACGCTGCCGCTGGGCCGGCGCCAGGTCTCGCTGGCCAGCATCCTGCAGGCGGCGGTGTCGGTGGTGCTGTTGCTGATGCTGGCGCTGTGGGCCGGCGCCGCACTCGAAGAACGGCTGATGGGCGTGCAGGGCCTGCATTCCTCGCTGCGCGTGGTGATGGCGCGCATGAGCCGCACGGTGCTGATTTTGATAGCGGTGCTGGTCAGCCTGTCGCTGGTCGGCATCGACCTGACCGTGCTGTCGGTGTTCGGCGGCGCGCTCGGCGTCGGGCTCGGGCTCGGCATGCAAAAGATCGCCAGCAATTATGTGTCCGGCTTCGTGATCCTGCTCGAGCGCAGCCTGGCGATCGGCGACATGATTTCGGTCGACAAGTTCGCCGGCAAGGTCACCCAGATCAACACCCGCTATACCGTGCTGCAGGGCTTGGACGGCGTCGAGACCGTGTTGCCGAACGAGATGCTGATCTCCGGTCCGGTGCAGAACCAGTCGCTGAGCAATCGCTCGGTGCGGGTCGCGACCACGCTCACGGTGGCCCACGGCAGCGAGCTCGACGAGTTGATCCCGCTGCTCGAATCGCTGCCGGCCGGCGTCGCGCGGGTACTGGCCGAGCCTGCGCCCGGCGTGTCGCTCAACAAGTTCGGCACCGACGGCTACGAACTCGAGCTCGGGTTCTGGATCAGCGATCCGGAGAATGGCCGCGGCGGCGTGATCTCGGAAGTGAACAAGAAGATTTATGCGCTGGTCAAAGCGGGCCGCATCAAGCTTGCCAGTTCGGCCATGGATCCGCGTTTGCAAGATGCTCTGATTGCGTCCACAGTGGCGGGAATCTCACAATCTCCTGCGAAATGATTGGCCGGAATCGTGCCTGACGTCACCAATCAAGCGTAAAATGGTGGGTTGAGAGTAAGCAATCCACCCTGGAGCAGTAATGAATTTGTTAAGCAACACCCTGGACACCGTGATCGGTTTCCTGACGACCGGCCTGCTGGACCTGGGCGGTTGGCAAATCCTGTTTTACACTTTGGCCGTTACCCATATCACGATTGCCAGCGTGACGATTTACCTGCATCGTCACCAGGCGCACCGTGCGTTGGAACTGCATGCGATCCCGAGTCACTTTTTCCGTTTCTGGCTGTGGCTGACGACCGGCCAGGTGACCAAGGAATGGGCGGCGATCCACCGCAAGCACCACGCCAAATGCGAGACCGAGGAAGACCCGCACAGCCCGGTGACCCGCGGCATCAGGAAGGTGTTGTTCGAAGGCGCCGAGCTGTACCGCATCGAATCGAAGAACCTGGAAACGCTGGAAAAGTACGGACACGGCACGCCGAGCGACTGGCTGGAGCGCAACGTCTACACGCGTTTCAGCTGGCAGGGCGTGGCGCTGCTGTTCGTCGTCAACATCGCCTTGTTCGGCGCGATCGGCGTCACGGTGTGGGCGGTGCAGATGTTGTGGATTCCGATCACGGCGGCCGGCATCATCAACGGCATTGGCCACTACTGGGGCTACCGCAATTACGACTGCAGCGATGCGGCTTGCAACATCATCCCCTTCGGCATCCTGATCGGCGGTGAAGAGCTGCACAACAACCACCACACGTTTGCGACCTCGGCCAAGCTGTCGTCGAAGTGGTACGAGTTCGACATCGGCTGGCTCTACATCCGCGTGCTGGAGACGCTGGGGCTGGCCAAGGTCAAGAAGGTGGCGCCCAAGCCGGCGTTCGAGCACGGCAAGCTGGTGGCCGACTTCGACACCCTGCAATCGGTGATCGCCAACCGGTACGACGTGATGGCCAAGTACGCCAAGTCGGTCACGCATGCGTGGCATGAAGAATTCGAGCATCTGAAGCACAAGGCCGAGCTGGAATCGCGCTTCCTGAAGTCGTCGCGCAAGCTGCTGCAGCGCGAGCCGGCCAAGCTGGAAGCGCCGCAGAAGCAGCAGCTGGTCGAGCTGTTCCAGCACAGCAAAGCGCTGGAGACGATGCATCACATGCGGGTGGAGCTGGGGGCGATCTGGGAGCGTTCCCATTTCACGCGCGACCAGTTGCTGCATCAGTTGCAGGACTGGTGTGTGCGCGCCGAAGCGTCGGGCATCAAGTCGCTGCAGGACTTCTCCTTGCGCCTGCGCAGCTACGCATAACGCGCTTGCCGCGTCCCCAAAAAAAAGCTCCTCGGAGCTTTTTTTTTCGTCTTGAACACATGGGGTCACATCTGACATTCGTACATTTCTTGAAAGAAATGTACGAATGTCAGATGTGACCCCATCTTGGGGAAAAGAAAAATGCCGCTCAGCTTGCACTGAACGGCATTGGCTTGGGGAACTGCTTTTCCTTACCGGGTCGGCTGGACTTGCAGCGGACCGGCCGCGGCGCCGATGCGCATCGGCGGGATCTTCATGTAGGTGATCGCGCGCCACAACCACTCCATCGGACCATAGCGGAACTGCGACAGCCACCAGTGGCTGAAGGCGATCTGGCAGGTGCAGAGCGCCGCGACATACACCAACTGCAGCGACCGCTCCATGCCCCAGTGGCCGAGCCCGTAGCCGTAGAAGAATAGCGAGCCGACGACAGATTGCATCAGGTAATTGGTCAGCGCCATCCGGCCGAACGGCGCCAGCACCCGCACCCGCGACAGGCCGGATGCACTATGCAGCATCAGCACCAGCATGCTGACATAGCCGAGCGAGGCGGGCAGATTACCCAGCATGAGCAATCCGGTGGCCAACTGGTAGCCATCGTGCTGTGCGCCCGGAAGATGACGCGTGGCGATCAGCGTGCCCAGCAGGCCAAGGCCGATGCCCAACGGCAGGCCGATGAAGGCGAGCTTGCGGAACAGCGGCAGGTGCGCGCCCGTGTTGTCCATCACGCCCGCCCGAATGAACCAGGTACCGAGCAAGAACATGCCGATCAGGATCGTGGCGAAGCCCGATTCGTTGGGCGCGTGCTCGACAAACTGCTTGGCGCGCAAGGCGACCGCTTCAGCGTAGCTGCCGCTGGTCATGGCCTTGATCTCGGCCCGTTCTTCCTCGGCGCGTTCCTTCATGCGCTTCTCGCGCTGGGCCACACGGTCGGCCGCTTGTTCGGCCGCGGTCGGCTCGGGCTTCTTGACCGCGGCCGCCTTCGGATCGGCCTTGGCCTCCGCTTTGGGCGCCGGCTTCGCCTCGGCTTTCTTCGCTGCGTCCTCGGCGACGAGCCTGGCCCGTGCGGCCTCCAGCGCCGCGGCCGGAACCGGGGCCTCGGGCGGCTTCAGGTAATCGACCAGGCCCAGCGACGTCACCATCGTGAACGAAAACAGATAGATGCCGGCGCCGGCGCGCCAGGCGCGTTGCGAGACCGGGTTGTGATATTTGTTCGAGAGATAGGCGAGCACCAGCAGGACCACGCTCAGCACCAGCGGCACCGGACGCGCCTCGATCGGGCCGAGACTCAGCAGGTTCATGACGGCGCCGACGACCACCGCGATCGCGCCGGCAATCAGCAGGATCAGCGACATCAGCGGCAGCTTGAGGCGCAGCGTCTCGTTGCGCATGTACAGGGCGATCAGGCCGGCGAAGGCGGTGGCAAACGCGCTGCTGCCCGCCACCGGACCCAGGCCGGGCACGAAGGCGAGCGCGATCAGCGCCGCAATCGCGGCCAGCATCCATTTCCAGGTGCCGTACAACACCAGCAGCAGGAACACCGCGGCCACCGCGTAGCTGAACAAAATGTCGCCGGCCCAGATGAAGATGTGGTGGAAGGCGCCGAACGCGGCCAGCGCGAGGATCCGCCGGAGATAGGGCTTCAGGAAACCGCGTCCGGCCGCCTCGGCGCGCGTCAGCATCACCGCGAAGCCCATGCCGAACAGGAAGGAAAAGATGGTCCAGAATTTGCCCGTGACGAAGTAGGCGACGAAGAAGGACGCCAGCCAGTTGGCGCCGCTCAGTCCCTGGGGCATGCCCAGGCCGAGAGTGGCCATGGCGCGGTTGAAGAACTCGACATTCATCATGCAGATGCCGATCAGCGCGAAGCCGCGCGCGACGTCCAGCGCTTCGATGCGCTTGTCGGCGGGCACCGGCGAGAGCTCCATTGGTGGGGGTGTATCCGTCAGGGTATGCATTTTTATGGTCCCATCGATGGCGTCATGAAGTAAACATCCTAGCCCCGGATCATGCGGATAACCGAAAAATGCGACGAAACGCAGGAATCGCGGGCTTGGCGGCAAAAATATCGGTACCGGCGGTTGTCAGAAATGCATCGGCTTGCGCTTATACTCTACCCCGCCGCTCACTTTCCGAGAACCGCCATGCCGCCTGCCCGCCGCCTGCTCCCCGCGCTCCTGTTGCTGACCATGGCGGGGGGAGCGGCGGGCGCCGCGCCCGGCCAGGTCATCGAGGTCGCGGGCCTGGGCCAGCCGGCCGAGATCCTGGTCGACCGCTGGGGTGTGCCGCACATCTACGCGCAAGACCAGGACGATGTGTTTTTCGCCCAAGGCTTCAACGCCGCGCGCGACCGCCTGTTCCAGATCGACTTGTGGCGCCGCCGCGGCCTCGGCGAGCTGGCCGCGGTGCTCGGCCCCGCTTATGTCGAGCAGGACAGGGCGGCGCGCCTGTTCCTCTATCGCGGCGACATGCAGAAGGAATGGCGGGCCTACGGCAAGGACGCGGCGCGCATCAGCGAGCGCTTCGTGGCCGGCATCAATGCCTATGTCGATTACGTGACGGCCACGCCGTCGGCCTTGCCCTATGAATTCCGCCAGCTCGGCTACGCACCGGCCAAGTGGCGCGCCGACGATGTGGTGCGCATCCGCAGCCACGGCCTGAACGCGAACCTGAAGTCGGAAGTCGCGCGCGCGGCCGTGGCCTGCCAGGCCGGCCTGGCCGCCGACCAGGTGCGCAAGACGCTGCAGCCCAGACACGAGACCAGCTTGCCCGCAGGCCTCGATCCCTGCCTGCCGGCCGGCGTGTTGAAGGTGTTCGAACTGGCGACCCAGAACGTGTGGTTCGGGCCAGACGAAAAAGTCGCTGCGGCCGAGCCGCGCGCACCGCAGGAAAGCATGGAAGGCAGTAATAACTGGGTGGTCGCGCCGTCCAGGTCGGCCACCGGCAGGGCGATCCTGGCCAACGATCCGCATCGCGCCTATTCGACGCCCTCGCTGCGCTACATCGCCCACTTGAGTGCGCCCGGCATGGACGTGATCGGCGCCGGCGAGCCCGCGCTGCCGGGCATTTCGATCGGCCACAACGGTACCATCGCCTTCGGCCTGACCATCTTCAGCATCGACCAGGACGACCTCTACGTCTACCAGCTGAACCCGGCCAATCCGCTGCAGTACAAATACGGCGGCAAGTGGGAAGACATGCGGGTCTTGAACGAGGCCATCGCGGTCAAGGGCGGCCAGCCGGTCGCCGCCGAGCTGCTGTTCACGCGCCATGGTCCGCTGGTATTCAGCGAGCCGGACAAGCAGCGCGCCTACGCGGTGCGTTCGAGCTGGCTGGAGCCGGGCACCGCGCCTTACTTCGGCAGCATCGAGTACATGCGGGCCAAGGATTTCACGCAGTTCCGCCAGGCCATGCTGCACTGGGGCGCGCCGTCCGAGAACCAGGTGTATGCCGATACCAGCGGCAATATCGGCTGGGTGCCGGGCGGACTCACGCCGATCCGTCCCAACTGGGACGGCTTGCTGCCGGTGCCGGGCGATGGGCGCTACGAATGGGCCGGCTTCCTGGCGGGCGACAAGCTGCCCTCGGTGCTCAATCCGACGCAGGGCTGGTTCGCTTCGGCCAACGAAATGAACCTGCCGCCCGGCTATCGCTACCAGGTCGGTTTCGAGTGGCCGAACAACGCGCGGCGCACGCGCATCGGCGAGGTGCTGGGCAAGCCCGGCAAGCTGTCGATCGAGGACATGCTGCGCCTGCAGAACGATGTGCTGTCGCTGCCGGCGCGGCGCCTGATGACCTTGCTCAAACCGCTGAAGGCCCAGGATCCGGCCGCGCGCGCCGCGCTCGATCTGCTGCGCGGCTGGGATGCTGAGGAGAGTGCGCAATCGGCGCAGGCCGCGCTGTTCGAGGTGTGGTGGTCGCGCCATCTGGGCCGCGGCTATGCGGCGCAGATGGTGGGTGCGGCCAACGCGGCGGCGATCGGCCAGCCGGACACCGCCGGCATGCTGCGCGGTCTCGAGCAGCCCGGCCCGCAATTCGGCGCCAATCCGCGCGCCGGGCGCGACCGCCTGCTGCTGGCCAGCCTGGCCGATGCCTACCGCGAGTTGGCCCGCGCGGTCGGGCCGGACGCCAAGTCCTGGCGCTGGGGCAACCTGCACTACAGCTACTTCGCCCATCCGATGAGCGCGATGGGTGACGGTGCGGCGCGCGCGAGATTGAATGTCGGGCCCTTCCCGCGCCAGGGCGGGGCCGATACGGTGAACCAGTCGAGCTACCGCAACACCGACTTCTTGCAGACCAACGGCCCCTCGTTCCGGGTGGTGATCGACGTCGGCAACTGGGACAATTCGCGCGCCATGAACACGCCCGGCCAGTCGGGCGATCCGGACAGCCCGCACTACCGCGACCTGGCGCCGCAGTGGGTCAAGGGCGCGTACTTTCCGCTGCTGTATTCGCGCAAGCAGGTCGAGGCCGCGGCCGAGACCACGATCCACCTGCAGCCCGCGCACTAAGCCCAAAAAAAGTTCTTCAAGGACGACGGACAAGCCCTCTGCGCAACATGGGGTCACATCTGACATTCGTACATTTTTTTGCAGAAATGTACGAATGTCAGATGTGACCCCATGTTGTGCGGGCGAAAAAAAAGCGGCTCCGCGAGGAGCCGCCTTTGCGCACGCCGCGGTCTTAGCGCACCGGGATGTCCCACACGCCGCGCCCATACGTCGAGGCGCGCAGGAAGCTGCCGTCGCGCGGCATGTAGAGATCGCTGACCTCGACCGTGGGCAGGCCGGCGCCGTACTGGCTCCAGTTCTGCCCGCCATCGACGGTGCGGTACACGCCCAACCAGGTCGCGGCATACACGGTATTGCCGCTGGCGTCGTTCGGCGCCGCCAGCAGCTTGTCGATCGGCACGCCGGGCAGGCCGTTGCCGGCCGCCGACCAGCTCAGCCCGCCATCGGTCGACTTGACCACGTACACCGCCTGGCCGGTCGGGTTTTCCGATGCGACGTACAGCACCTTGTTGTTGGCCCAGGCGATATTGCTGTTAAAGCCAGGATAGCCGGCGACCTTGTTGTCGCGCTGGGCCCAGTGCTGGCCGCCATCGGTGGTGATCAGGACAAAGCCGCCCGGCGCCACCGCCGCCACATGGTTGAGGTCGATCGGGCTGACCGAAACGCTGTGGCTGCTGCCGCGCACATAGGTCAGCGCGGGATTGCCGTTGAGGATCGGGTACCAGGAGGCGCCCGCGTTGTCGGTCCGGTAGATCAGGCTGGCGGTGTTGGTGAAGTAGGTAGTGCCGGTCGGATCGGCCTGCGCGGACGGGGTCTCGATCGGCGTGACGAAGTAGGCGTTGCAGGCGTTGATGCCGTTGTAGCTGCAGCTGGCGTCGTCGAATACGGGGTTGGTCCATTTGTTCTGGATGTTGGGCGTCTTGTTGGCGTAGTAGATATAGCCGTAGACATAGCTGCCCAGCGCGCTGCCGCCGCCGGCCTGGCTCCAGCCGACCCCGAAACCGTCGCCGCCATAGCTTTGGTTGAAGGTGCCGGTGTTGCCGACGCGGATGCGGGTGCCGTTGTCCTGCAGGCCGATCAGCACGCTCTTCGGATCGGCGCCCGAGGTCGCCATCGCGTAGATCAGATGGTCGGCCAGGCCGACGTTCTTCTGGTCGTTCCAGCTCGCGCCTTCGTCGCCGCTGACGAACAGCCCGCCGTCGCTGCCGAACATCACGCGCTTCTTGCCGCCTGCCGTGGAGATCGCCGCGGTGTGGTGGTCGGCGTGCACATAGTCGAGGCCGAACTGGCCCAGCCAGTTGCTGATCAGGCGCCAGCTCTGGCCGCCGTCGGTGGTCTTGCCGGTATTGAGCTGTCCGCCGAGGTAGATCGTGTTGCGGCTGGCGTCGGTCGGATCGACCACGATCATGTGGTTGTAGAAGCCCTGGCCCAGCATCAAGTTCATGGTCGGATTTTCTTCGTTCGGATTGACCGGCGCTTTCGCGTTCAAGCCGAGCGCGGTCCAGCTGTAGCCGCCGTTGACCGAGCGGAACAAGTCCTTTTGCGCACAGCCGGTGCTGCAGCTGTCGGCCGCATAGGCGTACACCACCGCATCGCCGGGCGCGCCGAGCGCGAGCGTGATCCGGCCGGCGCCGCCGGTCAGGTTGGAGGCCGAGATCGGCGACCAGCTCAGGCCGTTGTCGGTCGACAGGTAGAGAGTCGCGGGGGCGTAGTAGGCGCTGGTGGCGACCGTCGCCAGCCAGCCGATATTGCTGCGCGCGAGGCTCCAGGCCTGGCCGCCGCCGAGCACCTGGCTGTAGCTGTTGCCGCCGTCGCCAGAGCGGAAAATGCCGACGTCGGTGCCCACCAGCACGACATCGGCGGGACCGCGGCTGTCGACCTTGACGTCGGTGACCATGCCGGCGTGGCCGAGGAAGATGAAGTCGGACCAGCTGTTGCCGCCGTCAGTCGATTTCAGCATCGCGCCGCCGACCAGCGGAATGCCGTCGAAGGGATCGCCGGTGCCGTAGAACAGGGTCTGCGGATTGCGCCCCATCGCGGCCGCGCCGCCGCTGGTCGTGATCACCTGGTCGGTGATCGGCAGCCAGGTCGGATAGGCCGATTCGAAATTACTGGTCTTCCACATGCCGCCGCTGGAGGACAGCACGTACACGGTGTTGGGGTCGGTCGGGTGCGGCAGGATGGTGCGCAGGCGGCCGCTGTCGGTCTTGTTGAGCTTGAGGCCGTTTTGTTCGCGGTTGGCGCGGGTCGGGCCGATCGAGGTCCAGACCGGCACGCCGGCCGGCGGCGCGGCGCCCGGCGCCAGTTGCGGGTACTTGCTGCGCTGGGCGGCCAGTGCCTGGACGACACGGCGCGAGAAATCCGCGGGCACCGCGCCGTAACGCGCTTTCAGCCATTCGAGGCGTCCGATCACGGCCGGACGGTCTTCCTCGCCGCCGCCGGCGGCCTGGAACTGGCGGAAAGTCTGGGCGCTGCGGTAACCGCTGTCGTCGGTGGCCGTCTGCGCGTAGGCCGATGAGAAGAGGGCGGCGGAGGCGACCAGCGCCCCGAGCCGCCATGCTGCACGTATAAAAGTCATGATTGTCCCTTTTTATAGTCGTGAGAAATGGGACCGCGCTCGTGGCGCGGTCCGCGCCTTCCGTTGGGCGCGTGGTTCAGGATAGGCGTCTTTTTTGCGCGTTCAATTGTTCTTCTACCACTTTCGCCAAATAAGCAACAAAGGACGCCACAGAGCCCGAGCGCGTGACCGGCCTGGAATTGTTCAGTAGAATCCCCGGTACCGCTTATTCCGATGGGATCTCGATGACACCGACCGTGCTTGCGCGCTACCACCTGTCCCATCTGCTGTTCGCGGCGGCGGCCTTGGCCGCGCACGGCGCGCAGTCCCAGGCCCTGGCGCCGGCCGCGTCCGCCGGCTTCGCGGCGCCGGCCTTCACCGATCCGGAGCGCGCGGCGCGGGTCGAGGCGCTGCTGCCCGAAATCGACAAGATGTACGCGGAGTTGGCCGCCAGGGAACACTTGCCGGGGCTGGCGTATGGCATCGTCCTCGACGGCAAACTGATCCACAGCGGCGGGCTCGGTTTCGCGAACCTCGAGCAGCACACGCCCGCCGGCGCCGGCAGCCAGTTCCGCATCGCCTCGATGACCAAGAGCTTCGTCGCGATGGCGGTCATGAAGCTGCGCGACGAGGGCAAGCTGAAGCTGGACGACCCGGTCGCCAAGTACTTGCCGGAATTCGGCAAGCTGCGCCGCCCGACCGCCGATTCGCCGGTGATCACCATCCGCCACCTGATGACCATGACCACTGGCCTGCCCGAAGACAATCCCTGGGGCGACCGCCAGATGGAGCTGAGCAATGCCGCGCTGGGGAAGTTCGTCGGCGGCGGGCTGTCGTTTTCGAATGCGACCGGGCAGACCTTCGAGTACAGCAACCTCGGTTTCGTGATGCTGGGGAAGGTGGTGTCGACCGTGTCGGGCATGCGCTTCCAGGACTACATCAGCAAGCGCATCTTGCAGCCGCTGGGCATGAAGGATACCGGCTGGGAATACGCGCGGATGCCGGCCGACAAGCTGGCGCTCGGTTACCGCTGGACCGGCAGCGCGTGGGAACGCGAACCGATGCTGCACGATGGCGACGCCGCCGCGATGGGCGGCCTGATCACGACGATCGACGATTTCGCGCGCTACGTGGCCTTCCACCTGAGCGCCTGGCCGGCGCGCGACGGCGCCGACGATGGCCCGGTGAAGCGCGCCTCGCTGCGCGAGATGCAGGGGCCGCATGCGTTCTCGGGCATCATGTCCAAGGCGACGCTGGAGGATGGCGCGACCCCCAATCCGACGGTCGCGTTCTACGGCTATGGCATGCGGTGGGACCGCGACAGCCACGATGTCGTCGGCGTCGGCCACTCCGGCGGGCTGCCCGGTTTCGGCAGCCTGTATCGCTTCGCTCCCGAGTATGGCGTCGGTGTGATCGCCTTCTCCAACTTGCGCTACGCGCCGGTGTACCTGCCGACCGCGAAGCTCTTGAATACGCTGATCGAGAAGGCGCAGCTGCCGCCCCGGACCGTGACGCCCTCGGCGATCCTGACGACGCGCCAGGGCCAGGTGGTCAACTTGATCCGCTCCTGGGATGCCGGCCTGGCCGCTGCGATCACGGCCGACAATTTCTTCCTCGACCGCTCGCGCGCCGACTGGATGGAATTCGCCGGCAAGCAGCTGGGGGCGATCGGCAAGGTCACCGCGATCGGCGCGCTCAAGGCCGAGAACCAGTTGCGCGGCAGCTTCCCTATCGTGGGCGAGCAGGGCACCTTGGACGTGGCGTTCACGCTCACGCCCGAACGCGAGCCCAAGGTGCAGGCGCTCAGCCTCAAGCCCGCCGCCAAGCCCTGATCCACCAGAAATGATTCGTCACGGATGCCAGACCCGTCGTTTCCTCTGTTCGGAAACGACTTCCCGCGAAAGCGGGAATCTTAAGGCAGCGTCATTCCCGCTTTCGCGGGAATGACGCGCAAAAAAAAACCGCGCACTGTCGTGGGCGGCTTCTTGGAAGAACCTGGATCGCTTACTTGATCTTGGTTTCCTTGTACATCACGTGCTTGCGTGCCTTCGGATCGAACTTCATGATCTCCATTTTGGCAGGCATCGTGCGCTTGTTCTTGTCGGTGGTGTAGAAGTGACCCGTACCTGCGGTCGATTCCAGCTTGATTTTGTCGCGGCCAGTTTTTGCCATGATAGCTCCCTAATTAAACTTTTTCGCCGCGGGCGCGCATGTCGACCAGCACGGCGTCGATGCCGACTTTGTCGATGACGCGCAGACCGGCGTTGGACAAGCGCAGGGAGACCCAGCGATTCTCGGATTCTACGAAGATACGACGATTCTGCAGGTTCGGCAGGAAACGACGTTTCGTTTTGTTGTTGGCGTGGGAGACGTTGTTGCCAACCATCGGTCCCTTCCCAGTAACTTGGCAAACACGTGCCATAGCGCACTCCTTAGATAAATCCACAATTGGAAGAACGAGAGTATAGCGCGAAAACCATCGCGGAATCAATGACTTGTGAAAAACAATTGTGTCTCGTATTATCGCATGAATTTTACAATTGCGGAATCCGGCCTGAGCCCCTCACAACTGGCCGTGTTCGGCGAAGGAATGCACCTGGGGTCCGGCCACCACGAAGTGGTCGAGGATGCGCACATCGACCAGCGCCAGCGCCTGCACCAGTGCGCGCGTGAGCACCAGGTCGGACTCGCTGGGCTCGGGCGCCCCGGACGGATGGTTGTGCGCCAGCATGACCCCGGCCGCGTTGTGGGCGAGCGCGGCCTTGACCACTTCGCGCGGGTAGACGCTGGTGTGGGTGAGGGTGCCGCGAAACATTTCCTCGCTGGCGATCAGGCGGTTCTTGACGTCGAGGAACAGCACCACGAAGGATTCATGCCTGCGCCGGCTCAGGTGCAGGCGCAGGTACTGCTTGACCGCCTCGGGCGAGCCGAGCGTGCGGCCGGCCTGCAACTGCTCGCCGATGGCGCGCTGGGCCAGCTCCATCACCGCCTGCAGCTGCGCGAACTTGGCCGGCCCCAGCCCGTGGACCGCCGAAAACTGCGCCAGGCTGGCGCCGAACAGGGCGTTGAGCGAGCCGAAGTGCTCGAGCAGTTCGCGCCCCAGTTCGACTGCATTCTTGCCTTGCACGCCGACGCGCAGGAAGAGCGCCAGCAATTCGGGATCGGACAGGGCGGCCGCGCCTTCGCTGATCAGGCGTTCGCGCGGGCGCTGCTGTGGCGGCCAGTGATTGATGCCCATGGGATGCCCATCTTCTTCGCAGTAAATAACGCAGCCACGCCGATGTGGGCGCGGTGGCTTACAATATCGGTTTGCTTGCCTGAATCAAGACCATGTCCAACGCCGTTCCCGCCATCGTCACCGAATCGGCCTACCTCACGCTGCATTATCGGCTGGCCACCGCCGACGGTACTGATATCGTCACTACCTTTGCCGGAAATCCCGCCACCCTGATGCTGGGCCAGGGCCAGCTCGCGCCCTTCCTCGAAGCCTGTCTGCTCGGTTTGCCCGAAGGCAGCCACAAGACTTTCGAGCTGGCGCCGGCGCAAGGTTTCGGCGAGCGCAGCGCCGAGCTGGTGCAGGCGGTGTCGCGCGCGACGCTGGACGAGAATTCGGTGCCCGGCGCCGACTACCAGATCGGCGACCTGGTCGATTTCGCGGCGCCCGGCGGCGGGCGGTTTGCCGGCGTCCTGCGCGAAATCGGGGACACCTCGGCCGTCTTCGACTTTAATCACCCGCTGGCGGGCCAAACCCTGCAGTTTGAAGTCAAACTGATTTCGGTGCTGTAAAAGGACATCCATGGACAATGAAATTCTCTTGGCCCAGCCGCGCGGTTTTTGCGCCGGCGTCGACCGCGCGATCGAGATCGTCGAGCGCGCCTTGCAGCAGTTCGGCGCGCCGATCTATGTGCGCCACGAAATCGTGCACAACGCCTACGTGGTCGAGGACCTGCGCAGCAAGGGCGCGATCTTCATCGAAGAACTCGACGACGTCCCGGCGGGCAACACGCTGGTGTTTTCCGCGCATGGCGTGTCGAAGGCGGTGCGGGCCGAAGCCGAGGCGCGCGGCCTGAAGATCTTCGACGCCACCTGCCCGCTGGTGACCAAGGTCCACGTCGAGGTGGCCAAGATGCGGCGCCAGGACTGCGAGATCGTGATGATCGGCCATGACGGCCACCCCGAGGTGGAAGGCACGATGGGCCAGACCGAAGAAGGCATGCACCTGGTCGAAACGGTGGCCGACGTCGACGCCCTGCAGGTCGGCAATCCCGACAAGCTCGCCTATGTGTCGCAAACCACGCTGTCGGTGGACGACACGGCCGACATCATCGCAGCACTCAAGCGCCGCTTCCCGCACATCGTCGAGCCGAAGAAGGGCGACATCTGCTACGCCACCACCAACCGCCAGGAAGCGGTGAAATTCATGGCACCGCAGGTGGACGTGGTGATCGTCGTCGGCAGCCCCAACAGTTCGAACTCGAACCGCCTGCGCGAAGTGGCCGAAAAGAAGGGCACCCCGGCCTATATGATCGACAACGCCTCCCAGATCGACCCGCAATGGCTGGCAGGCCGGCTGCGGATCGGCGTGACGGCCGGCGCCTCGGCCCCGGAAGTGCTGGTCCAGGCGGTGATCGACCGCCTCAAGGAATTGGGCGCGCGCAGCGTGCGCGCGCTGGCGGGCGCGGAGGAGCACGTGACCTTTCCGCTGCCGAAAGGTTTGGAGAATGCGAAAATCGGCGCGCCCTGAGCGCACCGCGGCGACCGGCGCCGGAATTTTATTCGGAACAACTTTAATTTTCCGATGTTAGTTTTTGCAAATCCTCGCTATCATGGCGACGCTCGGAATTTTTGTCGTTTGTTAGGTGGATTGAAGAAGTCAATACGTCAGGCCAAGAGCGGCACTGCGGGGTTTCCCGGGTGCCGTTTTTGTTGGATCGGAATGAAAGAGGCAAGCTAAAGACATGGATACATTTATCCAACAGATTATCAACGGGCTGGTGCTGGGAAGTATGTACGCACTGGTCGCCTTGGGCTACACCATGGTGTACGGCGTGCTCAACCTGATTAACTTCGCCCACGGCGACGTGCTGATGATAGGCGCGATGGTCGGCCTGACCATCCTGAAAGTGCTCGACGCCGTGGCTCCCGGCCTGCCTGGCTATGTCGATCTGGCGATCGCGATCGCCGGCGCGATCCCGGCCTGCATGATCGTCAACGTGATCATCGAGCGCATCGCCTACCGCCGCCTGCGCAATGCGCCGCGGCTGGCGCCGCTGATCACCGCGATCGGCGTCTCGATCCTGCTGCAAACCTTCGCCATGATGATCTGGGGCCGCAGCCCGCTGCCGTTCCCGCAACTGCTGGCGACCGAGCCGATCACGGTGGGCGGCGCGGTGATTTCGCAGACCCAGCTGCTGCTGCTGGTGCTGGCCGCGCTGGCCATGTTCGGCCTGGTGGTGCTGGTGGAAAAAACCAAGATGGGCCGCGCGATGCGCGCCGTTGCCGAGAACCCGCGGGTGGCCGGCCTGATGGGCGTCGATTCGAACAAGGTGATCGTCGCCACCTTCGCGATCGGCGCCGCGCTGGCCGCGGTGGCCGGCGTGATGTGGGGCGCCAACTACGCCTCGATCCAGTTCGCGATGGGCTTCACGCCCGGCCTGAAAGCCTTCTCGGCCGCGGTGCTGGGCGGCATCGGCAATATCTACGGCGCGATGATCGGCGGCATCCTGCTCGGCATCATCGAAAGCCTGGGCGCCGGCTATATCGGCGACCTGACCGGCGGCTTCCTGGGCAGTAACTACCAGGACATCTTCGCCTTCGTGGTCTTGATTATCGTACTCACGATCCGGCCGTCCGGCATCATGGGCGAACGCGTGGCCGACCGCGCCTGATCGCAAAGGGAATCGTATGGCACTCCTCAATTTCGACGTCCGCCACAAGCCGCGCCAGGCCTACAGCAGCATGGCCGTGCTGCTGATCGGCCTGCTGATTTTTCCGTTCGTGGCGGCGCAGTTCGGCAACTCCTGGGTCCGCATCATCGACATCGCGCTGCTCTACATCATGCTGGCGCTGGGGCTCAATATCGTGGTCGGGTTCGCCGGCCTGCTCGACCTCGGCTATATCGCCTTCTTCGCGGTGGGCGCCTACCTGACCGGCCTGCTGGCCTCGCCGCAATTCGCGGCCCTGCTCGAATCGGTGGTCAACCAGTATCCGGCTTTCGGCAATGCGCTGGTCGCGCTGATGGGGCCGCAGATCAAGGAAAGCGGCATCCATTTGTCGGTGTGGGCGATCGTGCCGCTGGCGGCGCTGGTGGCCGGCTTCTTCGGCGCGCTGCTCGGCGCGCCGACGCTCAAGCTGCGCGGCGACTACCTGGCCATCGTGACGCTCGGCTTCGGCGAGATCATCCGCATCTTCATGAACAACCTGAACGACCCGATCAACTTCACCAACGGACCGCAGGGCATCAACCTGATCGACCCGATCCGCATTTTCGGCGTGTCGCTGGCCGGCGAGCCCGGCTCGCGCGCGAACGTGATCGTGGGCGGCTATTCGATGCCGTCGGTGAACGCCTACTACTTCCTGTTCCTGTTCCTGTGCATCGCCATCGTGTTCGTGACCACCCGCCTGCAGCACTCGCGCCTGGGTCGGGCCTGGGTCGCGATCCGCGAAGACGAGATCGCCGCGAAGGCGATGGGCATCAACACCCGCAACGTCAAGCTGCTGGCGTTCACCATGGGCGCCTCGTTCGGCGGCGTGGCGGGCGCGATGTTCGCCTCGTTCCAGGGCTTCGTGTCGCCCGAATCGTTCTCGCTGACCGAATCGATCGCCGTGCTGGCGATGGTGGTGCTGGGCGGCATCGGCCACATTCCCGGCGTGGTCATGGGCGGCGTGCTGCTGGCCGCGCTGCCGGAAGTGCTGCGCCACGTGGTCGAGCCGGCCCAGCAAGCGGTGTTCGGGCGCGTGATCATCGAAGCCGAGGTGCTGCGCCAGTTGCTGTACGGCTTGGCGATGGTGCTGATCATGCTGAACCGTCCGGCCGGCCTGTGGCCCTCGCCCAAGCACGAAGACCGGCCCGACGCCGCCGACACCAACAAGCCCGACGCGTTCCCGGCCTAAGGGCCGCGCGAGGAATAAGCAACCATGAGCGAACAGATCATTCTCAACATCGCCGGCGTCAACAAGCGCTTCGGCGGCTTGCAGGCGCTGACCGAGGTCGGCATCAAGATCATGCAGGGCCAGATCTACGGCCTGATCGGGCCGAACGGCGCCGGCAAGACCACCTTCTTCAACGTCATCACCGGCTTGTACCAGCCCGACAGCGGCAGCTTCGAGCTGGCCGGCAAGCCGTATTCGCCGTCCGCGCCGCATGAGGTGGCCAAGGCCGGCATCGCCCGCACCTTCCAGAACATCCGCCTGTTCGGCGAAATGACCGCGCTCGAAAACGTGATGGTGGGGCGCCACGTGCGTTCGCACCAGGGTGTGTTCGGCGCGGTGTTCCGGCACAAGGCGGCGCGTGCGGAAGAGGCGGCGATCCGCCAGCGCGCGCAGGAGTTGCTGGATTTTGTAGGCATCGGCGCGTTCGCCCACCGCACCTCCAAGTTCCTGTCGTATGGCGACCAGCGCCGGCTCGAGATCGCGCGCGCGCTGGCGACCGACCCGCAGCTGCTGGCGCTGGACGAGCCGGCGGCCGGCATGAACGCGACCGAGAAGCTGGCGCTGCGCGAGTTGCTGGTCAAGATCAAGGCGGAAGGCAAGACCGTGCTGCTGATCGAGCACGATGTGAAACTCATGATGGGCTTGTGCGACCGGATCACCGTGCTCGAGTACGGCAAGCCGATCGCCGAAGGGCTGCCGGCCGACATCCAAAAGAATCCGGCCGTGATCGAAGCCTATCTGGGAGGTGCGCACAAATGAGCGACAACGTTTTGAAAGTGTCGGGCCTGAAGGTCGCGTATGGCGGCATCAAGGCGGTCAAGGGCATCGACCTGGAAGTGAACAAGGGCGAGCTGGTCACGCTGATCGGCGCCAACGGCGCGGGCAAGACCACCACCCTGAAAGCCATCACCGGCACGCTGCCGCCGTGCACGGTGGACGGCGTGGTGACTTACATGGGACAGCCGCTGAAGGGTGTGCATTCGTACCAGATGGTCGAGAAAAAGCTGGCGATGGTGCCGGAAGGGCGGGGCGTGTTCACCCGCATGTCGATCAAGGAAAACCTGTTGATGGGCGCGTACACGCGCGACGACAAGGCCGGGATCGAGGCCGACATCGAGCGCTGGTTCGGCGTGTTCCCGCGCTTGAAGGAGCGGGCGGCGCAGATGGCCGGCACCTTGTCGGGCGGCGAGCAGCAGATGCTGGCGATGGCGCGCGCGCTGATGAGTCATCCGAATTTGCTGCTGCTGGACGAGCCGTCGATGGGCTTGTCGCCGATCATGGTGGAAAAGATTTTCGAAGTGATCCGCGACGTATCGAAGCAGGGCATCACGATCTTGCTGGTGGAGCAGAACGCCAAGCTGGCGCTGGAAGCGGCGCACCGCGGCTACGTGATGGATTCGGGCTCGATCATCATGAGCGGCAACGCCGACGACATGCTGCACGACCCGCGCGTGCAAGCCGCCTACCTGGGCGAATAAGCATCCACCACAAAAGAACTTGGCGCCGGCCAGTTTTTTTTCGCCCCCCAACATGGGGTCACATCTGACATTCGTACATTTCGTCGACGAAATGTACGAATGTCAGATGTGACCCCATCCGCCTATTCCACTGTCTTATGCGAGCGAGCCGGATCGTCTCCCGGCGGGACGCGACCATCGCGTGCAAAAGTGCCGGCCAAAACACTTGGGGTCACATCTGACATTCGTACATTTCACCTGCGAAATGTACGAATGTCAGATGTGACCCCATGTTGTGGGACGAAAAAAAACCTGGCCGCAGCCAGGTTTTTTTACGCCGCAAGGAATTATTTTTTGGCGGTTTTGGGAACGGCTTTCTGGGCGGCCTGGGTGAACTGGCTCACTGCCGCGTTCAGGTTGGTTTCCAGCGCTTCCACCGCTTGCTTGGTGGTCTTGGTGAACTGCTCGTAACCCGCGTTGGCGTTGCCGAGCGTCGCCTTGATGACGGCCACCACATTCTCCGAGCCGGCCGGCGCGTTCTTGCTCACTTCATCCACCAGCGAAATCACCTTGCGGTTGGTCTCTGCGATTTGCGACTCGGCGGCCTTGCTGAATTCGGCTTGCGTGCCGGCGGCGATGGTCGCCAGCTGGCGGCCGTACGAAATCGCCTTCTCGGCCGTCGGCTGGGCTTGCGCCGCCGTCAGCGAGAAAAATTCCTGCGGATCCTTGGCCGAGAACAACTGGCGCGTCGCGATCGACGACTCTTCGATCGATGCCTTCGCCGCATTGATGTTCAGGTCAACCAGCTTTTCCATGCCTTCGAACGCGGTCGACGTCAGCGACGAGAAGATGGCAAATTGCGATTCGAAATTGGCCTTGGTGGCGTTCGAAAACTGCTCAGGGATTGCAAACATGTATGTTCTCCAATATTGATCAATGAGGTTGTAATGCGGCTTGTTACCAGTGAAGCAGTGAATCCACATCTCTCAGCTAAGCGCCTATGGTGCAGCGCAACAAAACCTATTCTACCGAATTTTAACGGCGCGTCAAGTGCTTTTTGTGCGTCGCACCATTTATATATATTACAAGACACAAGCCGGGTCGGGCATAGCGTTTTGCAAAGAAGAATTGATTGCTTTCAAGCCAGCTTTTCATGGACAAATTGGAGCCCGGAAACGCCCTGCGCCAACGCATGCTAGACTCTTCTTCTTGCGCTTTTCACCGGCCGATTCCGCGCGTCGCCTGACCTTTTGCCCCGCGTATTGCTTGATCCATGTCAAATGAACCCGTAATTAATGCTGCGCCGCCACACGCCGCCAGTTGGTTGTCGCCGCTTCCCATCTTTTTTGTCTTTTTGTGGAGCACGGGTTTCATCGTGGCCAAATTCGGCCTGCCGTTTGCGCCGCCGCTCACCTTCCTGATCCTGCGTTGCTGCGGCGTGCTGCTGGTGCTGGTGCCCTGCGTGCTGATCTGGAAGGCGCCGTGGCCGACCGGCCGCATCCTGCACATCGCGGTGGCCGGCTTGCTGCTGCAGGCCGGCTACCTGGCCGGGGTCTGGGGCGCGATCAAGCTCGGCATGCCGGCCGGGCTGTCGGCGCTGATCGTCGGCATGCAGCCGATCCTGACCGCCGCCGCCGCCCCGCTGATCGGCGAGAAGGTCAGGCCGCGCCAGTGGCTCGGCCTGGCCTTCGGCTTGGGCGGCGTGGCGCTGGTGGTCTACGCCAAGATCAATCTGATCGGCCTGTCGTCGACCGCGATCGCGCTGTGCGTGATGGCGCTGTTGTCGATCACCGCGGGCACCATGTACCAGAAGCATTTCTGCCCGCGCTTCGATTTGCGCACCGGCACCGTGATCCAGTTCGCCGCCACCGTCCTCGCGCTGTTGCCGTTCGCGATCTGGCTCGAGAACATGGATCCGGCGCTGTCGTCGGTCGCGTGGACGCCGCGCTTCATCGGCGCCTTGCTGTGGGCGATCTTCGCGCTGTCGATCGGTGCTATCTTCCTGTTGTTCAAACTGATACGCCGCAGCGATGCGACCCAGGTGACCAGCCTGCTGTACCTGACGCCGCCGACCACCGCGATCATGGCCTGGCTGATGTTCGGCGAGGCCTTCAACCTGCTCGGCATGCTGGGCATGCTGGCGGCGGTGACCGGCGTCGTGTTCGTCGTTAAGAAATAAGGGGAAACCATGATCAGCAGCCCGCAGCAAGCGGCAGTGGACGCCGCGATCACCTCGCGCCGCTCGATCCGCGCCTTCCTGCCGACCCCGGTCGCGCGCGCCGACATCGAGCAGATCCTGGCGGTCAGCGCGCGTGCGCCGTCCGGCACCAACATCCAGCCGTGGAAGGTGTACGTGCTGACCGGCGCCGCCAAGGAGCGCCTGTCGGCCGCGATCCTGGACGCCCACAACGATCCGGCGCTGGCATGCCAGCACACCGAGGAGTACCACTATTATCCGCGCCAATGGGTCTCGCCCTACATCGAGCGGCGCCGCAAGGTGGGCTGGGACTTGTATGCGCTGCTCGGCCTGACGCGCGAAAACAAGGCGGGCATGGCGGCCCAGCACGGCCGCAACTACCGCTTCTTCGACGCGCCGGTCGGCTTCATCTTCACCATCGACCGGGTGCTGGAGCAGGGCTCCTGGCTGGACTATGGCATGTTCCTCGAGAACGTCATGGTGGCGGCGCGCGGCCGCGGCCTCGATACCTGTCCGCAGGCGGCTTTCACCCAATACCACAAGATCATCGCCGAGCAGCTCGGCTTGCCCGCCAGCGAAACCGTGGTCTGCGGCATGGCGCTCGGCTTCGCCGATCATCAAAAAATCGAGAATTCCCTGATCACCGAGCGTGAGCCGGTCGGCGCCTTCGTCCGTTACCTGGAATAAGGGTACACTGCTGTATAGCGAGGAAACCCTTGAACAAAGCCGTTGCGTCCCTGCACAAGACTTTCGCGGAATGTTAAATTCGCTTGCGCTTGCTGAGTGTTTTGCTACACTGCAACAAGGATGTGATCAGTTCGCTTCAAAGGATTTCCCGATGTTCAAGCTTGCCTTGGCTGCCCTTGTATCCCTGCTGTTCGCGCTGGCACCCGCTGCCGCCGCGGAGGTGGCGGCCGGCACGCCGGCCGCCGTGCCCAACAAGCAGGTGATCAAGAAGGTACGCGCCAAGCGCGGGGAGCTGGCGAAAGTCATCGCCGCCGACAACCGCGCGCGCATGGTGCGGCGCATCGCCATGGTCCACGGCAAGCGCAGCGTGACTTACCTGCCGGTGCGCAGCGCGCACGCGATTCCCGCACCGCTCAGCGCCGGCGACCTTGCCGGCCTCAACCATACGCCCGATCCGCTCGAGCTCAAGTCCAATGTGGCGTATGTGCTGGACCAGGCCAACTCCGAAGTGCTGTTCGAAAAGAACGCCGGCGTGGCCTTGCCGATCGCCTCGATCACCAAGCTCATGACGGGCCTGGTCGTGGTGCAGGCCCAGCAGGACATGAACGAAGTGCTGGCCATCAGCGACGACGATATCGACCGCGAGAAGCACACCGGCTCCCGGCTCAAGGTCGGGCTGCGCATGACGCGCGGTAACTTGCTGCATCTAGCGCTGATGAGCTCGGAGAACCGCGCCGCCGCCGCGCTCGGCCGCAACTACCCGGGCGGCACCGCGGCCTTCGTCGAGGCGATGAACGCCAAGGCCCAGGAACTGGGCATGAGCGACACCCATTACGTCGATAGCAGCGGGCTCTCGAGCCGCAACGTGGCCAGCGCGCGCGACCTGGCGCGGCTGGCGATCGCGGCCCACCAGGAGCCCTTGCTGCGCGAATATTCGACCGATCCCACATACATCGTGCAGGCCGGCGGCCGGCCGCTGCAGTTCTCGAATACGAATTACCTGGTGGCCCGCCCGGACTGGGAGATCGGCCTGCAGAAGACCGGCTTCATCAACGAAGCCGGGCGCTGCATGGTGATGCAGGCCATGATCCACGGGCGCGCCGTGATCATGGTGTTCCTCGATTCGAAGGGCACGCAGTCGCGCACCGCCGATGCGGGGCGCATGCGCAAATGGCTGGAAGCGCTCAAGCCGCCCGCCCTGACTCACTTGACCGCGGAGTAGCCCAGGGTCGCCGAAATCTGCTGGGCGGTGCTGACCAGGTCGTCCAGCCACTCGTCCTGCAGGCGGTCGGCCGGCGCCGAAATCGACAGTCCCGCAATCAGCTTGCCGCTGTCGTCGTGGATGCCGGCCGCCATGCAGCGCACGCCCAGTTCCAGCTCCTCGTTGTCGCGCGCATAGCCGCGCGCCCGCACCAGGCTCAGCTCGCGCTCGAGCTTGGCGAGGTCGGTGATCGAATTCTTGTTGTGGCCGGCGAGGCCGGTGCGCGTGGCGTAGGCGCGGATCGCCTTCGGCTCGTCCACCGACAGGAACAGCTTGCCGGTCGAGGTCAGGTGCAGCGGGCCACGGCCGCCGATCGCGCGCACCACCTGCATGCCCGAGCGCTCGGAAAACGCGCGGTCGATGTAGACGATCTCGTCGCCCTGGCGCACCGACAGGTTGATGGTCTGCTGGGTCTTCTTGTGCAGCGAACGCATGCAGTCGAGCGCCGCCTCGCGCACCGACAGCCGGCTCTTGACCACATTCCCCAGTTCCAGCAAGCGCATGCCGAGCCGGTAGGTGCCGGGCTCGACGCGGTCGACGAAACGCGTGATCACCATATCGTTGAGGATGCGGTGCGCGGTCGAGGGATGCAGGCCGGACACCTTCGACAACTCCTTGAGGCTGACCGGATCGGTGTAGTTGGCCAGCGCATCGAGCAAGGCGACCATGCGCTCGATCACCTGGATCGTGGTCTTGGCCGGTTCGACGGATTCGATTTTCATAATGTGGTTGGTGCAGTGCGGTATAAGTAAGCACTTTATACCATGATGTGAAAAGGCGTGGCAATGGTTGGCGTCAACGGGGCATAATGGCAACACCAGCAATGTGAAGGCGAGCGATGGACGATTCGGTGAGCGAGTTCAAGAGCAAGGGCGGGCTGAAGCGCCTATTCGGCGCGATCGGCTATTCGATGGCCGGCTTCAAGGCGGCCTGGACCAACGAAGCGGCGTTCCGCCAGGAGATGCTGGTGGTCGTGATCGGCACCGTCACCGCGCTGAGCCTGAAGATCTCGGCCTTCGAGAAGCTGATGCTGATCGCGGTGCTGGTGTTCGTGCTGATCGTCGAGCTCATCAACTCGGCCTTCGAGGCGGTGGTCGACCGCATCTCGCTCGAGCGCCATCCGCTGTCGAAGAACGCCAAGGACCTCGGCAGCGCCGCGGTGGCGCTGGCGATCGGCATCGCGGCCGCGGCCTGGGCCGTGGTGCTGTTCAACCGCTTCTACTGACGATTCGCCGCCCGCTTATTCGGCTACCGCATAAGGAAGGGCAAAAGCATTCGTTTTGTTTCCTGCGGCGCGGCCGTATGCTGGCGGTTCAGGAGGCAGCATGGCGCACCCACTTTTCCCCGATGTTCAAGTCATCCTGGTGCCGGGCCTGCATAACAGCGGCCCCGGCCATTGGCAATCGCGCTGGCAGCGCGCGCATCCCGAGTTTTTCCGCGTGGTGCAAGACGATTGGGCGCATCCGGATCTGGCGGCCTGGTCGGCGCGGCTGGACCAGCTGCGCGCGCGCGATCCGCGCCCGGCGCTGCTGGTCGCCCACAGTTTCGGCTGCCTGACCGCGGTGCACAGCATCGCGCGCAATCCGGCGCAGGTCGCGGGAGCCCTGCTGGTGGCGCCGGCCGATCCGCACAAGTTCGGCGTGGCGGGGCTGCTGCCGGCGCAGGCGCTGGCCTGCCCGAGCATCATGGTCAGCAGCAGCGACGACCCCTGGATGCGCGCCGAGCACGCCGCGCAGTGGGCCGCGCGCTGGCGCAGCGAACTGGTGGAGGGCGGGGCGCTGGGCCACATCAACGCCGAGTCCGGGCTGGGCGACTGGCCGGCCGGATGGGCGCTGTTGCAGAAGGTGGCCGATCGGGCGCACAATGGGCGGCTGGCATTTTCGGCATGATTGACATGTGCTTAATACATCCTCTCATCCACTGGAGATCAGCATGACACTACGTTTGGGCGACACCGCCCCCGATTTCGAACAGGACTCCACCATCGGCACCCTGCGTTTCCACGACTGGGCGGGCGACTCCTGGGTGGTGCTGTTTTCGCACCCGGCCGATTTCACGCCCGACCCGCACAAGAAGGTGCGCCTGACCATCACTTACCCGATGAGCACGGGCCGCAACTTCGACGAGGTGCTGCGCGTGATCGACGCGCTGCAACTGACCGACGGCTACTCGGTGGCCACGCCCGGCAACTGGCGCGACGGCGACGACGTGATCATTCCGCTGACCATCCAGGACCCGGAAGTGATCAAGCAAAAATTCCCGAAAGCTTACTCGGCGGCGCGTCCTTACCTGCGCGTGACGCCCCAGCCCAACAAATAGTCTCCTGGTATCAAGTCTCTTGGTATCGTTTTTCGCGCCTCCGGGCGCGTTTTTTTTGCCCGCGACATTGGCTGCATAAGCAAATAAGTTCTGCGTTGTTTGGAATACGGCTGGGCTGCCTTACCCTTGCGGCTACTTAGGGGGCATGTGCATGTTGATGACATATGTGGGTTCGGGATTCGCGGTTGGCCTGCTGGTCGGCATGACCGGCGTCGGCGGCGGCTCGCTCATGACCCCGCTGCTGACGCTGCTGTTCGGCGTGTCGCCCTCGGTCGCGGTCGGCACCGACCTCGCGTTCGCTTCGGTTACCAAGAGCGCCGGTGCCTTCACCCACCGCCTGCGCGGCACCGTCCACTGGGACATCGTCCGGCGCCTCTGCATCGGCGCCTTGCCGGCCGCCGTGCTGGCCACGCTCGCGCTCAAGCATTACGGCGCGCTGGACCAGCGCATCGGCCAGCTGATCCGCTATTCGATCGCGGCCTCGGTGCTGCTGACCGTGGTCGCGCTGCTGTTCAAGGGCAAGATGCTGGCCTGGCTCAACGCCCATCCCGAGCGCCAGTTGCGGGGCCGGGCGCTGACCGCCACCACCATCGCGGCCGGCGCGCTGCTCGGTACCCTGGTCACGGTGTCCTCGATCGGCGCCGGCGCGATCGGCGCCACCCTGCTGGTGATGCTGTATCCGCAGCTCGAGTCGGCCGAAGTGGCCGGCACCGACATCGCCTACGCGGTGCCGCTGACCGCGATCGCCGCCTTCGGCCACTGGTGGCTGGGCTCGATCGACTGGACCTTGCTGGCCACGCTGCTGGTCGGTTCCTTGCCCGGCATCACCCTCGGTTCCTGGGCGGCGCGGGCCGTGCCCGAGCGTTTCCTGCGCGCGTTGCTGGCCATGACCTTGACCGGCGTCGCCGTCAAATTGCTCTACTAGGCAAAGTCTTAATAGCTAGCTGATCTATACAAATGAGAAATGCTTCGTTTGTGTTATGAAGGCGAGATGCGATTATGCAGGCCTGATAGAAGAATTTGTAATAAGAGGGCCTCAATGTCAGCAGTTTCTCCTCCGCTACCACGCGCCGCGCCATTCCGGGTCATGCCCGGCTTCGGCCTGTCGCTCGGGTTCACGATTTTTTACCTGGCGCTGATCGTCCTGATCCCGCTCTCGGCCGTCTTCCTGAAAACCTTCACCCTGACTTGGGAAGCGTTCTGGCACGCGGTCACTTCGGAGCGGGTAATGGCGTCCTACCGCCTGAGCTTCGGTGCCTCGCTGATCGCCGCCTTCATCAACGTGGTCTTCGGCGGCATCGTGGCCTGGGTGCTGGTGCGCTATAAATTTCCCGGCAAGCGCCTGGTCGACGCGCTGGTCGACCTGCCGTTCGCGCTGCCGACCGCGGTGGCCGGCATCACCCTGACCGCGCTGTATTCCTCCAACGGCTGGATCGGCCGCTACCTCGAGCCGCTCGGCTGGAAGGTCGCCTTCACCCCGGTCGGCGTGGTGGTGGCGCTGACCTTCATCGGCCTGCCGTTCGTGGTGCGCACCGTGCAGCCGGTGCTCGAAGACGCCGAGCGCGAGCTCGAGGAAGCCGCGGCCAGCCTGGGCGCGACCTCGCTGCAGACCTTCGTGCGCATCGTGTTCCCGGCCATCATGCCGGCGCTGTTGACCGGCTTCGCGCTGGCCTTCGCGCGCGCCACCGGCGAATACGGTTCGGTGATTTTCATCGCCGGGAACATGCCGATGGTGTCCGAGATCACGCCGCTGTTCATCATCACCAAACTGGAGCAGTACGACTACGCCGGCGCCACCGCGATCGCGGTCGTGATGCTGATCGTATCGTTCGTCCTGCTCCTGACGATCAACCTGCTGCAGGCCTGGGCACGCGGAAGGGCGGGTAAAAAATGAGCGCGGTCCTCGATACGCCCACCCCCGCAGCGGTCGCCCAGCGGCGCGCCGAACTGCCCTCGGTGTCGCACGTGCTGGAGCCGGCCTGGGTCAGGCTGGTGCTGGTCGGCCTCGCGCTGGCCTTCCTCACGCTGTTCCTGTTCGTGCCGCTGGTGGCGGTGTTCGCCGAAGCGTTCAAGAAGGGCTGGCAGGCCTACTTCGCGGCGATCACCGATCCGGACGCGATCTCGGCCATCAAGCTGACGCTGATCGCGGCCGGTATCTCGGTGCCGCTGAACCTCGTGTTCGGGGTCGCGGCCGCGTGGGCCATCGCCAAGTTCGAATTCCGCGGCAAGAGCATCTTGCTGACCCTGATCGACCTGCCGTTCTCGGTCTCGT
>Ga0193702_1000084_pt1 | contig 38346 bp, 35 predicted proteins | sample U3a1metaG_FD_143060 | JGI IMG/M metagenome (GOLD analysis project Ga0193702, IMG submission 143060) | Soil microbial communities from a riparian zone of the East river system, Colorado, United States - U3a1 | ecosystem: Environmental > Terrestrial > Soil > Riparian zone | place: USA: East River... | reverse complement strand
AGTCGGCAAACTCGGGTATACGCCCCTAATCCAATGCCTGCAACCCCTCCCAGCTTAGTCAAGCAAATTATTCCGGACACTAGTGCGCGCAGGCGGGAATGACACGCGGCTCCCGGGAATCCCGTGAAGCCCCATTTTTTTTGCGCGTATGGACGTGCTTTTTTCCCCTGTGTCATGAGAAGATAACCACAACCAATTTCCCACCATCGCTTAAAGGATTGTTCATGACCCGCTTGACCTCTTCCAAAACGCTGCTCGCGAGCGTCCTCGCCATCGCCGCCGGCGCCACCACCGCCGCCGCGCCGCCGGCGCCCGAGCTCACGCGCCACCAGGCCGAGATCGACAAGATCGTGGCCGAGATTTCGCCCAAGCGTATCCAGGCCTATGTCGACAAGCTGGTCAGCTTCCAGACCCGCCACACGATGTCGGACACGGTGTCCGACACCACCGGCATCGGCGCGGCGCGGCGCTGGATCAAGAGCGAACTCGAGCGCTGCGGCGCGGCGTCGGGCGGCCGTTTGCAGGTCGAGTTCGACACCAGCATTACGCCGATCTCGGCGCGTATTTCGAAGCCGACCGAACTGGTCAACGTGGTCGCCACGCTGCCGGGTAGCCAGGCCGAGTCGAAGGACCGGATGTATGTCGTCAGCGGCCACTACGATTCGCGCGTCACCGACATCATGAATAGCACCGGCACCGCACCTGGCGCCAACGACGACGCCTCCGGCACCGCGGCAGTGATGGAAATGGCCTGCGTCATGTCGAAATACAAGTTCGACGCGACGCTGGTGTTCATGACCGTGGCCGGCGAAGAGCAGGGCCTGTTGGGCTCGCGCCACTGGGCCGAGCAAGCCAGGCAGAAGAACCTCAACATCGCCGGCATGCTCAACAACGACATCATCGGCAGCTCGCGCAGCGACGAGGGCAAGGTCGATGCGTCGCAAGTGCGCCTGTATGCCGAAAGCATCCCGGCCGTCAAGGAAATGAGCGACGCCAATCGCGCGCTGCTGGCCACCGGCGGCGAGAACGATTCGGCGACGCGCCAGCTGGCGCGCCAGATCAAGGAAGTCGGCGAGCGCTATGTGCCCGGCTTCAAGGTGACCGTGGTCCAGCGCCGCGACCGCTACCTGCGCGGCGGCGATCACAGCGCCTTCCTCGACCAGGGCTATGCGGCGGTGCGCTTCACCGAGCCGAACGAGAACTTCGCGCACCAGCACCAGGACTTGCGCACGGCAGACGGCAAGGTGTATGGCGACTTGGCCGAATTTGACGACTTCAACTACATCGCCAAGGTGGCGCGCGTGAATGCGGCCTCGCTCGCGTCGCTGGCGCTGGCGCCGGCCGCGCCGCAGCAGGTGAAGGTGCGCACCGCCAAGCTGGAGAACGACACCTCGCTGGTATGGCAGGCCAACACCGAGCCCGACCTGGCCGGCTACCGCGTCGTGTGGCGCGAGACCACGGCCGCGCAGTGGCAGGGTTCCGAATTCGTCGGCAAGGCGACCGAGGCGACCATCAAGCTGTCCAAGGATGCGTACTTCTTCGGCGTGCAGGCGGTGGACAAGGACGGCAACGTCAGCGTCGCGACGTATCCGACTCCATTGCGCTAAGCCGCATGCCGCGTGGGCACGGCGAGCCGTACCCACCCTACGCGGAATGGGGCGCATCATGCCGTGTAGGGTGGGTACGGCATTGCCGTGCCCACGGACAATCAGCGCGGCACCGCCAGGTAGGAATGAAGCTGGGCGACCACCGCCGCGCCTTCGCCCACCGCGGCGGCGACCCGCTTGGTCGACCCCGCGCGCACGTCGCCGATCGCGAACACGCCGGCCACCGTGGTTTCCAGGTGGCCGTGCAATGAGCCGTCCGGATTGAGCATCTGGCCGGTCACGCGGCAGCGCGCCATCATCACGTCGGTGCCGGTCATCACGAAGCCGTGCTGGTCGACCTGCACCCCGCAATCGGACAGCCAGTCGGTATTCGGATCGGCCCCCACGAACAGGAACACGCGCCGCACCGCCTTGTGCAGCGGCGCGTCGTTCTTGTGCTGCCAGCGCACGCCGGTCAGGCACTCGCCGTCGCCCTCGAGCGCGGTCAGCTGGGTGTGGGTGTGCAGCGTGATGTTGGGCGTGGCCGCGATGCGTTCGATCAGGTAGCTCGACATGCTGGCCGCCAGCCCCGGCCCGCGGATCAGCATGTGCACGTGCTTCGCATGCGTCGACAAAAACACCGCGGCCTGGCCGGCCGAATTGCCGCCGCCGACCAGCACCACCTCTTCGTTGGCGCACAGCTTGCCCTCGAGCGGCGAGGCCCAGTAGTAGACGCCGCAACCTTCATATTTTTCCAGGTCCTGCAACTGCGGCTTGCGGTAGCGCGCGCCGCAGGCCAGCACCACCGCGCGCGCCTTGACTTCGCTGCCGTCGCTCAGCGTCAGGCGCAGCGGATGCCCGTCGCACAGCAGGCGCTGGGCGGTGGCCGGAATCGCCACCTCGGCGCCGAATTTCTGGGCCTGCACGAAGGCGCGGCCGGACAGCGCGCGCCCCGAGATCCCGGTCGGAAAGCCGAGGTAGTTTTCGATCCGCGCACTGGCGCCGGCCTGGCCGCCGAACGCGCGGTGCTCGACCACCAGCACCGACAAGCCCTCCGACGCCGCGTACACCGAGGTCGCCAGGCCCGACGGCCCGGCGCCCACCACCAGCACGTCGTACAGCTTGTCCTGGTCGAGCGGCGGCAGCAGGCCGAGGCAGCTGCCCATGTCGGCCAGCGTCGGATTTTTCTTGACCGTGCCGTCGGGGCAGACCACCAGCGGCAGCTCGTCCGGCAGGGGCTGGTACATCGCGAGCAGGTCGGCCGCATCGCTGCTGGCGGCCGGATCGAGCACGGTATGCGGGTGGCCGTTGGCCGCCAAAAAACTCTGCAGCCGGAACAGGCCCGGCGTGTCCGGCGGGCCGACCAGCACCGGCGCGCTGGCGCCGGCTTCGATCAGGCCGACACGGCGCAGGATCAGCGCGCGCATGATGCGCTCGCCCAGCTCGGCCTCGGCCACCACCAGCGCGCGCAAGTCATCGGACGGGATCACCAGCGCCTCCACCGTGCCGACCGCGTGGCCGTTGACCAGCGCCGGGCGGCCCGACAACTGGCCCACCTCGGCCGAGAAATCGCCCGGTCCGTGGGTCGCCACCGGGGTGCTGTGGCCCATGCCGTCGCATTGGGTGATGGCGAGGTGGCCGGACAGGATCACCACCATGCCGGGACTGGGGCGGCCGGCGTCGAACAGCGCTGCGCCGTGCTGCCACACGCCGCAGTGGCCGAAGCGGCGCAGGCGGTCGATCTCGGCCGCGCTGAGCTGGAAGAACATCTGGTGGCCGCGGCTGGCCAGGCTGGTCTTGCTGAGGCGTTCGGCCGCGACGTTCATGTCGGGCACGAAATCGGGGACGGTCACTGTATCCATGGTGCGGGCTTCCGTATCAAATCGTCAGGAGCTAGTCTAGCAGTTCGCTGAGCGCTCTCATACGGACAAATGCGTCTGGGATTAGAATGGCGTTTTGTCGAACTGCAAAAGAGTGCCCATGCCCTATCTGACCATCGAAGACACGATCGGCAACACGCCCCTGGTGCGCCTGGTGCGCCTGCCCGGCGCCGATGCCGCCGCCCGCAACAACGTCATCCTGGGCAAGATGGAAGGCGACAACCCGGCCGGTTCGGTGAAGGACCGCGCGGCGATGTCGATGCTCAAGCGGGCCGAGGAGCGCGGCCAGATCAAGCCGGGCGACACCCTGATCGAAGCGACCAGCGGCAACACCGGCATCGCGCTGGCGATGGCGGCCGCGATCCGCGGCTACAAGATGGTGTTGCTGATGCCCGAGTACCTGTCGGTCGAGCGGCGCCAGAGCATGGCGGCCTACGGCGCACGCATCATCCTGACCCCGAAGACCGGCGGCATGGAATACGCGCGCGACATGGCCGAGCAGATGCAGCGCGACGGCGAGGGCATCATCCTCGACCAGTTCGCCAACCCCGACAATCCGCGCGCCCACTACGAAACCACGGCGCCCGAAATCTGGCGCGACACCGCGGGCCGGATCACCCACTTCGTCAGCGCGATGGGCACCACCGGCACCATCATGGGCGTGTCGCACTACTTGAAGGAAAAGAACGAGGCGATCCAGATCATCGGCGCGCAGCCGGAAGAGGGCTCGCAAATTCCCGGCATCCGCAAATGGCCGGAAGCCTACCTGCCGAAAATCTACGACAAGGCGTGGGTCGACCAGATCGAAGGCGTGAGCCAGGCCGCGGCCGAGCACATGGCGCGCCGGCTGGCGGCGGAAGAGGGCATCTTTTGCGGGATATCGGCCGCCGGCGCCTGCGAGATTGCGCTGCGCGTCTCGCAGACGGTGGAGAACGCGACCATCGTGTTCATCGTCTGCGATCGCGGCGACCGCTATTTGTCGACCGGCGTGTTCCCGGCCTGACATGGCGGCGCCGTCTCGCCGCGTGGGCGAGGGCGGGGCACGCGAGAACGGCGCTTAAGCTTGTGGCTCGCCGTCTTTTGGCTTGAACTGCTTGTCGCTGATGCGGAACTTGTTGCGGCGGTCGCCCATCAAGTAGCGCAGGTCGCGGATCGACAGATCGCTGACCTCGTGCATGCGGATCAGCAGCGAAGCGCCGACCGGCAGGCGGTGGTGGCGAATCTTCGAGATCACCGGCGGCGCCACTTCCAGCGCGCGCGACAACGCTGCATCATTCTTCAGACGCAAGTTCTCGATGAGCGTATCCAACAACCGGTTGGGGTTGTATTGCAGCAGATCATCGGAGTCCGAATCGCTGTTCATATCAATGCCGACTTGGTTTGTCATGATGTCTAAAATTCCTATTGTGAGTTGTCTTGCTTAAGTCAAACACTCGGAGCGCGTGGTTGCTGCCACTACTACAATCTTTGATGCGACTGATTCCGGAGAACAATTTTGAAAATATATATTCAATTGTACAACCATTTCTAATCTAATACTTGAAAGCAATAAAGATTAGGAATCTGATCCTGGGGCACGTTGTCTTATCGCAACATAGCCACAGTGCAATTCTCTCACAAAATCACGGAAAGTTTAATTGTTTTTCCTGAAAACTTAAGTGTAAGGCAAGCGGACCGGGGCCGCCGCACAATTCCGAAAATTGCTGGCTTAATTGCAACAATCCTGGGGGTATGAAGGTCCGGCAGCGCTTCTTGCCGGGTGCCGCGCGGGTAATGCTCGATACTCCGGCCAGTATGCGCCCGCTGGCGGGCTGGAGGCGGCGGCGAAGATGGCGTTCTCGTTACAACTATTTACAAACTTTCCTCTACAGCAAGAGCTCAAGCACCGCGGCTGAGGCGGATCGCACGTCCCAGGTCGACCACCGACATGGCGTAGAAATAACTCCTGTTGTACTGCGTGATAGCGAAAAAATTACCGTTCGCCAGCCAGTATTCGGTGGGGTCGGCGCCGTTTTGCAAATCGACCAGGCCGAACAGCATGTCGTCCGGCACCGGCAGCGCCGGCACCGCGCCGGCCGCGCCCAGTTCGGCCGCGCTGAAACTGGCGGCCAGGCCGACGCCGATGTAGCGCTCCCATGCGCGCGCCGGCGACACCGCGGCCGGGTAGGCCAGCGGCCCCGTCTTGTTGCGGTCCCAGCCGTGATGCACGAGGAAATTGGCGATGCTGCCGATCGCATCGGCCGCCGAGTTGCGCAGGTCGATATGGCCGTCGTCGTCGAAGTCCACGCCGTACTCCAATATGCTGCCCGGCATGAACTGCGGCAGGCCGACCGCGCCCGCGAACGAGCCCAGCAGCGACAGGGGATCGAGCTGGTAGCGGCGCGCGAACAGCAGGGTGTTCTCGAGCTCGCCGCGGAAGAAGGCCATGCGCGCGTCACGGTTCGGGGTGTCCGGGTAGGCGAAGGCGAGCGTGGTCAGGGTGTCCATCACGCGGAAGCGCCCGGTATTGCGTCCATACACGGTCTCGACGCCGATGATGCCGACGATGATCTCGGCCGGCACCCCGTACTCGGCCTCGGCGCGCGCCAGCGCCGCGGCATTCTCGTTCCAGAACGAGACCCCGGCATCGATGCGCACCGGGTCCACCGTCAAGCGGCTATAGGCCTGCCAGTTCTTCGGCTTGCCCGGCGGCGCCGGCTTGACCAGCTGCACCGCCGAATCGACGTAGCGCACCTGGCCGATCAGGGCCTGCAGTTCGGCGCGCTCGAAGCCGTGCTTGGCGGCCATCTCGTCGACGAAATCGGCGACCGCCTTCCACTCGCCGAAGTTGACCTGCTCGCCCACGTAATCGACCGCGGGCGCGGCCTTCTTGGGCTTGGCCTTGGTCTGGCGGGCCGGCTTTTTCTGCGCCGCGTAGACCGCGGGCGCGGCGACCAGCGCGAGCGCCATCAGCAGCAGGGAGAGTCGTCTCATCGGGCCTCGTTCAGCAAAGTCTTGAGGGTCGCGGCCAGCCGCGCATCGGGCGTGGCCGCGGCGTATTTGTACGCGCTGTACAGTTGCAGGAAGCGCAGCACGGCGGCCTTCCTGGGCGGCGCCAGCGCCAGCGCCGCGAGCCGTTGCGCATAGGCGCTCGGCCCTTCGTCGCGGTCGCGCGCCATGCCCAGCCGTGCCAGTTGCAGGCACAGGGCCGAGTATAGCGCATCGACCGGATCGCTCTGGCGCCGCCGGCGCGCGGCGCGCACCAGCATCAGCAGCGCCGCGGCCAGCGCGATCGCGGCCAGCGTGGGCCACTGCGTCAGCACGGCCTGCAGCGCGTCGAGCAGGTCGCGCTGGCGGTCCGGCGTATAGTTCAGCACCCACTGGTTCCAGCCGTTGTTGAGCGCGCCGAAGCGGAAGCGCAGCTGCGCCAGCCACGACGGCCCGTTCTCGAGGTCGAGCAGCTGGCCGATGCCTTCGAGGCCGAATGGGGGCGGGCGCGGCAGCGCGCGCGCCAGGCTGCGCTCCACCCGCTCGGGCGCCACCGCGGCGGTCGGATCGATCCGGATCCAGCCGCGGCCCGCGAACCACACTTCGGCCCAGGCGTGGGCGTCGGACTGGCGCACCGTCATGAAACCGTCGACCGGATTGAGCTCGCCGCCCTGGTAGCCGGTCACCACCCGCGCCGGCACCCCGGCCGCGCGCATCAGGAACACGAAGGCGCCCGCGTAGTGTTCGCAAAAGCCGGCCTTGGTCTGGTACAGGAACTCGTCGACCGCATCGGGACCGAGCAGCGGCGGCTCCAGCGTGTACACGAATTGCTCGTGCGCGAACTGGCGCAGCACGCTGGCCACGCGCTTGGCCGGATCGGCTTCGGCGCGCAGTTGCGCGCCGGCCGCCAGCGCGCGCGGATTGAAGCCGCGCGGCAGCTGCAGCCATTGCGCGGCGCCGTCCAGTTCGGCGTCGGCCTGCAGGCTGTAGTCGGGATAGGACACCACGTCGTAGCGCAGCCGGCGGTCGATCGGATCGCTGGCCGTGAGTTCGAATTCGGGCGTCACGCTGCTCGGATTGCCGGCCACCTGCGGCAGGCGTCCCGGCAGGTCGAGCGCGAACAGCCAGCGCTTGCCGCCCGGTTCCAGCGTGACCTGATGGCGCACCGGCGCGCCGCGCAACGCGAACGTGACCGCCGGCGCCGGCGCGCCGCGCGGATGCCGCACCTGGGTCCAGGTGCGGCCGTCGAACTGGCCGAGCACGATGCCGCGCCAGTACAGCCGGCGCTGCGGCGGCGCGGGATCGAGGAACTTGACGCGGAACGCCACCTCGTCCGATTGCGCGAGGGTCGAGATATTCCCCGGCGCCATGCTGTTCGACAGGCCGCTGCGGCCGGCCGAGGCGTCGCCCGGCAAGCCCCACAGCGGCCCCTGGATGCGCGGGAACACCACGAACAGCAGCAGCGCCAGCGGCGCCGCCAGCCCGAAGGTGCGCGCGCCCAGCCACAGCCGGCGCCGCAGCGGCGGCACCGCGCCGGTGAACTGGAACGACAGCTGGGCCGTGAGCAGCACCACCAGCGAGGCGATCATCAGCAAGGCGGTGCCGATGCTCTGCGAATAAAAGAAGTTGGTGAGCACCAGGAAGAAGCACAGGAAGATCACCACGAACAGGTCGCGCCGCGCGTGCATCTCGAGCATCTTGAAGGTCACCAGCAGCACCAGCATCGCCACCCCGGCATCGCGCCCGAGCAGCGTGTGATAGGTGCTGAACACGCCGCCCATCGCGGCCAGCGCGACCGGCAGCAGCAACAGCGAGGGCGGCATGCGGGTGCCGCGCAGCGTGATCAGCGCGCGCCAGGCGAGCGTGGCGCCGCACACCGCGCTGACCCACGGCGGCAGGTGGCCGGCGTGCGGCGCCAGCACCAGCAGCGCGGCGCCCATCAGCAGCAGGGTGTCGGCCTTATCGCGCGGCAGCGCCTGGGCGAATTTGGCGAGCGCGGTGGCGGCGCTCATGGCGCGCCCCCGGCCGCGCCGACCAGCGCCAGCGCGCGCAGGCAGGCCGCCTGGTGCGCCGCGCCGAGCGCCGGCGCGAAGCTCTGCCCGCCCAGGCGGAACGCGTAGGGCAGGGCGCGCTGTTCGGCCTCCAGCACCCAGCGCGTCATGCGCGACAGGCGCAGCTCGAGGTCCACGGTGCGCGGCATGGCGTCGAAGTCGAGCACCAGTTCCTCGATCGCGCCGCCTTCGAAATGCTTGGTCGCCAGCTGGCCGCCGAGCGCCGGATCGAGCCGCGCGATCTGGCGCCACGCCAGATGGCGCAAGGCGTCGCCCGGCTGGTAGCTGCGGATGCCGGCGAAGTCGTCATGGCCGGCGTGGCCGTGGCCGTCCTCGCTGGCCGCGCCGCTCATCGGCAGCGGCGGCGCGCCGGTTTCGGGGAAGGGATAGACCAGCGCCTTGAGGTCGGGTTCCCAATAGCTCCAGGCGCGGAACAGGCCGAGCGGAAAGCGGGTGACGATGCGCACCCGCGGCGCCGGCAGCCAGCCGCGCTGCGCGGTCGGTGTGCTCAGCAACAGCGCGGCGCTGGCGCCGGCCGCCGCATCGGCCACGTGGCGCGCGGCGCCGGCGCTGACGAAATCGGCCCACACGGCATAGCGGTCGCGCGTACTGCGGTTCAGGATGTGCAGCTCGAACTGCGCGTCCTCGCCGGCGAACACCGGCGGCGCGCGGCCCGGCCGCAAGTGCAGATGCGCCAGGTTCTGGTAAGTGAACACCATGTCGACCAGCGCGCAGGCGCCGATCGCGAAGGTCAGCGCGAAGCCGAGCCCGAGGTTGTAGTTGATCGACCCGATCAACAGCACCAGCAGCAGCGCGGCGAAACCGATGCCGGGCTTGGTCGGCACGATGAACACGCGGCGCTGGCTGAGGAACACCTCGCCCGGTTCCGGGCCGCGCAGCTGGAACAGCCAGGTGTCCGTCTTGCGGCGGCCGAAACGCTTGAGTGCCGTGAGCATGCCCGGCGCTTAGACGGGCACCGATTTCTGCAGCTGCAGCACCAGGTCGCGGCTGGCCAGCGCCATGCCGTGCGCCGACTTCAGCGCGCGCAGGCGGTGCGCGCAGACCGGCACCAGCACCGCCTGCACGTCTTCCGGGATCACGTGGTCGCGCCCTTCCAGCGCGGCCCAGGCGCGCGCCGCCTGCAGCAGCGCGATCGCGGCGCGCGGCGACAGGCCCTCGGCGAACAGGCCCTCCTGGCGCGACGCCTGGGCCAGCGCCTGCACGTAATCGACCAGCGCGGCCGAGGTGTGGATCTGGCGCAGCGCCTGCTGGGCCGCGGCCAGTTCGGCCGGCTGCATCGCCGCCGGCAGCGACTTGAGCATGCTGCGCCGGTCCTCGCCGAGCAGCAGCGCGCGCTCGGCCGCGGCGTCCGGATAGCCGAGCGAGAGGCACATCAGGAAGCGGTCCAGCTGCGACTCCGGCAGCGGGAAGGTGCCGACCTGGTGCGCCGGGTTCTGGGTCGCGATCACGAAGAACGGCTCGGGCAGCGCGCGCGTGACGCCGTCGGCGCTGACCTGGCGCTCCTCCATCGCCTCGAGCAGCCCGGACTGGGTCTTCGGCGTGGCGCGGTTGATTTCGTCGGCCAGCAGCACCTGGGTGAAGATCGGGCCGGGGTGGAACACGAAGCCGTTCTTTTCGCGCTCGTAGACCGAGATGCCGGCCACGTCGGCCGGCAGCAGGTCGCTGGTGAACTGCACGCGGTTGAACTGGAGGCCGAGCGACATCGCCAGCGCGTGCGCCAGCGTGGTCTTGCCGACGCCGGGCACGTCCTCGATCAGCAGATGGCCGCCGGCCAGCAGGCAGGTCAGCGCCTGGCGCACCTGCAGGTCCTTGCCGACCACGATCTGGCTGACCTGGCGGGCGACGGCGTGCATTTTTTTGAACATGGAATGGTCTGGTAGTGATCGAAAAGGAGCGCCGTGTGCGGCCGGACGCGATGGCGTGGTAGATTAACGCATCGGCACATTATCATATCGGGAACATGAGCGGGACATGAGCACAGCAATTTACAGCCACCCGGACTGCCTGCGTCACGAGATGGGGGAGTGGCATCCCGAATCGCCGGCCCGCTTGCAGGCCATCGAAGACCAACTGATCCTGGCGCGCCTGGACGGGCTGGTCGAACGGCGCGAGGCGCCGCTGGCGCCGCTCGCAGCGCTGCGCCGCAACCACAGCGACGACGCGATCGACAAGGTGCGCGACAACCTGCCCGAGCGCGCCGGCGACTACTATCCGCTCGACCCGGACACGCTGCTGTGCAAGGGCAGCTACCAGGCCGCGCTGCGCGCCGCCGGCGCCGCGCTGGCGGCCACCGACGCGGTGCTCGCGGGCGAGATCGACAACGCCTTCTGCGCCACCCGCCCGCCCGGCCACCACGCGCGCCCGCACATGGCGATGGGCTTCTGCATCTTCAACAACATCGCGATCGCCGCGCTGCATGCGCTCGAGGTGTATGGGCTGGAGCGGGTCGCCATCATCGACTTCGACGTCCACCACGGCAACGGCACCGCCGAATCCTTCCGCGACGACCCGCGGGTGCTGATGGCCAGCTTCTACCAGCATCCGTTCTATCCCTACCAGGAGCCGGAAGCGCCGACCGCCACCCGGGTCAATATCCCGGTGCCGGCGCGCAGCAACGGCGAGGCGATCCGCCGGCTGGTGGACGACTACTGGCTGCCGGCGCTGCACGCGCACAAGCCCGAAATGATCTTCATCTCGGCCGGCTTCGACGCCCACCGCGAGGACGACCTGGGCGGCATGGCGCTGGTCGAGGCCGACTACAGCTGGATGACCCGGCAGATCATGGCGGTGGCCGACCAGTACGCCGAGGGCCGTATCGTCAGCTGCCTCGAAGGCGGCTACAACCTGTCGGCGCTGGGGCGCAGCGCGGCGGCCCACATCAAGGCGCTGGCCGGGCTGGACTGAGCGCGGTTCGGCCGATCCCACTTCATCGTTTACGCGACACAGTCGGCGTGCCGATGCGCGCCGTATTGACATATATGCATCAGCTCGGTAGATTGGTGCGCAGGCCCTGGCACGGTCGTTCTATTTTCTTCATCCACGTTGTCCGACAAGGAGGATTGAATGAGTAGATTCATGCGCATCTTCGTCACCGTCTGCCTGCTGTCGCTGGCTGCGGTATCCAGCCTCGCGAGCGCCACCAACTACACGCTGTGGGTCAATGGGCGCGGCGGCGGCGGCGCCATCGGCGACTACAACAGCTTCAGCTACTGGGGGCCGGCGGCCACCGCGGCGGGTGTCAACAAGAAGGCGGTCAACTGGGACGGCTACAACAGCATCTCCTCGCAAAACGGCAAGATCCGCGACGCGCTCGACTGCTTCTGCACAGGGTCCAACTGGTGCTACATCGCGACCCACAGCGCGGGCGACCTGATGATGGGTTACACGCTGGCCAACTACGGCAGCTCGGCGCGCATGAAGAAGAATGCGGCGCCGAATGCATCCGGGGTGTGCGGCAATGCGGACGGCAGCTCGCAGGCCGGCTGGAACATCAAATGGGTGCGCGCGGCGTCCGGCGCGGGCGGCGGCTCGGAGCTGTCGGATGCCGGATCGTGGACCACCTCCGAGCCCTTGGTGAAGGATTTGAAGACCGCCACCGCGCGCGCCATGTACAACCACAACAGCACCGCCAACGTCTGGTTCTATATGTACGCGGGGGCCAAGGGCACGCTGTACTCGGGCATCTTGCCGGGCCAGGACGACGAGGCGGTGGCCTACCACAGCTCGGGCGGGGTGGCCGGCAGTGCGGGCGGGGCCTACTGCAACCCGAGCGACTGGTTCTGTAACGACCTGACCCTGGGCAGTGCGGCCAACGAAGGCGGATCGGCCAAGTGGAGTTATCACTACGTCTCGTTCAGGGACGATAACGAGAGCTACAACCACTACGCGGCGGGCAATTGGCAAGGCATCGTCGGGGTGGTCCGCAGTGCGATGGTGAGCAGTGCCATCTAGGAAGGGCAAGCCGGCGCCGCCGGCGTGGTGGCGGCGCGCGCGCTGGGTGCTGGCGTTGGCGGTCGCGGCGCTGGTGGCGCTCGTCGTGTGGCAGGCGCGCGATGGCGCGCAGGCCGGCGCGGCGCGGCCGGCGGCATCGGCGCCGGCCGCGTCGGGGCCGCGGTTTTTTGGCCGGATCGCGACCGGGCCGGCGCTGCCGGATGCAGCGCTGCGCGGCGCGCGGCTGCGCGAGCTGACCGAGAATTTCAAGCTGGCCGACCACAGCTACTGCAGTTATCGCGAGGGCAGCAAGTACCCGCCGTCGTCGCGTCCGATCAGCGAACAGCCCGACCAGGTGTATCCGAACCAGCTGGTGACCGAAGCGCACGACATGCGCACCGAAGGCGGCGGCAGCGATCCCAAGGTGCAGCTGCAGACCTCGCAGTCGCGGGTGTTCATGGCGGCGGGCGAGGCGGTTGCGTTCTCGCTGCGCGCGATCGATGGCGAGGGCAGGGTGCTGCCGTTGGCGATCACGCGCGCGGTCGCGCAGGGCATCACCTTCAAGGGCGCGCGCCAGGCGGCGCAGGTGGCGCTGGCCTTTGCCGACGACGGCCGGGGCGCCGATCCGGTGGCGGGCGACGGCGCGTATGCCGCGGTGCTGGCGCCGGCGCAGACCGGCCTGGCGGCGTTCAACGGCACCATCCGCACCGAGGTGCATTACAGCGTCGAGGGGCGCAGCGGCTTCGTCCTGTTCGACGTGATCTATTCGCCGGAGGTGCCGGCGGTGTGGAGCGGCCAGGTGCGCGAGGCGGTCGAGAACGGCTCGCTGAATTTCTATCTGAAGGCCGAGATACGGCAGCCGGGGCGTTACATCGTGACAGGCAGGGTGGACGATGCGAAGGGGCATCCGTTCGCGCTGGCGACGTTCAACGACGTGCTGGCGGCGGGGCCGAACGAGATCCGGCTGACGCTGTTCGGCAAGCTGATGCGTGACCAGGAGGCGGCGCTGCCGCTGACCTTGCGCGACGTCGACGGTCACCTGCTGAAGGAAAACACCGATCCGGACCGGGCGCTGATGGCGCGGCTGGAGGGCAAGGTCTACGCCAGCAAGGCTTATCCGCTGAAGAATTTCTCCGATGCCGAATGGCAAAGCGAAGAGCGCGCCCGCTATCTGGCCGAGTTCGGCAAAGACCTCGCCGCGGCCGGCGCCGCGCTGAAAGAGTACGATCCCGCGCAAGACCCCAAGAGCGCCTGCGTTTCCAACTAAGCGCTGGGGTCACGTCTGACATTCGTACATTTCGCGAGCGAAATGTACGAATGTCAGACGTGACCCCAACGCTTAATTGAGGCTGTCGAGCAATGCCGGCGGACGGTCTCGCCTATGAAAATCCGTACGACCAGCAGAGCGCGCGGCAAGATATTGCGTGTGGGGTCACATCTGACATTCATACATTTCGCGCGCGAAATGTACGAATGTCAGATGTGACCCCACCGCGGAGATTCAGTTGCCGGGGGGCTTTTGCGCGGCGTTCGGGCGCTTGGCGCTGATTACCACCACCGGCATCGGCGCGGCCGCCGGCCCCGCCTCCGGACGCGCCGCAGCCGCCGGCGCGGACGCCACGTCGTGCACGTAGGCGCAGGCGATGATCAGCCCGAACAACAGCACCAGCCACGCTTCCATATTCTTGAGGACGCTCATCTCGCTCTCCACGCATATCGCCCGCCTGGGCGGCTGAAACAGTGTGAGCTGTTGCGAAATGGATATATTGCTGAGAATCAACCGCGAATACAAATTGCTCGCCGTACTGGCCGACCCCGTAAAATAGCGGCTTACCCGCAGATTCCGAGAGCACAGCATGTCGATACAATGGTACCCAGGCCACATGAACGCCGCCCGCAAGAAGGCGGCGGAGCAGATGGAGAACACCGACCTGGTGATCGAGGTCCTCGACGCGCGCCTGCCCGAAGCGAGCTGCAATCCGATGGTCGAGGAGCTGCGCCTGTTCCGCCAGCGCCCCTGCCTGAAGATCCTCAACAAGGTCGACCTGGCCGACCCCGCCGTCACCGCCGCCTGGAGCGCCTACTACAACGCGCAGGACGGCGTGACGGCCTATGCGATGACCACCAAGAAGCCGGCCGACGTCGCCAAGATCCCCGCGCTGTGCCAGTCGCTGGCGCCGCACCGCGGCGTGCCGACCAAGCCGCTGCGCATCATGATCATGGGGATTCCGAACGTCGGCAAGTCGACCCTGATGAACGCCCTGCTCAAGAAGAAGGTCGCCAAGGTCGGCGACGAGCCGGCCGTCACCAAGATGCAGCAGAAGCTCTACCTCGGCAAGAACATCATCCTGGTCGATACCCCCGGCATGCTGTGGCCGAAGATCGCGCTCGCCAGCGACGGCCTGATGCTCGCCGCCAGCCACGCGATCGGCTCCAATGCGCTGATCGAAGACGAGGTCGCGGTGTTCCTGGCCGAGGTGCTGCTCGAGCGCTACCCGCAACTGCTTAGCGCGCGCTACGGCCTCAAGACCGAGGGCATGGACGGCATCGCGGTGGTGGAGGGCGTGGCCGCGCGGCGCGGCTTCCGCCAGAAGGGCGGCGACCTCGATTTCGAAAAGGCCTCGCACATCTTCCTGCAGGATTACCGCACCGGCGCGCTGGGCCGCATCAGCCTCGAGACGCCCGAGACGCGCGCCGCGCGCGTGGCCCAGCATGACGCCGAGATGGCCGCCAAGGCCAGCAGGCAGGCCGCGATCGCCGCCGAAAAAGCCGCCAACGCGGCGCGCGGCAAACGCGGGAGCTAAGCGGCGGCGGCTTCCCCGAAGCGGAAGCTCGACACCGCCAAGCTGCCGAAGAAGTCGTCCTCGTGATACACGCAGGCGCCGGCTTCCTGCTCGGCCGCGCCGACCGCCACCATCAGCGGCAGCAAATGCTCTTCGCGCGGATGCGCCAGCCGCGCGTACGGCGCCTCGCTCCAGTGCAGCAGCGCGGTGCTGCGCTCGGCCGGCGTCAGCGCCAGCAGCGTGTGCTGCAGCCAGGCGTCGAATTCATGCGAGGCCACGTGCCCGCCCGGCCCGAACTGGCGCAGGTTGTGAAAACTGAGCCCGCTGCCGATGATCAGCACCCCTTCGCTGCGCAGCGGCGCCAGCGCGCGCCCGACCGCGATGTGGGTCAGCGGATCGAGCCCGTGCTTGAGCGAGAGCTGCACGACCGGCATGTCGGCCTCCGGATAGATCGGATACATCATCGAGAAGGTGCCGTGGTCGAAGCCGCGCGCCGGGTCGAGGCTGGCCTGGTGGCCCGCGCCGTCGAGCAGGGCGGCCACGCGCGCCGCCAGCTCGGGCGATCCGGGCGCCTGGTATGTGACCTGGTAGGTGTGCGGCGGGAAGCCGCCGTAGTCGTAGATCATCGGCGGCGCGGCGCTCGACGACACCGCGAACTCGCGCTCTTCCCAGTGCGCGGTGACCACCAGCACCGCCTTGGGCCGCACGCCGACCTGGCGCTTGATGTCGACCAGCGAGGCTTCGAGCTGGTCGTAGGTCGAGCCGTACTGCTCCTTCATGAACGGCCATGGGCCGCCGCCATGGGACACGTAGTAAGTCGGCAGTGCTGTGGCCATGAGCCGCTCCTTCGATTGATCGATACCCCGGATATGGGCGCAGCGGGCCGCTTTATCAATAGCCCGCCGAGCCGGTATAATGACACTGTTTTGGTGCCCGCATGCGCGATCGCGCGTGCAGTTAAACGGGAAACACCAAGCGGCCGCCGCCGGCCTGACCGGCGCGCCCGCCCAGGTGTGCTGCCCCCGCAACGGTAAACAAGCGCCGCCCCTGTCGGGACGGCTGGCTGCCTCAGGACCACTGTGCTGTGTATAAGCATAGGAAGGTGAGGCAGTCCGACTTGCGAGCCCGGATACCGGCCAAGACAGGTGGATGCCCGCGCAAGCCGGCCTCCGTTGAATCCGGCTTGCGGGGACGCAGGGCGGATGCACTCTTTCGAAAAACGACAACATGACTTTTCCTCGCACCACGCGCCACGCGCCGGCGTCGAAGCCGCTCGCGCTGGCTTCCGCCCTTTCCCTTTGCTTCCTCGCTTCCGCCGTCCAGGCCCAGGACGCGGCCATCCCGTCGGTGCTGGTGACCGGCTCGCGCTTCGCCAGCGACCCGGCCTTGATGCCGATCGGCGCCACCGTGATCACGGCCGACGAGATCCGCCGCGCCGGCGCCAGCGACGTGAACCAGGCGATCCGCAAGATCGGCGGCGTGTACGGCCGCCAGAGCCTCGACGGTTCGCCCGACTTCGGCCTCGACCTGCGCGGCTTCGGCGCGAACAGCAGCCAGAACCTGGTGGTGGTGCTGGACGGCGTGCGCCTGTCGGAAAACGAATTGAGCAGCGCGGTGCTGTCGACCATCCCGATCGAGACCGTCGAGCGCATCGAAATCATCCGCGGCGGCGCCAGCGTGCTGTTCGGCGAAGGCGCCACCGGCGGCGTGATCCAGATCGTCACCAAGCGCCCCGACAAGGACAGCAAGCGCGGCTCGGTCAGCGCGGAAGTGGGCCAGTTCGGCGCGCGCGACCTGCGCGCCTCGGCCGCCCAGGCCTGGGACAGCGTCGCGCTCGACGCCGCCATCAGCCACCAAAGCACCGACAACTACCGCGACCATAACGACTTCCAGTCGAACGCCTTCAGCGGCGGCGCGAGCTGGAGCTATGCGGGCGGCCGCGCCGGCGTGCGCATCGACAGCGCGCGCCAGCAGTCGCAGTTCCCCGGTTCGCTCACGCTGGCGCAGTTCCAGGCCAATCCGCGCCAGACCCTGACGCCGGACGATTTCGGCTCGCTCGACTCGGACCGCGCCACCGCCTTCATCGAACAGCGCCTCGGCACGCTCGACCTCGCGGCCGAGCTGTCGCACCGCGAGAAGACCGTCAAGTCCAACTATGTGTACGTGTTCAGCGGCCAGAAGACGGTGTCGAAGGCGACCTACGACAGCAAGCAGACCCAGTTCTCGCCGCGCGCGCGCCAGTTGACCCAATGGGACGGCATGCTCAACGAACTGGTGGCCGGGGTCGACCTGATCCGCTGGACCCGCAGCACCGACGCCGATTTTTCGCAGGCCGATGCGGCCCAGACCTCGAAGGCCATCTACCTGCGCGACGAGATCAAGTGGGACGCGGCCCACAACGGCCGGCTGGCCATCGGCGCGCGCCACGAGATCTTCGACAAGGACTACGTCGATCCGCTCAGCTTCTCCTCGCCGGCGCCGGAAAGCAGTGCGCAGGCGCTGAACGCGTGGGACCTGCAGGGCAGCTACAGCGTGCTGCCGCTGGTGAACCTGTACGCCAAGGCAGGCCAGAGCTACCGCGTGGCCAACGCCGACGAGAACAGCTTTCGCTCGTCGACCACGGTGCTCAAGCCGCAGACGTCGCACGACCTGGAACTCGGCGTGACGATCGGCGACGCGGCCCGGCAGCTGACCGCGCGCGTGTTCCGCCACAAGCTCGAGAACGAGATCTTCTTCGACCCGACGCTCGACTTCGGCGTCAATACCAACCTCGATCCGACCAAGCGCCAGGGCGTGGAAGTCGACGCGCAATCGCGCCTTGCCGCCGACTGGCGCCTGAGCGGCCACCTGCAGCACGTGGACGCCACCTTCACCGAAGGCCCGAACGCCGGACGCGAGATGGTACTGGTGCCGAAGAACGTGCTGTCGGCCCGCCTGGCATGGGTGCCGGCCGACGGCCAGAGCGCGGACATGGGCGTGCAGTGGGTCGACAGCCAGCGTTACGGCAGCGATTTCGCGAACAGCTGCGCGGCGCGCATCCCGTCGTACACTACGCTCGATGCGCGCTATGCGCGCAAGATCGGGGCCTGGGAGTTCGCGCTGTCCGGCCTCAACCTGACCGACAAGCACTACTTCAGCAATGCGTTCGGCTGCCAGGCCGGTATCTATCCCAGCGATGGACGCCAGCTCAAGGTCTCGGCGCGTTACGACTTTTAAGCTGCCGCGTGGGCACGGTGCCCGTACCCACCCTACCGTGTCCACGCGGATTCAACCACCTATGAAACCAAGTGCCGGCCCGCGCGTTCGCCACCGCGCCATCATCCTTACGATGGCGGCCGTGGCCCTGTGCGCGCTGCTGTTTTCCAGCCTGGTCGGCTCGGTCAATCTCCCCCTCGGCGAGCTGCCCTCGGCGCTCGCCGACATCATTCTCGGCAAAGTCTCGGGCATGAGCGCGACTTTGCTCGACCTGCGCCTCGGCCGCGCCTGCGCCGCCTTCGTCACAGGCGCCGCGCTGGCGCTGGCCGGCGTCATGATGCAGGCGCTGCTGCGCAATCCGCTGGCCGATCCGTATGTGCTCGGCCTCTCGAGCGGCGCCGCGGTCGGTGCGCTGGCCGCGCTGCTGGCCGGCGCCGCGCTGTGGGTGGTCGACCTCGGCGCGCTGGGCGGCGCGATCGGCATCTCGCTGCTGCTCTACCTGCTGGCGCGGCGCGACCTCGGCGGCAAGCTGCGGCGCGACGTCGCCGGCGACTCCGGCACGCTGCTGCTGACCGGCGTGATCCTCGCTTCGGCCTGCATGGCGCTGGTGACCCTGATGCTGTCGGTCGCACCCGAATCGCGCCTGCGCGGCATGGTGTTCTGGATGATCGGCGACCTGTCCGGCGCCAGCTGGCGTCCCTTGCCGTGGATCGCGCTGGCCGGCGCGCTGCTGTTCGCCTGGCGCCGCGCCCGCGCGCTCAATGTGATGGCGCTGCACGCGGACGCCGCCGCCACCCTCGGCGTGGACGTGGCCGCGCTGCGCCGCTCGCTGTTCATCTGTTCCGGCCTGCTGACCGCGAGCGCGGTCAGCACCGCCGGCAGCATCGGCTTCGTCGGCCTGATCGTGCCGCACGCCTGCCGCTATGCCTTCGGCCCCGATCATCGGGTGCTGCTGCCGGTGTCGGCGCTGGCCGGCGGCGCCTTCCTGGTGCTGGCCGATACGCTGGCGCGCACCGTGCTCGCGCCGCAGCAGCTGCCGGTCGGCGTGCTGACCTCGCTGGTCGGGGTGCCGGTGTTCCTGTTCCAGTTGCACCAGCTGCGGGTCCGCCCAGCATGATCGAAGCCGCCGCACTCACGCTGCGCGCCGGCCAGCGCACGCTGGTCGAGAAGCTGTCGTGGCGCGCCGCGGCCGGCGAGTGCTGGTGCGTGATCGGCCGTAACGGCGCCGGCAAGAGCACCTTGCTGCGCACCCTGGCGGGCGTGCGCGCGGCCGATGGCGGCGGCGTCACGCTGGCCGGCCGTGCGCTGGCGGCCTGGCCGTTGCCGGCGCTGGCGCGCGAACGCGCCTTCCTCGCGCAGGCGCGCAGCGACGCCTTCGCTTACCGCGTGATCGACACGGTGCTGATGGCGCGCCATCCCTATCACGCCGACCGCTACTGGGAGGGCAGCGACGACCACCTGGCCGCGCAGGACGCCCTGCGTGCGCTCGATGTGCTGGAGCTGGCGCAGCGCGACGTGCGCAGCCTGTCCGGCGGCGAGCGCCAGCGGGTGGCGATCGCCGCGCTGCTGGCGCAGGACACGCCGCTGCTGCTGCTCGACGAGCCGGCCAACGCGCTCGACCTCGCGCACCAGGTCAGCGTGATGCGCCTGCTGGCGCGCCTGTGCCGCGAGCGGCGCAAGGCGGTGGTGATGGTCTGCCACGACCTGAACCTGGCGCACGGCGTCGCCACCCATGCCTTGCTGCTGATGGGCGAGGGCGCATGGCAGGCCGGTGCGGTCGATGAGGTGATGCGGCCGGCGATCCTCGGCCGCTGCCTCGGCCACCCGATCGACACCGTCGCCCACGGCACGCGCACCATCTTCATCGCCACCGAAAGCTGACCGATGTTCAAATCCCTGCTGTTCGCGCTGGCCTTCGCCGCCACCTGCGCCCATGCCGCGACCAGCGTGGTGGACGACGCCGGCCGGCGCGTCACCCTGGCCGGGCCGGCGCAGCGCATCATCTCGATGTCGCCGCACGTGACCGAGCTGCTGTTCGCGGCCGGCGGCGGCGCGCGCATCGTCGGCGCCATGAATTTTTCCGACTACCCGGAAGCGGCCAAGAAAATCCCGCTGATCGGCGACAACGCCCAGATCGACATCGAACGCGTGGTCGCCCTGAAGCCGGACTTGCTGGTGGCCTGGCAAAGCGGGAACACCGCGCGCCAGCTCGAGCAGCTGGCCAAGCTCGGCGTGCCGATCTTCTACAGCGAGCCGAAAAAACTCGATCAGGTGGCCGACAGCCTGCTGCGCTTCGGCCAGCTGCTGGGCACCGAAGCCACCGCGCAGGCCGCCGCCGCCGCGTTTCGCGCGAAGATCGCCGCGCTGTCCGCGCGCTACGGCGCCCGCCCGCCGGTGCGGGTGTTCTACCAGATCTGGGACAAGCCGCTGTACACCCTCAGCGGCCAGCACATCGTCAGCGACGCGATCCGCGTGTGCGGCGGCGTCAACATCTTCGCCGGCCTGCACGTGGTGGCGCCTTCGGTCAGCACCGAGGCGGTGCTGGAAGCGAACCCGGAAGCCATCTTCGGCGGCGAGCAGCACGACCCGGCCGACGCCGGCCTGAACATCTGGAAGCCGTACCGCAGCTTGCTGGCGGTCCAGCGCGGCAACCTGTTCAGCCTCGGCGGCGAGCTGCTGACCCGCGCCGGTCCGCGCATGACGCTGGGCGTGGCCGACCTGTGCGACAAACTGGAGCTGGCGCGTCAACGCCGCAAATAAGCCAGCGTTAAGTATCGAAGCGACAAAAAGTGGTAATCTCGCCATCGTTCGCTTCACAGTTCGCTCAACTCATTCAATAAGGATAACTATGCGTTCCCTGCGTATCGCCCTCATCGCCGCCAGCCTGGTCGCCAGCACCGCGTTCGCCTCGCCTGCCGCGCCGGTCAATGGCGCCGAATACATCACGCTCGCATCGCCGGTGCCGGCCCAGGTCCAGGGCAAGAAGGTCGAGGTAATCGAGTTCTTCATGTATCACTGCCCGCATTGCAATGTGCTCGAACCGTTCCTCGAGGCGTGGATCAAGAAGCAGGGCGACAACATCGTCATGAAGCGCGTGCCGTTTCCTTACTCCGGCCCCAACGACCCGGAGGCCCACCTCTACCTGACGCTCGAAGCGCTGGGCAAGCTCGACGAGCTGCACGCCAAGGTGTTCAACGCCATCCACCAGGAGCGCATCCGCCTGAATACCGACGATGCGGTGCTGGCCTGGGTCACCAAGAATGGCGTCGACCAGGCCAAATTCCTCGAGTACTGGAATTCCTTCGGTGTGTTGACTAAAATGAAGCGGCTGAACCAGATCGTGGCCAGCTACAAGATCGACTCCGCCCCCTCGCTGGTGGTCGATGGCCGCTACATGACCTCGCCGAGCGTGGTCGATGCGTCGAACAAGGGCATGCCTGAGGGCAAGCTGTCGGCCACCACGGTGCAGGTGCTCGATGGGCTGGTGGCCAAGGTACAGAAGGAAAAAGGCTATACCAAATGAGTGATGTCGAAAGAGAAGTCCTCAAGATGTTCGACGGCTCGAAGGCCGTCGATGAGGACTTGTTCGAGACCAGCAATGTCAACCAGTTGGCGTGGACGCTGGCGGCCGTGTTCGGCGGCCTCGTCATCTGGCTCAGCATCGCATTGGTGAACGCCGAGAACCAGCGTTACGCGCTGATGACCAACAAGTGCCCGGACCAGGTGTTCAAGGGCGAGATCGACAAGCGCTGCCTGGTGCTGGTGCACTCGCGCGAGCACTGGTGGCAGCACTGGTGGTACGCGATGACCAATGTGACGCCGCCGAATCCGGGTAAATAAGCCCCGTCAGGCTGATCGTGAAGCGCGCCCCGCCCAGTGCCGAGCTGCCGACGCTGAGCGTGCCGCCGTGCAGCGCCACCGCCTTGTGCGCGATCGACAAGCCCAGCCCGAAGCCGCCGGTGGCGCGGTCGCGGCTGCGGTCGAGCCGGTAAAACGGCTCGAACACGTTCGCGCGCTCATGTTCCGGGATCCCCGGTCCGTCGTCCTCGACCACGATGTCGAGCGCCGCGCCGCGGCGCCGGGCCGACAGGCTGATCTGTCCGCCCGCATACTTCTGAGCATTCCTGAGCAGGTTGCCGACCGCGCGCGCCAGCAGCCGCTGGTCGCCGCTCAGCTCGCCGAGGTCGGGCGCCAGCGCGAGCTCCAGCCGGGCCGGCGGCGGCTCGAGCGCGTCGACGCAATCCTGCAGCATCCAGCGCACGTCGAAAGTCGCGCGCTGCAAGCCCTGTTTGCTGTCGAGCTTGCTCATGCCGAGCAGCTCATTCACCAAGGTATTCAACTCGGCGAGGTCGCCCTCCATGCCGGTGATGCGGTTGCGCAAGGCGCTGTCGTGGGTGGCCGAGCGCAGCAGCTCGAGCGCGAATTCGAGCCGCGCGATCGGGGTGCGCAACTCGTGCGACACCGAATGCAGCAGGTTGCGCTGCGCATCGAGCAAGCCTTCGATGCGGCCGGCCATGTGGTTGATGCGCTCGGCCAGCGGATAGATGCTGGCGCTGGGCCGCATGCGGGCGCGCGCCGACAAGGTGCCGGCGCCGAATTCGTCGGCCACGCGCGACAGCGCCTGCAAGCCCTGCCAGTGCGAGCGCGACCACAGCGCGATCGGGATCAGCAAGGCCAGCGCCACGATGACATAGCGCACCGCCTCCATCTCGAGCGCGAGGCCGATGTCGATCGGCAGGTCCTGGGCGTGGATCGCCTCGTCCGCGCTGCCGATGTATTTGTCGCCGGCCAGGTCCACGCGCCGGAAGAAGGCCTTGTGGGCCGGGTCCAGCACCACCTCGCCGCGTGCCAGCGCCGCCTGGGCGTGCGCCGGCAGGGCGGCGCGCGCGGCCGCCAGCGGGATCAATTCGAGCTTGACGTCCGATACCTCGCGCACCTTGTTCAGGCGCACCAGCCATTCGTCGGCCGGGGCCTTGTCGACGTACTGTTCGAGCAGGAAGATCTGGGCCGCGGCCTGGCGCCGCGCGATGTCCTCCAGCGGATCGCCGAACAGGCGGCTGATGGCGAAGTAGACGACGAAGCTCGCCACCGTGATCGACAGCATCACCAGGATGAAGAAGCGAAAAAAGAGGCGGTTCACGCCGCCATCCCGCCTGGACCGGCCGCCCTGCAATCTGGATTTCCAAGCACTGTTGCCAAAAGCATCGTGTTCTCCTTGCGCAGCATTGTATAAGAGCATGGCGGCCAGCGGGGCATTACAAATTCACGACAAATGGCCGACATGTGGAGGGGGAATCGCCGGCGGCCATCTCCTAAGATGGCGCATCCAGGGTTTTCCGTTTGCCCGCCGGTATTCCCCTGTGTCGGCGGGCTTTTTTATTCGCACGCGAGGAGCATGATGACCACTCTTGGACGCGCCGTCGGCGCCATCCCGCTGTTCGCCGCCCTGTTGCTGGCCGCTTGCGGCGGTGCCGGGACCGGCGGCAGCACCAGCGTCGACCGCCAGTCGGCCCAGGGCATCGCCGTCGGCGAGCCCAGCCCCGCATCGTTCGCCAGCGCCGCCTTCGAGGCCCAGGCCCAGGCCGCGAGCTGCGCCGCGACCCGCAACCGCCTGTTCGTGATCGACCGGAAGATGGTGCTGTGGGACACGGCCGACTATGGCTGCGCCGACATGTCCTATTCGCGGCGGCTGTATGGCGCGACCCCGCAGGACGTGCTGTGTTCGGCCGCCGACAGCATCGCCGGCCCGCGCATCAGCTGCGTGGACGCGGCCTCGCGCACGCTGTTCGACACCATCCTCAAGAACCTCGACCAGCCCGACCTCGGCCTCGGCCGCGCGCACCAGGTCGAAGGCCTGGCCGTGCTGCCGCCGGCCGGCACTTCGCTCGCCTTCGACAGCGTGGCCAGCGACGCCTATTCGGCCGTCAAGCTGGCGCGCAACGTGGTGCTGCGCGACGCCGCGTCCTGGGCCACGCTGTGGGCCGAGCACAGCGCCGGCCGCACGCCGGCGCCCGCGTTGCCGAAAGTCGATTTCGGGCAGCAGATGCTGGTGGCCGTGTTCGCCGGCGCCCAGGCCAACGGTTGCCGCGAACTCCAGATCGCGCGGGTCGGCGTCAGCGGCGGCGCGCTGGTGGTCGAATATGTCGACCGCGACGTGAGCACGGTGGCGATCTGCAGCGCGGCCATCGGCGCGCCGATGCAGGTGCTGGCGGTCGCGCGCAGCGACGCCGCGGTCGGCTTCGTGAACGTGGCGGCCAACGCGCTGCCGTTCAGCGTGGTCGAGCACAGCACCCGCTCCAACATCGGCGCGGCGCGCCAGGTGCTGGTGCGCGATGCGGCCGCCTGGGCGGCATTGTGGAAGGAGCACCAGGGCGACGCCGCGCCGCTGCCCGCGGTCGACTTCGGCAAGTCGATGCTGGTCGGCGTGTTCCTCGGCAGCCAGGCCAACGGCTGCTATTCGAGCAGTTTCAGCCGGGTCTACCGCAACGGCAAGAAGATCGTCGCGGTGCATGCGGACACGGTGCCCGGCCACGGCGTGCTGTGCACGATGAACGTCACGACCCCGGCCGAGCTGATCCGCGTGGAGCGCTCCGACGACCCGGTCGAGTTCGCGTCGCAAAGCCAGTTCTTGCTGTAAGGAAGGGCAATTGGCGGGCTCGGCGTGCAACACCGTAAAATGGCGGCACCCGAACTCCCCGAACAGTCAAAATGGATAAGCTTCTCGCTCTAGCGTTGACCGGCGCCTGCGGCATGGCCGCGGCCCAGACCCCGGCCACCAACCCGATGCCCGACGGCAGCCGCGATATGTATGTCGGGCTGGGCGCGGTGTCGGCCCCGCGCTACGAGGGAGGACGCGAGCGCCGGACCGCGGCCTTGCCGGTGTTGCAGGTCGAGTGGAGCAATGGCGTGTTCGTGTCGGGCATGAGCGCCGGCATGCACCTGTCGGCGCAGCCCGCGCTCGAATACGGTCCGCTGCTCGGCGTGCTGGCGGGGCGCGACGATGCCGGCAGCGCGCGCGGCCTGGGCGGGATCGACTCCGGCGTGGGCATGACGGCGCTGGTGCCGCCGCTGAGCATCAGGACCCGCTATGCCGCGACGCGCCTGACCGGCATGGACCAGATCGGCTACCGGCTGCAGGCCGGCGGCTTCTTCAACGTCTACCTGAGCCCGACCGTGCGCCTGACCAACAGCCTGCTCTACGGCTCCGGCCACGAACGCAACGGCCTGCGCTGGAGCGTCGACCTGCAGCGGCTGGCGCTGCCGCTGGCCACGCACCACGCGCTGTCGCTGACGGCCGGCCTGACGCTGGCCAACGGCGCCGACAGCCAGTCGTATTTCGGCGTCAGCAGCGCCGAGGCGGCGCAAAGCATCAACCCGGCCTACCGCGCCGGCGGCGGCCTGCGCGACGCCCACCTCGGCGCGCGCTGGAACTGGGCGCTGGCGCCGGCCTGGATGCTGACCTCGACCCTGAAGGCGAGCCGCTTGCTGGGCAGCGCCAAGGATAGCCCGCTCACCGAGCGGCCCACCAACGTAACGGTTTCGACCGCGATCGCCTACCGCTTCTGATCATGGCTTTCCCACGACACTTTCCTGCGTTTCTTGCGATGCTGCTGGCGGCAGGCGCCGCCGCGGCCCAGGCGCAGGAAGGCGAGTGGATCGGCTATCGCGACGCCTACCGCGCGATGGTGGTGTTCGAGAAATACGGCAAGCCCAAGAACCTGCTGCAAAACCATTTGCAAGTCATGCCGCGCGAAAAGGGCGCGAGCGCCGAGGGCCTGCAATTGACGCTCAGCGGCAAGACCATCCAGCTCAACTTGCCGCTCGATGCGACCGGCCGCGCCGTGTTCCCGCTGCTCAAGGCGGCGTATGACGAGAACGCCGCGCTGCTGCTCAACCGCAAAGCCGGCCTGTACGCCTTCCGTCCGCGCGTGTCGCTGGCGCTGCGCGCCGACGGCGTGTACGAGGCACCCGAATTGCGCGCCGGCTGCGAGCAGGCGCTCCAGTACGAGCGCGATGTGGACGCCTCGCTGCGCACCAGGAAATGCGTGGGGGTGCGCTTCGTGTTCGGCCGCAAGGGCGAGCCGGGCGTCAAGCTGCGCAGGGGCGAGGCCGAGCAGCAGACCCTGCCGGCGGTGGAGGGCGCCGCCTTCCCGGGCGAGCCGGACGAGGGCTTCAAGACCGTCGGCTACCGCTTCGCCGAAGGCCAGGACAAGGGCCAGGTGGTGACGCCCAACCCGCCGCTGGCGATCGCTCCGCTGTACGACTGATCAGGCCCAGGCCGAGGGCGAGAACAGATAGCCTTCGCCCCACACGGTCTTGATCTTTTCCGACTCGGTATCCTCGAACTTGCGGCGCAGCTTGGAAATCGAGTTGTCGATGCTGCGGTCGAGGCCGTCGAATTCGATGCCGCGCATTTTCTTGAGCAGCGCATCGCGCGACAGCACCTGGCCGGCCGACTCGGCCAGCACCAGCAGCAGCTTGTATTCGGTATTGCTGAGGATGCAGGGTTCGCCGCGCCAGCTGACCTGGCGGTCGGTCGGCACGATGGACAGCGCGCCGAACACCAGCGCCTGGCCGTCGGCGCCCGGCTTGTTGCTGGCGCGCCGCATCAGCGCGCGCAGGCGCGCCAGCAGCACGCGCGGCTGCACCGGCTTGTTGACGAAGTCGTCGGCGCCCTGTTCGAGGCCGGACACCTCGTCGTAGGAATCCTCGCGCGCGGTCAGGATCAGGATCGGCACCTCGCTGAGCTCGCGCAGGCGGCGGCACACCACCATGCCGTCGAGGCCGGGCAGCATCAGGTCGAGCACCACCACGTCGGGCGCGATCTCCTTGAAGCGTTCGAGCGCCGCATCGCCGCGCGCGACCACCTCGACCGCGAATTCGTAGCCGCTCAGGTATTCGGTCACGAGCTCGGCCAGGCGGGCATCGTCTTCCACCAACATCACACGAAACATGGGATTCTCCTTGCGCCCATTGTATAAGAGCACTTGCCAAAAGGCACACTCAGCGACGCATGGGCGACAATTCGAGACACTTTCGCGACAATTGCGCGCGCGCCGCGCAGGCGAGGGGCGGCGCTATAATCGGCCTATCCGGACTGCGGAGGAGGACGATGGACCTTCCTGACGAAGTAAGCACGGCGCCGCCCTGCGGGCAGATGGCGCGCGAAGTCGAGCGCACCAACCGCACGCTGCGCACCCTGGGCGCCGGCACCCGCACGCTGTTGCGCGCCTCCAATGAGCAAGAGTTGCTGGAACAGATGTGCCGCGTGCTGGTCGAGAGCGGCGGCCACCGCATGGCGATGGTCGCGTATGCGGTGCACGACGAAGCAAAGAGCATCGACTGGAAGGTGGGCGTCGGCGCCGATGTCGCGCGCCTTGCGGCCTACCACTTCAGCTGGGCGGACACCGAACTCGGGGGCACCGCGGCGGGCACCGCGATCCGTACCGGCAAGCCGGTGGTCGGCCGCCAGGTGCTCACCGATCCCGCCTACGCCGGCCCGGCCTATGCCGAGCTGCGCGAGCAGGCGATCCTGAACCGCTATGCCTCGGTGACCGCCTTTCCGCTGTGCGTCGAGGGCCAGGTGCTGGGCAGCCTGGTCATGGGTTCGAGCGACCCCCACGCCTTCGACGAGGAAGAAGTCACCCTGCTGGGCAGCTTGGCGGACGACCTGGCCTACGGCATCGCCAACCTGCGCACCCGGGTCCAGATCCGCGAGGCCCAGGCCACCATCACGCGGCTGGCGTTTTACGACACCCTGACCGGACTGCCGAACCGCACCTTGCTGCGCGAGCGGCTCGAGGCGGCGATGCAGACCGCGCGCCAGGAGCACCACGCGCTGGCGCTGCTGCACCTGGAAGTCGGCCGGCTGCAGGAAATCAACCGGCTCCTGGGTTACCGCGCGGGCGACGAATTGCTGCGGCTGCTGGCCAAGCGCCTGCAGCAGGAAGTGCAGGAGGACGAGACCCTGGCGCGCGTCGGCGAAGGGGCCTTCGCCCTGCTGCTGCCGAGCGCAGGCGCCGAGCAGGCGGCGCAGCTGGCGCACAAGCTGGTGGCCGGTGTGCGCGAGCCGTTCGAGGTCGCCGGGCTGGCGCTCGATGCGCAGGTGGGCATCGGCATCGCGCTGTTTCCCGGCCACGCCACCGAGGCCGACCTGCTGATCCGGCGCGCCAGCAGGGCCATGCACCAGGCCAAGCCGGTGCGTGGGGGTTACGCGGTGTATGCCGGCGGGCGCGAGGAGGAATGCACGCGGCGGCTCGAGCTGATGGGCGATTTCCAGCGCGCGATCAAGAACCAGGAGCTGCGCCTGTACTGCCAGCCCAAGATCGACCTCGGCACCGGCCGCGTGTGCGGCGCCGAAGCGCTGGTGCGCTGGCAGCATCCGCGCCACGGGATCATTTCGCCGGCCGAATTCATCCACATGGCCGAGCAGGCGGGCACCATCACGCCGCTGACCAACTGGATGCTCGAGGCCGTGTTCAGCCAGAGCTACGCCTGGCACGAGGCCGGGGCGGCGCGCGCGCTGGCGGTCAACCTGTCGGCGCACGACCTGTACGATCCGGGCTTGATCGACCGTATCCGCGGCCTGTTCCTGACCTGGGGCGTGGCGCCCGCGCTGATCCAGTTCGAACTGACCGAAAGCGCGATGATGAGCGACCCCGCGAGCGCGCTCGAAACGCTGACCCGGCTGAAACGGCTGGACGTCGAATTATTCGTCGACGACTATGGCACCGGCTACTCCAGCCTCGGCTATCTGCAAAAACTGCCGGTCGATGCGGTGAAGATCGACCAGTCGTTCGTGACGCCGATGATGTCGTCCGCCGATTCGCAGGTGATCGTGGACTCGACCATCGAACTGGGGCATAAGCTGGGCCTGAAGGTGGTGGCCGAGGGCGTCGACAGCCAGGCGATATGGGACCGGCTGGCGGCGCTGGGATGCGATGTGGCGCAGGGCTTCGCGATCGCCATGCCGATGCCGGCCGGGCAGTTCGCGGCGTGGGAAGCCAACTGGCAGTACGCCGCGGGCCAGGCCCATCACCGGCAAATGAACATGCCGTTCAGCCCGTGACCGAACGGCATGGGGGACTCTAGGCGGCGTTCTTGGCCACGAAGTCCCAGTTGACCAGGCCCCAGAACGTTTCCACGTACTTGGCGCGGGCGTTGCGGTAGTCGATGTAGTAGGCGTGCTCCCAGACGTCGCAGGTGAGCAGCGGCTTGTCGCCGGTGGTCAGCGGGCAGCCGGCGTTGGAGGTGTTGACGATGTCGACCGAGCCGTCGGCCTTTTGCACCAGCCAGGTCCAGCCGGAACCGAAGTTGCCGACGCAGGACTTGGTGAATTCTTCCTTGAACTTGTCGAACGAGCCCCACTTGGCGTTGATGGCGTCGGCCGCCTTGCCGGTCGGCGCACCGCCGCCGTTCGGCTTCATGCCGTTCCAGTAGAAGGTGTGGTTCCAGACCTGGGCCGCATTGTTGAAGATGCCGCCGGAGGATTTCTTGATGATCTCTTCGAGCGAGAGGCTGTCGAACTCGGTGCCCTTGATCAGGTTGTTCAAGTTGGTCACATAGGTTTGATGGTGCTTACCGTAGTGGTACTCCAGGGTCTCTTTCGAGATGTGCGGAGCGAGGGCGTCCATTGCATACGGCAGCGGCGGCAGAGTATGTTCCATGTTTTATCCTTGGTTGATTGGAAAGGCGTTGATGCGTCTGAAACGACCCATATTGTAAGGCCGATGCGGTTTCGTTGCATATCTGCTTCGTGCCGGCAAATACGCCCTAGCCGAGCAGGCTCTGCACGCTGGCCACGCCGAGCTCGGCGCTGCCCTCGGCCAGGCGCACGGTCAGCGCCTCGTTGACCTTGATCTGGCCTGGCGCGCGCAGCACCTTGCCCCTGGCGTCGCGCACGATGGCGTAGCCGCGCTCGAGCGTGCGTTGCGGGTTCAGCAGCTCGAGCTGGGCCGCCAGCGCGCCCAGCGCTTCCCTGCGCTGCGCCAGCTGGTAGGCGAAGCTGCCGGCCAGCTGGCGCTGCTGGGAACCAATTTCGGCGCGCAGGGCGCGCACGTCGGGACGATGGCGCGACCAGCGCGCGCGCAGCTCGGCCAGCGCGAAGCCCTGGCGGTTGACCGGCGCGCGCACCGCATGCGTGAGCGCGGTCGACAGCGCCACCAGCTTGAGCCGCTGGTGCCCGATCTGGGCCGAGGGGCTGAGCAGGCGGCGCGCGAGGTTGTCGAGCCCGAGGTTGGCTTCGGACAGGGTGCGCCGCATCGCCCGCCGCAAGTCGGTGGCGTCGGCTTCCAGCGAGGCCATCCAGTCGGCACGCGGGGTGGCCGCCAGTTCGGCCGCGGCGGTCGGCGTGGCGGCGCGCAGGTCGGCGCTGAAGTCGGCGATCGTGAAGTCGGTCTCGTGGCCCACGCCCGAGATCACCGGCATGCTGCTGTTGGCGATCGCATAGGCCACCACTTCTTCGTTGAAGCACCACAGGTCTTCGATCGAGCCGCCGCCGCGGCACACCAGCAGCACGTCGGCCTCGGCGCGGCGCGAGGCGGTGCCGATCGCGTCGGCGATCTTTTGGGCCGCCAGCTGGCCCTGCACCGGGGTCGGGTAGAGCACGATGCGCACATGCGGCGCGCGCCGCTTGAGCGCGGTGAGGATGTCGCGCAAGGCCGCCGCCTGCGGGCTGGTGACGATGCCGATGGTGCGCACGAACAGCGGCAGCGCGCGCTTGCGTTCGGGCGCGAACAGGCCTTGCGCGCCCAGCTTGTCCTTCAGCCGCAGGAAGGCTTCGTACAGCGCGCCCACACCAGCGCGGCGGATCGCTTCGACGTTGATCTGGTAGTCGCCGCGCGCGCCGTACAGGGTGACCAGCGCACGCACCTCGACCTTGTCGCCTTCGCGCGGGATGAAGCCGGCGTACTGCGCTTTGCCGCGGAACATCACCGCGCGCACCTGGGCCGCGTCGTCCTTCAGGGTGAAGTACCAATGGCCCGAACTGGCGCGCGTAAAGTTGGAGATTTCGCCGCCGATCCAGGTCAGCGGAAACGCGCGTTCCAGCAGCCGCGCGACCTGTTGGTTGAGGGCGGTGACCGTCAATACGGGTGGGGCGGCGTAGCTGGTGTCGGTGTCGAAAGTGGTCTGCATGGGGCGCGGCTGAAGGTGAGCTGTCCACAACGTGGGGGTGGAGGTCATGCTTATGTCATAAATCGGCGCCGCCTACAAGGTTTTTTTGTAAGTGGCTGATTTTAAAGGAAAATTAGCAATGCCGCTTTTGCGGGCAAAGCCTAAAAACCCTTATGGATCAAGGACTTTGGCGACACTCTTGAGACTTGCTCACAAAGTTATCCACAGATTGTGTGTGGAACTTGGGCGCGCTTGCAAGTTGTTGCACTATGCTAAAAAATTGCGCAAAGGTAAATCTTCTTTGGGAATCAAGGCCTTGCATCTTTCAACCTGTCCTTGCTCACAATCTTATCCACAGAAAATGTTCAGAACTCGGGACGCGCGGGGCCGTCCGCGGCGGCGCCGGCGCAGACGCTACTTGCCGAGCGGATCGCAACACGTTACATTGCCGGATTCGTTCCGTTCCCGTTTCATCCATTTCAGGAGTTCGTTTTGCTCGCCATTCTTCAAGCTGCAGGCTGGCCTATCTGGCTATTGCTGATTGCCTCGATCGTCGCCCTGGCCCTGATCATTGAACGCCTGATCTACCTGCGCCGCACCAAGCTCTTGCCCAGGCAATTGCTCGACGAAGTGATCCGCGTCTACCACAACGGCAAGATCACGCCCGACGTCATCCAGAAGCTCGAACAGAACTCGCCGCTCGGCGCGGTGCTGGCCGCGGCCCTGCGCAATATCGACTCGCCGCGCGACGTGATGAAGGAATCGATCGAGGAGGCCGGCCGCGGCGTGGCCCACGTGCTCGAACGCTTCCTGACCACGCTCGGCACCATCGCCTCGCTCGCGCCGCTGATGGGCCTGTTCGGCACCGTGGTCGGCATGATCGAGATCTTCGGCGCCCAGAATTCGACCGGCACCAACCCGGCGCTGCTGGCGCACGGCATCTCGGTGGCGCTGTACAACACCGGCTTCGGCCTGGCGATCGCGATGCCGGCGCTGGTGTTCTACCGCCACTTCCGCGCGCTGGTCGACAGCTTCATCATCGACATGGAACTGCAGGCCGTCAAATTCGTCGACGTCGTGCACGGTGCCCGCAAATGATGGACTTTCGCCGGGGCCGGCGCCGCGAGGATCCGGAGATCAACCTGATTCCCTTCATCGACGTGCTGCTGGTGGTGCTGATCTTCCTGATGGTGACCACCACCTACAGCAAGTTCACCGAGCTGCAGATCACGCTGCCGACCGCCGACGCCGAGAAGGCGATCGAGAAGCCGTTCGAGATCAACGTCACGGTCGACGCCAAGGGTAACTACACGGTCAACAACGTGCCGGTGGCCTTCCACAGCGTGGCCGGCCTGGCCGACGATTTGAAGGCCGCGGCCAGCGCCGGCAAGGAAGGCCAGCCGGCCGCCGCCGGCGACAAGAGCCCGGTGGTGATCGTCAACGCCGACCAGTTCGCGATGCACCAGATGGTCATCAACGTGCTCGAGGCGGCGCGCCTCGCCGGCTACGACAAGCTGACCTTCGCGGCCCAGACCAGCGGCAAGAAATAATCGCGCGGGCGGACTCGAATCGACGCTGACCCGCGCCTGGCTGCGGCGCGGGCCGCTGGCTTGCGCGCTGTGGCCGGTCTCGCTGCTGTTCCGCGTCCTCGGCGCCACGCGCGCGGCGCTGTACCGCGCGGGCATGCTGCGGTCGGTGCGGCTGCCGGTGCCGGTGGTGGTGGTCGGCAATATCTTCATCGGCGGCACCGGCAAGACCCCGCTCACGATCTGGCTGGTCGACGCGCTGCGCGGCGCCGGCTTCACGCCCGGCGTGATCTCGCGCGGGCACGGCAGCGAGGCCGACCGCAACGCCGGCGGCGCGGGCGATCGGCCGCGTGAAGTGCACGTCGCATCGAGCCCGCGCAAGGCCGGCGACGAGCCGCTGCTGATCGCGCGCCGCGCGGGCTGTCCGGTGTTCGTCGGCCGCGACCGCGCCGCCGCCGGCCGCGCCTTGCTGGCCGCCCATCCGCAAGTGGACGTGCTGGTCGCCGACGACGGCCTCCAGCATTACGCCTTGCAACGCGACGTCGAGATCCTGCTGTTCGACGGCCGCGGCGCCGGCAACGGCTGGCTGCTGCCGGCCGGGCCGCTGCGCGAGCCGGTCGCGCGCCGGCGCGACTTCACCGTCGTCAACGCGCCCGCGATATCGCCCGCACTGGCGGCGGCGGTCGGCGGCCAGCCCTTCCGCATGCTGCTGGCCGGCGGCTTTGCCGAGCGCCTCGCGCAGCCGTCCGAACGCGTGGCGCTGCCGGCGCTGGCCGGCAAGCGCATCGTCGCGGCGGCCGGCATCGGCAACCCGGGCCGCTTTTTCGCCATGCTGCGCGCGGCCGGCCTCGACGTCGCCGAGCTGGCGCTGCCCGACCACCACGATTTCCTCGACGACCCGTTTGCCCGCCTGGACGCGGACCTGATCCTGATCACCGAGAAGGATGCAGTAAAATGTGGGCAAATTGAAAATCTCAAAAACGACCCGAGACTGTGGGTCGTCCCGGTGACGGCGCAACTAGACGCCGCACTGGCCGAACAAATTGTGGAGAAATGTCGTGGATGCTCGACTGCTTGATATCCTGGTCTGCCCGCTGTGCAAGGGACCGCTCGAATACGATAAGAAGGCGCAGGAACTGATCTGCAAGGCGGACCGCCTGGCGTTCCCGGTCCGCGACGGCATCCCCATCATGTGGGCCGACGACGCGCGCAAGATCGAACCGACCTGAGACGATGGGTTTCATCGTCATCATTCCGGCGCGCCTGGCTTCCACGCGCCTGCCCAACAAGCCGCTGGCCGACCTGGGCGGCAAGCCCATGGTGGTGCGGGTTGCCGAACGCGCCGCGCTGTCCGGCGCCGCGCGCATCGTGGTCGCCACCGACCATGCCGACATCGCCGCCGCCTGCGCCGCCCACGGCATCGAAGCGTGCATGACGCGCGCCGACCATCCGTCCGGCACCGACCGCATCGCCGAGGTGGCGAAGACGCTCGGCCTCGCGCCCGACGCGGTGGTGGTCAACCTGCAGGGCGACGAGCCGCTGATCGAGCCGGCACTGCTGGCCGCGACCGCCGCCCGCATCGCGCCCGGCGTGCCGATGGCCACCTGCGCCCACCCGCTGCACGACGCGGCCGACGCCTTCAATCCCAACGTGGTGAAGGTCGTGCTCGACAAGGCCGGCCGCGCCCTGTATTTCTCGCGCGCCACCATCCCCTGGCACCGCGAAGGCTTCGCCCGCACCCAGGCCGTGCTGCCGGCCGCGTACCTGCCGCTGCGCCACATCGGCCTGTACGCCTACAGCAATGGCTTCCTCCAGCTTTACCCAAGCCTGGAACCTGCGCCGCTGGAACAAATCGAAGCATTGGAACAGCTGCGCGTGCTGTGGCACGGCTACCCGATCGCGGTCCACGTCACCGAACTGGCACCGGCGGCCGGGGTCGATACGCCAGACGATTTGGCACGCGTGCGCCTGCACTATTAAAAACCGGCGGTGAGCCTTCAAATTGGCGTGTTGACGGACTTTTGTGGTAAGTTTCGATACCAAGGTAGTCAGATATGCATCAGTCTGGATTCATTGCCAAAACAATAACCACATCTAAAAAACTGTTTTAGGAATTTTCATGCGTCTCATTCTGTTAGGAGCACCCGGCGCCGGCAAGGGCACCCAAGCGAACTTCATCAAAGAAAAATACAACATCCCGCAAATTTCGACCGGCGACATGCTGCGCGCCGCGATCAAGGCCGGGACCGAGCTTGGCATGGCGGCGAAAAAGGTGATGGATACGGGCGGCCTGGTGTCGGACGACATCATGATCGGCCTGGTCAAGGATCGCCTCAAGGATTGCGACTGCGACAGCGGCTACCTGTTCGACGGCTTCCCGCGCACCATCGCCCAGGCCGACGCGATGAAAGACGCCGGCATCCATATCGACTACGTGCTCGAAATCGACGTGCCCGACGCCTCGATCGTCGAGCGCATGAGCGGCCGGCGCAGCCATCCGGGCTCGGGCCGCGTGTACCACGTCAAATTCAATCCGCCCAAAGTGGACAACGTCGACGACCTCACCGGCGAACCGCTGATCCAGCGCGACGACGACAAGGCCGAGACGGTCATGAAGCGCCTCGCGGTCTATCACAACCAGACCGAAGTACTGCTCGGCTACTACAACAAATGGGCGCAATCGGGCCTGCCCGGCGCGCCGCAATACCGCCGCATTTCGGGTGTCGGACCTGTCGAGCAAGTACGCGACGCGGCGTTCGCGGCGCTGTCGGAATAAGCATTGCAAAAAAGCGGACCAGGCGTCCGCTTTTTTCATATCGCACACCAGTTTTAGATTCAAGGTTTTGCAGTACGCAGTAAGGTTGGCCGCCTCGTCACACCCTGTCGCAGCGGTCTTTCGGATGTGTTGTTGTGTTACTTGATCAAAAAAAACCAAGGGGACGATATGGCAGCAAGCTTTCTGTATTTTGCAATAGTGTGTGGCGTCATCGCAGTGATATATGGTCTCTGGTCACGCAGCTGGATTCTACGGCAGGACCCTGGCAACGCCAGGATGCAAGAGATCGCGCAGGCGATCCAGGAAGGGGCGGCGGCCTATCTCGCGCGCCAATACCGCACCATCGCCATCGTCGGCGTGGTGCTGCTCATTGCGATTTTCGTGCTGCTCGGGCTGCAGACCGCGCTCGGCTTCCTGATCGGCGCCGTGCTGTCGGGGGCCTGCGGCTTCATCGGCATGAATGTGTCGGTGCGCGCCAATGTGCGCACCGCGCAGGCCGCCACCAAGGGCATGAACGAAGCGCTCGACGTCGCCTTCAAGGGCGGCGCCATCACCGGCATGCTGGTGGTCGGCCTCGGGCTGCTGGGCGTCACGCTGTTCTACTGGATGCTGACCATCTATCCGGCCAGCGGCGCCAACAACCAGCATGACGTCATCAAGCCGCTGATCGGGCTGGCCTTCGGCGCCTCGCTGATCTCGATCTTCGCGCGTCTGGGCGGCGGCATCTTCACCAAGGGCGCCGACGTCGGCGCCGATCTGGTCGGCAAGGTCGAAGCCGGCATCCCCGAGGACGACCCGCGCAATCCCGCGGTGATCGCCGATAACGTGGGCGACAACGTCGGCGACTGCGCCGGCATGGCGGCCGACCTGTTCGAAACCTATGTCGTCACCCTGATCGCCACCATGCTGCTGGGCGCGTTGTTGTATCCGCTGGCGGCGGCGCAGGCGATCGTCTATCCGCTGTTGCTGGGCGCGGTGTCGATCATCGGCTCGATCATCGGCTGCTCGCTGGTCAAGGCCAAGCCGGGCAAGAAGATCATGGCGGCGCTGTACACCGGCCTGTGGTGGGCCGCGGGCCTGTCGCTGATCGGCTTCGCCGCGGTCACCTGGATGGTCTGGACCGAAGAAGCCATGCGCATGCAGATGATGGGCTGCGCGGTGGTCGGCATCGTGCTGACCGGGCTGATGGTCTACATCACCGAGTACTACACCGGCACCGATTTCAAGCCGGTGCGCCACATCGCCGAAGCCTCGACCACCGGCCACGGCACCAACATCATCGCCGGCCTCGGCGTGTCGATGAAGTCGACCGCCTATCCGGTGCTGGTGGTGTGCGCCGCGATCCTTGCGTCCTACCAGATGGGCCAGTTGTACGGGATTGCGATCGCCGCCACCGCGATGCTGTCGATGGCCGGCATCATCGTCGCGCTCGACGCCTACGGGCCGATCACGGACAACGCCGGCGGCATCGCCGAAATGGCGGGCATGCCGGAATCGGTGCGCGCGATCACCGATCCGCTCGATGCGGTGGGCAACACCACCAAGGCCGTGACCAAGGGCTATGCGATCGGTTCGGCCGGCCTGGCCGCGCTGGTGCTGTTCGCCGATTACACCCACGCGCTGGAATCGGCCGGCAACCAGATCTCGTTCGACCTGTCGAACCCGATGGTGATCGTCGGCCTGTTCATTGGCGGCTTGATTCCCTACCTGTTCGGCGCGATGGCGATGGAAGCGGTGGGCCGCGCGGCCGGCGCGGTGGTGGTCGAGGTGCGGCGCCAGTTCCGCGACATCAAGGGCATCATGGACGGCACCGGCAAGCCGGAGTACGACAAGGCGGTCGACATGCTGACCGCCTCGGCGATCAAGGAAATGATCTTGCCCTCGCTGCTGCCGGTGGTGGTGCCGGTGGTGGTCGGTATGCTGCTCGGGCCCGCCGCGCTGGGTGGCCTGCTGATGGGCACCATCGTCACCGGCTTGTTCGTCGCGATCTCGATGACGACCGGCGGCGGCGCCTGGGACAACGCCAAGAAGTACATCGAGGACGGCAACTTCGGCGGCAAGGGGTCCGAGGCGCACAAGGCCGCGGTGACCGGCGATACGGTCGGCGATCCGTACAAGGATACGGCTGGGCCGGCGGTCAACCCGCTGATCAAGATCATCAACATCGTGGCCTTGCTGCTGGTGCCGTTGCTGTCGCCGACCGGCTGGATCGCGGTGAAGGTGCCGCCGGCCGTGCATGCGCCGGTGGTGGTGTCGCCGGCCGAAGCGATGGCGCCTCCCGCGCCGGCCCAGTAGCCGATACGTCGTTCCCGCGCAGGCGGGAACCCATAGCGCGCTGGCACGTTAACACGCTATAGGGGGAATTCATGCAGTGCATGGATTCCCGCCTGCGCGCACTAGTGTCCGGAATAATTTTATTGACATCGGGATCAGAAGAGGCATGGTTGCATTTCCGCCAAAGTCCTAGCCTCTTCGTTTCGTCGCCATCTTCGCGCACGAGCTTCTTTTGTCTCGATGC
>Ga0193702_1000083_pt1 | contig 38393 bp, 23 predicted proteins | sample U3a1metaG_FD_143060 | JGI IMG/M metagenome (GOLD analysis project Ga0193702, IMG submission 143060) | Soil microbial communities from a riparian zone of the East river system, Colorado, United States - U3a1 | ecosystem: Environmental > Terrestrial > Soil > Riparian zone | place: USA: East River... | reverse complement strand
TGATTAAACTTATTTTTTTTTTTGTTTTATGTCTTTTTTTATCCATTTATTTGAATATGTTTCTTTTCTTTAACTAATTTACCCACTTTACAAAACCCTGAAAATCTAAATTTTGTTTTTGTATCCCAGAATTGGATCTTTAAAAAAGAATGGGATTATTTTAGTGTATGCACAATGTCTGCATATTTTCTAATTGTTAAATTAAAACAATTATTATTTTTATAAAGTTTACCGCAATTCAAATAATTAATTAAACTACACAATAAAAGTTCGTCTCTATCATGTTGACTAATCATAACTCTTAAATGTACTGAATATCCGATTTTATTACTTTTGCTTTTAAGAATATCAACTATAAGCCTCTCCCGAAGAAAACCTGCCACTCAATTAAGATCTGGTATTTTATAGTTAGAAATATTCTCTTTTATGGTTCTATATTAGAAAAAAATAGTTTTTAATTCAGGAGATAAACCTAAATTCATTGAACTCTTAATTGAAACTAATTTTGTAATACCCTCTAAAGTTAAATGCTCTTTTTTTAAAATAAGAATATAAGCAAGCTTAAATAATTTGTAATCATTTAATTTATTAGTTATTAATGGAAACTTATAAAAATAGTCTATTATTATTTGCAGATCTTTATGTGATCTTACTGAATAATTTAAAAATGTTGAACCGTGACTAGTTATTACACCGAAATAATTTTTTTAATTTGTTCTAATATAATTTTATCTTTTTCATGTAAAGATTTTTTAAAACCAACCTTCCAACCTATAGGATAAAAATAAGAACGCAACAGCAAGGGTTTTCAGAACTCACAACCAAGGTTTACTTTTTCCTTCAGCAATGCCACAGGGGAGAAAAGAAAAGAAAAGGAAAGAAAAGGGAAGCAAGAGATCTGTGAATCCTGTAACAAACCAAGGATTTAACTTATTATTGTTAACATCATTCTTTAAAACAGATTTAATAGATGGAGTATAAACTTGAACTAAGTTTTGACAAATTTTTGTGAATTAGTACTAAATTTTTTTTGTCTGTATAACAAATTGTTTAGAAGGGATTTTGGTTTGATAATAGCTTGCGCCACCCATTAGAGTATACCTTAACTTTGGAGTTAATCCAAAGCAACTACCGTCTACTCGTTGCTCTTTTACAAAACTGTAATTTTTAATTTGGATTGAATTATTGTTAAATTTACAATTTGATTTAGATCCGCGATAACCCATTTCATTTTCATTCATCTTATGACTTGTTACCTTACCTGAGTGATTACTTCAGCCACTTACTAATTTTCAATAGTAGTTTGGTATCATAAGCTTTAGGGTGTCCCCGGAATTTGATAGTTTATAGGCACAAATTTGTGATATCCCTAGACACAAAGCACCATAAGAGGCTAATTTTAAAATAGTAGCGGCTAGTAAAATAGAACCGGCTAAAGGAGAATCACTATGAGCTTTAGGTAATCAAATAATAAATGGATATAAAGGAGTTTTAACAGCAAAAGCTAAGAAAAACCCTCAGGGTTAGGCCTTTAACCATTTCAGGTTTAGCTGGCTTATTATCTCAAATTAATAATTTATTACATTAATAATTATTAGTTAGGTATTAATCTAACATCCGTCACCGGTGAACCGGACCATTCCTTGTAACCTCTTATACAAACGAACTATAATTCCGAATATACTTAGACAGTCATGTGGCGTCTGGCCTCTACGCTTTTACAATGAAAGTTTCCAATTCATTGACATAGTTCGACGATATTCTCAATATAATTACTTATTCTCATAATGAGAGGTCTCTCGAGTTTGCCACTTCAGATTATATGATAAAAAAAAAACACAAACAACAAAGACTTTAATTTTTATACTTTACTTTTATAGCTAATATCTCATAGAAAAAGGAAAATAATGCAATATATTTGGTTTAATTTGTTTAATAAATTTAGATTTACTATGAATATAATTAGTAGGTTTATTTTCTTATGAATACGAATACTACATTTAATATTAAATTTATACATTAAATACTAATAATAAAAACACATTCTTTAACAGTAAACTTTAACAGTAAACTTTAACAGTAAAAGATTGAGTTTGAAGAGTTAAACCTGTCCCACTTTTAGTACCATCACCCATTATTCAATAAGCTAATGCTTCATAATCTAATAAATTATAAAGATCTAAAGGGATTATTTTTATCAATATCAACATAAAATAAATTATGTAAATTATGCCAATATGTAAAACAAGGTAGTACTCTAGTCTCGAAAACAATTGTACAATGTTTTTTACCTTTTACCTTTTATTGTTGTTAATCTAGGATAACCCTGACAAAAATGAGAAAATTTATTAAAAACAGATCAAAAATAATCGAATCTATCAATAGTTTTTTAAAGGAGAATAATGTATTATTTGCTTTGTTTTTAAATAAATGCCCATCGGATAAATTAATACCTAATATCAGACTCAGACTCTTTAAGTTAATAGGAATATTTAGAATATTTCTTATAAATCTATTTTTAATAAATAAAATTCACTGTAGAACCTAAATTTTAACTATATATCACCAAATTTGTGCATTTATTATTTTCAATCATTCACTTTTTTCTACTGAAATTATTTGCGACTGAAATTATTTTCTACTGAAATTATTTTCTACTGAAATTAGACTGTCAAGGAGAAAAGACAGCTGAATTTAATTGAAATCGCGCTAAAAATTTTGTATTTGCAACTGAAGTGCTAGAATTTTTGATAACCCATACATCTGCTGGTCAATTTTTCCTTGCTAAAGGGAAATGACAACCATAATATTTTTTGACTTTCTAAACTAATTTCATATAAAGAAATAAATTGAAAATCTGTTGACCCTATATAACTATATATATATAATATACTTAATAACATAGGTAAACTTCCAGCTAAAGTATATAAAAAAAATAAAAAAGCAGATCTAAATCTATCATTACCATGACCAAATAGTACAATTACTATAAATAAAATAGGTAATACCATAGCAATCAGCTTTATCATACAAATTATTATACTGAAAGTTTTGTTAACTACGAAGGGAATACTCTACCTCTATTAATACCTTTTGTTCGGATTTGATTTAGTCCTTCAACTCTTGCCTCTGGTCGAGGGTGCGAGCAGAGGTAGTGACAGGAGCTTTTTATTCCATTAGATTAACCACTTTACAAAAATCTTGGAAATCTAATAATTTTTTGTCATGCAATCATATGCTTCCACTGTTGCCTTTGCGTTGCTTAAGTCCCTCTGGTCTGTGTCCTTTGTATATAAAGTAAAATTAAAGTAAAGAAAAAACATACCATTTTTAAGCAGCATTAGTATAAGTATATAAACCAAAACAACCCACCTTTGGGCGATGCCAAAGGCAGAGGGCTTCGTCTATAAAACAACCAGTGACAAATCAAGGATCTAAATTAGACGGTGGAAAAATCTGAGATTCATATTTAGAAGCAAGAAATAGTCTATTGGAATGAGTCTGAAAACATCTTTTTAGGCGAGGACTTTTTACCTTGGGCGAGGACTTTTGACCTGTCGTAGAATAATTTGATTAGAAGGGATGCTGATCTGATAATATCTTTCGAAACCCATTAGAGTACACCTTAATAGCATTAATTTAGATTTAATGCAACAACTACCGTCTACTCGTTGCTCTTTTACAGAAATAGTTTTTACAGTTGATAATTCTGTCCTTTCTGACTTAGATCCGCGATAACCCATTTCATTTTCACTCATCTTATTACTTATTACCGTACCTGAGTAATTACTTCAGCCACTAAGAATCTTTCGACAATAGCTTGGTATTATAAGTTTTAGGGTGTCCCCGGAGTTTGATAGTTTTAAGCACAATAGTGAGCTCCCAACTCACTTAGCACTTTCGAAAAATATATAAAATAATAATAAATCTAAAGAAACAAAGGCACAAATTTGTAATGTCTCTAAAACTAAAAATGAAATTAAAAAAAACTTTAAACTTTTAGTAATAGTAGTATAATTGGATAACAAAGCAATTGGTGTAACAAAAGTTGTTAATAAAACAAAATAAAGAGAGATTCCATCTATACCAAAATTTAAATGACAAAAGTTTAATTGATTAAATTCAGATACAAATTGATACTGACTAGTACTAGAATCAAATTGGTACCATAAAAATAAAGAAATAAACAAATTTATTAAAGAAGTTGTTAAAGCGATTTTTTTCATTTGAGAATGACTCTCTAAAGTATCAGACATAGGTAAAATTAGTAAAGCACCGAATAAAGGAATTAATATTATTAAAGTTAGCATTTTTATTTTTGTTTGTGATTTTCATTTTCTTGAACTTTTCTAAACTAAATATTTGTATATATTTCTTTTCTATTCTAATTTTTGGTTCCCTCAGAGATAGTTTGAACTCCTGGAGTACCTCAATTGCAGACGTAATTATGAATTAGGAAGCGTTGATAATTAATAACACATTTGCTTCCCCTGTTGCCTGTGCTTGCAATAGCCTATGCCTTGTGAGTTTAACTCATAGGGTCAAAAGCAAAGGTCGCTGTTTATTTTTTAGAACCCTTGCCTCTTTCCTCTCTAGCCTCTATGGCCTATGCAAGGGAAGAGCTAAATGTTGAAAGGGTAGAGAAAAGGTTGAAAGGCTAGAGCAATTGTGAAAATCAACTGTTGTTTATATAATAAATATAAATAAATTACTAAATATTTCTAATACACCAAGCTTAACCTTCATTAGTTTCTGATAATTTATAATGAGTGTAATTAAATTAAGAGTAGGGACTTATTAGAAGAGCTCACATCTCACATAAATAGGGAATTTTTTGTTTGTTTTTTACTAGAAGAAACATATTTTTGTTGTTTTTTAATAAAGAAAACATCTTTAAATAATAAATATTAATTATTTTATTTTTGTTTTTTTAATGTACTACTTAAACTAAGATTAGTTGCCTTTGGTTGGAACCCTAAAAGCAGGTAAGCCGTACTTTTATCTGAGTATCCGAGTAAAGCCGAGCTTAAATGTCCTTAAATAGTATTATCTGAAGATATAAAATAATTAAATTTAAGAAGAAGAATTGAAATATTATAATTATAAGATTAAATACTTATACTTACTTGTGCTCTGTTGCCTTTGTTTGTATTCTTATTTGAATATTAACAGTTGCCTAAGGCCTCCCCTGTTGCCTCCCTTGCCTATTGCCCTGGTGCCCTGTTGCCCTTATGCCCTTATGCCCTTTAGCCCAATGCGCAGTTGTACAACTCAGCAAGGGCGTTTATTCTGATTGTCTAAAAATAAGAACGCAAAAGCAAGGGTTGTTTGGTTGGAAGGTAGGTAGGATGGAAGGTAGGTAGGTTGGTAGGTAGGCCTATGGCCAACCAACCTACCAACCAACCAACCTACCAACCAACCTAGCACAAGTAGCGTTGCTTTTAGCAAACACAGGCAACAGGGGACCCTTTGTTTAGGCGCATCTGGCAACGGGCAACAGGGGGAAGCAATTGTGAAAAGCAAATGTACTTAAATTATTTTTTCATACTTTGATTTTTTTTGAAATGGTACCTAATAAGTTTACTTATTAATTTCTATCTCTATCTCTCTATTTTTCTACTTACTAACTTATTTACTTAATTATACTTACCTTTCCCTTGGCCTATAACACAAACTATGAGACCCGCTAACCAAGATAAATCACTCTCACATATATAATCTACTAATTTTTAAAAAATTTTATTATTCTATTCTTTTATTTCGTTTCTTTTTTTCCTTTTCTTTTTTATCTTTTGCATTTTACTTTTGCCTTTGGTTTGCACTAGCAAAGGTTAGTTTTTATCCTTTGTTTAAGAACATTTTCTTCCCTGTTGACCTTGTGCCTTTTGCAAAAGGCATAAGGTGGTGTGTTGTTCTTAGAGTAAAAATCAAATAAGAATAAAACAATAGCCCCAAGCACCGGCAAAAGGCAACTTTTGGTTGTTTTTTTTTTTAAATTTTATCCTAATATTAAGGATAACAACAGCGAGGGGATGAAAATTAATTTGGTTGGATTAAAGTTATTTCATTTGGGAGCAGCAAGTGAATTTAGTTTAATTTGTGCGAGATCAAGTTAAGAAAGAGAATTTGATTTATTTTCTTTGCAATTCATAATTTAAAATAATGGTAAGAGACAGAGAGAAAAAAAAGGATAACTAACATTAAAATTTGAAAGGTTTGAATGGGGTACTCTTGGTTTCGAAACTGAGAAAGAGTTTTGTTTTTACGAGGATCTTCAACGTTACCAAATCATTTTCATTTTTCCTTTTACACCTATAAGATGTAATAAAGCATATCCTGACAAAGGGTTTTGCTTTAATGATTTGTTTAATGTACAAATAAACACAAACTCGATTAAATTGATTTCTCTCACGCTTTTACTTCTTCTCCTTCTTCTCCAACTCTGTCTCCTAGTTCTCTAAAAGATTTAACAGTTCCTCAAACCTCTCTACCTTATAACTCTCTTTCGAAAACTACTGTCACTTTTCTACTAATTCTCTTACTCATTTTGCATCTAATGATAGTTCTTCTTATGAGATTTATTCTCAGACTTATCCCAATTCTTCATCAGAAAAAAGTAAAGATACTCAATTACGTAGAAAAAAATATTTGTGCAAGTATCCCTTCTCAACCTTCTCAATATAAAGTAAAACTTTTGAGTCTCTAAACATTTTTAGTGGGATATTCCCGCGATGTTTGTTGTTCTTTGAATGGTTCTGATTCTGTTTCTTAATCTGTTTTTTATTCTGCATCTTATTCAGATTCCGATCCTAATATTCTTTTTTGTTTCTCTCCTTCCCCTGTAACTTAACCTAAACTTAACCTACACTTACCCTAACAGCTACCCCTACCACTAAAAACTCTTAACCTTCTTTCTGTAATAACACAAGGGAAGACTTTATTGCATTATTATTAAGTGGTCTGACAACTCTAAACTTAAACCGAGGTTTTGTACTAAACTCATTTTTAACAATGATACAAAAATTAACTATTTTTTTGTTTTTTGTTTGTTTTTTGTTTGTTTTGTAATAATTATATCCTATCTCATAATAACGCTTCGGATTTATATATGCTTAGTGACTAGGAGGAAGTGAAGAAAAGTCTAAGCATGTTAATAAATCTTTCCTGACTCTAGTAAAACCCATAAGATTAGAACAGAACATACGTTCGTATACATTAGGGATACATTCTTATTTGCACCACAAGGTAAACGTCGTTTAAAGGAACTAGAAAGGAACTAGGGAAACTATCTGAAAAGAAAGGAGACTAAAATAAGAGAGCGGTCAACCGCCCAGGAACTTAGAAAAAAAACATAAACAACAAAAACAAAAAAGAGTGAATTATTGAAGAGGGATATACCAATTTTTTAAGAGTATGCTATGTTAGATGCTAAGATCAGTCTAAAACATGCACTAGCAAAGTAGATAATTAATATTAGTATCAAAAATAGGATGTTCCTTTAACCCACTCAACTATAGGTATAAATTACGTATTCGATCGATTAAGTGATATCTTAGTAAAAAACACTTACCTTATTTCTGACTTTTGGCTAAAACTACTTTTGCCCTGTTGCCCTGTAGCCCTGTTGCCCTGTTGCCCAGTTGCCCGCTGCGCAACAGAAAGGCTTGGCTTCACCCTACGCAAAAGCAAGGGTTGGTAGGCGGAGCCAACCTACGCAACAGCAAGGGCGCTGTTTGTATTCTTATTGACTAAAATTAAGAACGCAAAAGCAAGGGCGCACCGCAAAAGCAAGGGTTTGCATCAGCCTACGCCAAAATCAAGGGAGAATTCTGACTTTGGTCTTAAACTAAGAACAACCTTTGTTAAGAACTCTTGCCTATAGAGAAGAGGTACTAACTCGTAGCCACTTTTTGTCTTATTTTTACTTGTGCATTTGCTTGTGCTTTTGCTTGTGATTTGTTATGACGAAAAAAGTAAGAATTATTATTTGTGCCTCTGCTTGCTTGCTCTAGAGGTATGAGTTAAATGAACAATCAAAACGAAATGCCCTGTAGCCTTGTTGCCCTTAGGCCCTGTTCCCCTGTTGCCAGCTGCGCACAACCTTGGTTATTTATAAGAACTCTTGCATATAGAGAAGGGGTACAAATAAGAACGCAACAGCAAGGGTTGCCATAGGCCAACCTTCCAACCTTCCAACCAAGCTAAGCCTACCTACTCCAAACCAAGCTTTTATTTTTCCTTGCCCTTGTATAAGAGACCAGAGGGGCTGTTGTTACTATCCTATTAAGGATGGATATAAGAACAAACGAAAAGGGCAACAGGGGAAGAAAAGGTTACTAACTAACTAAAACAAAACTCAAACAAACTCTTAAACAAACTCTTAAACAAACTCACCCACCCCTCAAAAATGAAAAGTGTTGTAGAAAATTTAAAAGATGCCCTCAGTATATACCCCCAAATAACTGTTAAAAAGAAACGTGTTATTATCAACCAAAATCTGTAAAAGGAAAAGGGGCTCTATATTCCCGAACACAGTGTTAAATAAAATTGCTCTATATCCCCTTCAATTTTTAATTGTAACCCAAATATGTTATCAGGGTCTAAAGGATTTTGACTTTCCGGTTATTCCGCTATAGGAGTAAGGATAGTAACCTCCCTCGAAGGAGCAGGCGCAAGAGCAGGAGCATATGTAAATAGAAGCAGAAGTAAATAAAGTAGGTAGGAGCGGAGAAGATAAAGAAGTATGTAGACAAAGATCAGGTATATAATAGTGTGGATCATAAAAAATACACGGGTGTCAGAAGGGAGGATAGAAGAGGCCCTCACAGGGATAACTATCATATGTGTCAAAACTGTAAGGATAAGTAATAATAATAATAATGAAGCCGTACATTACAGCAATATAAATAATATAAATTTGAATATAATCATTTAACTTACTTAACATATCAAAATATTTAGATTTATACAATTTAAATATTTTTAATAATTTATCCGATTTGTAAATAAACAGCCCTGATGAATAGTGGTCGGGTGAAACAGGAGCATAAGTAAATGAAAAAATTAAAATAAAAAATTAAAATTATCAATAATAAAATAATAATAAAGATTAAATTTAATTCTTAATCGAATAAAGCATAGGTAAAAGCTATAATTAATGCAACAGCAAAAATAAGTGTAATAAGTAACAGGGATCCTGAATACAAGTAATTACAAATCTAATTAATTCAACATAATTGATCCCAAAGTAGGTATTGAAAGATATAGGATATAGATCAACAAACAAGGATAAAACTAAAGCTAAAGCAGCAAAAGAATATGAAATGAGATGAATGATTCGACTTTACACGTGTTCCTGTATATTGTCTCATCAGATCTATTAGAAATCTAATAGCGCTCAGTAAGAAAATAGGTCTAGCAAGTATTAAGGTTATAATTTTTAATAAATCCATTTCCATTTTAAATAATTTTAAAGTAGTAATTGAATATTAGGATTAATTTTATGATTTAGGCAAAAATTCAAGCAGAAGAAAAACTGAGGATAATTGAACAATCCTATAACTAACCTAATGCCTACCTAAGCCTACCTCAGTTAAAGCAGGACAAATAGCTAGATACGTGGAAACCATAACTATCAGTAATTTATTTATATACATACTTGTAGAACTCAGAAGAACGGGAGTGAACCACCAATGCAAGAGTGAAGGCCAATACAAGAGGGAAGGCACCCTCAAAAAATAGTTGAGAGTGTAATTTGAGAAGAAGAATAAGGGAATAATTAAATTTAACTAAATTTCTTCTCTGGGGAATAAACATAAAAAAGAAGTGTTAGTGCGGTGGTAGATGAGAAACTCTAATTGTTAGAGGAATTCTTAATTCCAAAGAAAAAAATAACTTAAAATTTTAAATTTGAATGAAATGATGGGGAGGAAAAAATAGTTGAAATTGACAGTGAGGAATACGATGAGGGACTTAACCAAACCAACTTTATTCTTTCCAAGTTATTCGCTGCAATGAAAAGGAGAACAAAGAGAAAAGAGAAACCAAGAGCAAAGTACTAATTTCTCTACCCCCACACCTTTATGAAAGCATGCACCGGGGGGATGAACCCAGAGCAAATAAATTAGAGGATTTCTCTATGGTGGTGGATTATTCGAGATATTTTGATTTTATTAATTTAACCCCAACTTCAACCAACCAACTTTATTCTCTCCCCTGTTTTTGCAATGAAATTGCAGGGGGGAAAACCATATAAAATAACTTAAATTTCTCTTGTGTGGGGAATTATTAGAGATTGTTTGATAGCAGCGCATATAGCAGCGCATAAATAACTTAACTTCTCTCCCACCTCCCTTTCTGCAATTTCATTGCAGCGAGGGGGGAATAACACTCCTCTAATAAAATTAATTAAATTATGAAAATTTCTTGAAAAGTCAGGCTTTAGAATTAAATGAATCAAATTTAGTTTCAGAAGCATAAAGTTTTGATAGTAAGGATTAGTAATGCAATTATCAAACTATTTTTAGACAAAAAAGAACCCCTAAAAAAAACAAAAACACACAAAAAAACAAAAAAATAATTATAAATCATCAAACTAATTTAATATTAAATGATGAAGATGTCTCTAGTCTAGATGTCACTAGTCTATTTTCACGAATTATTTCTAATTTAGAGATTAATTTTATGATAATATTACATTTGGTAGAATCCTTGGTATTATATCTAAGAATAAAAAGGTAAGTAACCAGACTATACTGTTAGAGGTTATAATGGATTTAGGTCCAGAAATAATAAAAAATATTTATTTGATTTATATAAAGAAGAGACTAAAAATAGTAATATTATAATTTCATTTCTAATATGAAAAAATATCAAAAATAATGAATCCTTAATTAAATCGAGTGAATCAATTAGTGTTTGATTTAGGTAATAATTTAATTAACTTAAAGGTACAATTAAAATTAGTAAAAGTTTCTCTTAAAGTTCTCTTAAAGTTCTCTTAAAGTTCTAAGTAAAGAAGAAAAAAAAAATAAATATTTTAGTTCCATAAGTTAGAAAAAATAATTCCTAATTCTATTGAGGGAGTTAAAGAGACAGCCATTATGAAAATACCTTATAAAAACCTATGATTGTTAAACCTAAATTATCTTATATAAGTGAGGAACGACTGATTCAGCTTGGATGTTAATTATTAAATGATATTGAATATACTGATGATATTCTTATAGATAATCGGGAATTAAGTTATGAAAGTAAATTATTAGTTGAGAATGATCTTTGCGAAATGGTAAATTATATTAACTCAGATTAACTCAGTACCATTTAAAATAATTGAAAATTTTTAGACTTAATTTTAAACAACGATAAATATAACTTTTTCACAGTACTTTATCCTAGTTCTAATAATCCTTTAATTTATAAAAAAGAATTTAACCCAAAAACAAGAAAAGAGTTGGAAGCTTTTTATAGTAAGAAATATTTAGAACAAAAACATTATAGGGAATATTTTGATAGTCCATGTACCAGCCTGTGCGATTAGATTATAGAGGTAGACTTTATTGTATTGTTGAATATTTAAATTTTCTATTGCCTTCGCAACAGCAAAGGTAATTAAATTTTTAAAATATAAAATTATTGAATAAGCTAAATCTTTATTAGAATTTAGTGTTAGAGAAAGTTTATTTAAATACAAGCTCTGCCTCATTAGCTACCTAAAAATATTTGGAGCTATTTGTTAAAAAATAAAAATAAATTATCTTTTAATAATAGAAAGTTGATGATAATTAAGAGAATATTATAAACTTTAGAAAAGGGGTCTTACTAAATAAAGCTTAAAATAAGTTACTTTTCCTTAGTTTTGTTTGTTTCGAATTTAATAATTATATTCATTTCGAATTTAATAATTATATTCAAGCTTTAAATAAAAAAGAAAAGTTCTTTATTACTAATTTACCTATTCAATTTCAATTATGCAGTGAACGGTTTTCAACATTTAACTATGATGGATCTTTCTTAAGAATTAAATTTAGGTAACGCTTCTTGGAAGCTTGGAAGGATATGCCTAAAGATTTGTATACTTTTGTAAAGCCATTGGCTAAAGCCATTGGCTAAAGCCATTGGCTAAGGCTATAAAGTTAAAGAAATTTTGATTAATAAATTAAACGATCCTGAGGCTAACTTAAGTGAAGAGGAGAGGAGGATAAAGCAAGTTATAGTAAATTATCATTACTAAATATGTTTAGAAATTTAATTAATTATGCTATGCCATATAAGGCTTCACCTTTAACAATTGTAGAGTCTATGAAATAATATTTCGAAAAGTTACCTAACCAGGACTAGAATTACGAAAGCTTTCCAGCTAAACTAGATATTTATAAAAATAACACAAAAGTAAGAATTCCGCCGTGTCCTGCTCTATCGTATAAGAAGAAAAAGACAAAAGAAGCCTTAAAGCAGCCTGCTAAGGGTCCAACGGATTGGCATTATATATATATATATATAAATTAAAATCAGATCCTTCAGTTATATTTACGAAATTAGATTTTCAAAATTTACGAAAAGCTTTATACAACGCTATATTATATACATTGATTACCCTAAATTCAGTGCTCTATTAGACTATTAAAAAAAAAAAAAAAAAAATTGCTGACATTTAAAATAAATTAAATTACCTATTCCTTGAATTCTACCTACTGGATTAGTTGTGCAACCACAATTTCATGCTACAGAAAAATTGAAAGTTAAACCATTTATTTATACTAAAAATATGCTTAATTTAACTACAATTAACAAAAATAAATGTAATGATAGAAAAAAAACAAACAAAAAAGTGGCTATTATGCCTAATCTAGGTCATTCTCTCGATGCTGCTAATTTATGTATTGTTATAAATATAATTAATTATTTTAATCAAGTGAATTTGGGGTTCCACCTCAGACTCCTGTGATCTGCAACACAATTAGCACAAATATTACTGAGTCTATAAGTGGTAACGATGTGTCGAACGATGTGTCGAACGATGTGTCGAACGATGTGTCGATTAGCAAACAGGAAACTAGGGCGTAAAAAAGAAGGAAATTAAAGAAAATAATATTAATATAAAATTCTACTCTATTCTCGATTGTTTCGCTGTTCCATGTAATAAAAATGAGTAAAATAATGGAATTATTAAAATATGCTTATATTATTATTTATTCAAAAAACAGTACTTACTTGAATTTGATGCTAATTTTTTAAACTCTATTAAAATTTATTACGGAGATAATGCCTTTCATTTAATGAGAAAGACGAAAAAAGAACTATTACTACTGACAAGGATATAATAATAGTTAAGTATATACATATACCTATCAAACAACAAATAATAGATTATGAAATACATCAAATAAATGTAAGTAACAGTCCATATAGCGCCCTCTAGGGATTGAACGAACTAATAAAATAGTATTTACCCACTTAGCTAGTTTATGTGCAGTGGTAAAAAACTAAGTTAATAATTTTTTTTGTTTGCCTAAATCCACCTATAGCGAAGTAATAGTTTAGTAGTTTAGATTAACTATTCTATCTATCGATTTGCTCTAAGCTTAAAGATATTAGGCTAGCTTTACATACGGTTACAGCAGTAGCACTCTAGCGTTGCAGAAGCAGTAACAAGTTACAGTAGCAAGGTGCAGTAGCAGTCAGAGACACTTAATTAACTATCTTGTATGACTCTGCTGCCTGCCTTCCGTGTGCAGGCGCTAGCGCTCTTTAAGCTATGCTGTTGGGCAACGCTGCTAGCACCTCTTCGTAGGCAGCTCGCTGGTAAGTAGCAGTGTACTCCGAATGAGCGCTAGATTTTGAGGGTGTATTACAAACACGATACCTAAAAAGGGTTAAACCAGTCTAAGGTAAGGCCCCTGAAACTAAGAACAAATATATGGATTTAATTTATGTAAATATGTAAATATGTAAATAAGGATTCAATAGCAATAGTAGTTCTGAACTCTGAACAAGGATACTTAAAGAAATGAAGTTATACCTAATTTTCTTAAGTGCGTAGCTTTTAACGAAAAAAATAAAAATATATTTAGTATAGTCTGGAGCAAAAGCATAAAGCATAAAAGGGTTTATTTTTATATAATTTATTATAATTAATCTTGGACATCTTGTAGCATACTTCGCGCATCTCTATTGGAAGTTGAAGATGGATTACTTATCTGACCATTAATATTTTCAAGGTTTGAGCTTGCTAAGGAGCCTGAAGACTTATACTTTTTACATTTGTCTGATAGAGGATTGACTACTTCTATTTCAGGCCAATTTTCTAGCTCTGCCTCATTCTTAGGGTATTTCTTCTCTCATATTAAGACAGAAATTCAATCAACATCTTTCTTATTCTTAGAAGATATTTGTTTTCCCTTAAAAAAGTTAAGATTATTTGAATTAGAAGTGTCAGAGTTCTCATTTATATTATTATCCGTTTCAACTGGTCTATGCTTCTGAAGTTTCTTTTTAGGGTCCAATTGTATTATTTCGTATCTTTTTTCCCTTGTTTTATCCAAGCTTGGAGCTGCTGACCCTGATATTTCTTGTACCTCGGTGTATTCATTTATTCTTACTTTTTTACCCTCAGACGTAGGCGCTGGCTCACTATTGCTTCCAGGTTGAATAGATACATTGCACGCTGGGGCAGGTCTAGGCCAAAAGGGATAGCCAGAGGAAGTGCTACTCTCCGTAAAGGGTAGAGCATTACTGCTTTCAGGTGTGTCAGTGTCAGGGATATCGTTTAGTTCATCGTTTAGTTCATGGTTAAGCCTCGGAAACGAAACCGAATTATCTTTACTCTTACTCTCAATCTGCGTAGCAGACAAGGTTAAGGGTAACTCTTCTCCCAAATCTGTAATCTTACTACTATTAACCGTGGGCATAGGTTTAGGAGTTTCGTGTTGTTCTTCTATCTCTTGCTCCCCTAAACCATCTAACCCCCCTTTTACAATTAAACAGGAAGCTCACATTACATGTTTATTAAATATATATTGTTTTAGTTGTTTTATTCTATTTTGATTTAATACATAAAAATAAATAAGCAAATGTAAAAAAACAGTAGCACAACACATTCTAATTTTTATTAAAGACAACGAATATATTGAATCAGTGATTGAAGATTGATCATAGATATTTACTCCAGTCAATGTGTCAATGAAACTAGGGGCAAAAATACTTAACACAATTCCAACTATTAACAAGATATTTATGCTGCTATTGCTCTGTTCTACCCCGCGTAGCGATACGGATCCAGTCTGAATGCTTAGCAGCGTAGCAGCTAACCTACCCCCAATTCAACGTAATCAGCCAGAGCTCACGCAGGGAATTGTTGTTGTGGTATCTCCCCTATTATTATTCGCATATCCTTTGCTATCATTTAACTTATGCTCTTTGGCGTTGCACAAATCAAGGGTAAGTTTAGATTCAGGATTCGATAACGATATAAATTTAATAATATATTTATATTTAATAATATATTTTGGTTTTGGATTGTAGACTTGTAGACCTTTTGATAAATTATATTTAATTATATTTTTTGCATTGTAGTTGGTAAGACTGTTGGATAATATCTCAATATATAATGGCCTAGTATTAGTCCAAAGATTTGTGTTAGAATTATAATTTTTTTTCGTATAGCAATTCCAGTTAATATTAATTTTACTAACTTTAATAGACACTGAACCCTTAGAAGAACTAATACTACTGGAGGTTGTATCCCCTTGAATAGATTTTGATTTGAGATACATATATTTAAAATTAGTTAAACTAGCTGCAGCACCACCTGCACCAAAACCATATTTAAGACAATAGGTTGCTTTACCTTTACTTATAATTGAAGCATTTATATTTAACGGTGAAATTCTGACATCAAATTTCCCCCTTTTATATATTAAATTATAAAGGCTATAAAAAATTTCAATTATTAATACTATAAAAACTTGTGTTAAGTGAATACTAGCGATTATTGCAAAAAATCATTGTAAAATTTGAGGTAATTGTATATAAAATTCTGTTACAACCATAAAAAAAGACATTCCACCTATTACTCTGAAGATTTTAACAAATATATGATTATAATAGCTTTCTACCCTAACAGGTAATGTGGGAATTATATAAGCCCTTATAGCTCCTAGGTAAAGAGAGTTATGAGCGAATTTGGAAAAAAACCAAGTTTTAAAGCAAGTTCTAAAGTTGAGCAAATTATTTTTCATTTTATTTGTTGTTTTTATTTTTTTATTTTTTTTATTAAATTTAAATTTTGATTTGTAATCTTTGGCTATTTTGGCTTCCCCTCGCTTTGGATCTCCCTTGCATGTGAGTTAACCAAACCCTTGCCTAAGGCCTCCATTGCCTAAGGCCTCCCTTGCCTCTTGCCTTTGAAAGGCTACGAGCAAAGGTTGTGAGTGGGCCTAAGCCAAGGCACAAGTTGAAAGGCTACGAGCAAAGGTTGTGAGTTAACCCAAGGCACAAGTTGAAAGGCTACGAGTAAAGGTTGTGAGTTAACCCAAGCCTTGCTTGTGCGTAGGTTGGCTCCGCCTACCAACCCTTGCTGATGCGTAGGGCAACAGGGCAACAGGGCACTAGTTGAAAGGCTTCGAGAAAAGGTTGTGCGTAGGCTGATGCAAACCCTTGCTGTTGCGGTAGGCCCTTGCTGTAGCGTTCTTATTTGTAGTCAATAATAATACACAAAGCGCCCTTGCTGAGTTGTACAACTGCGCTAGGGCTACAGGGCACAGGGCAACAGGGCACTAGTTGACAGGCTAGAGTTGGTATTATGATAAATAACAGTAATAATAATAACACAAGGGCAACAGGGCACCAGGGCAAAAGGGGAACAGGGCAATATAAGCACAAGAAACTCTAATAACAGGCAATATGTCAAAGTTGCATAGTCAAAATTTAATTTAATTTACTATTGCTTTAATTAAAGGACTTTTTATGTTTGTTTATGTTTGTTAGTGCTTTAAAGTTTGCCTTTAATTTGTTTAAATCATTTCAATTAAACTTTAAGTACCGGTATACTTTCGTTCCAACTACTTTAATTATCTGTATAAATTTAAATGGTGTTATTTCTTACAGATCTACATAAGAAATTGATTTCTTACTGAGAAATGATAATATTTCCTATCCTTTTAAAATTTTAGCCAAAAGGGGTGGTTGAATTTTCTTAGCATCTCTGTTATTTAAAAATAAATCTTAGCATCTCAGTTATTTAAAAATAAATTTAAAACTCTAAAAATAAAAATAACTCTAAAAATAACTCTAACTCTAAATTTAAAAATAAATTAACTCTAAAAATAATATAACATTAGCTTGTGGCCTTTAGGGCTTAAGGCAAAAAAGTAAAAACAAAGGTCCCTAGTTTCAGGATAAATTAAATAAAGTTCAGTCAAAAATATGATATATGATAAAATAAGTGTTCAAATGTAGATTCCACCTACCCTATTTAGATGTTTAAACCCTATTCCTCTTATTCATTTTTCTCCCCACTAGTAAATCTTTTCAATTATCATACGTTTATAATTTGTGTGCAGCTGTTGAGAAAGTTTAAGCTTATGTCTATTCTATCATCCTCAGCTTTCAGGGTAAAATCTTGCTCTTAAATAACTCTAAACTAAACTCGCACATTTGTAATTTAAATTTAAATCCACTCTGTCAATTTGTTATACCCCTTCTTCCAGTCACCTTAAACAATACCACTAGAGTCCTATAAAATTAAATTTAGAAAAATCTAATCACACTATTATTTTTTTATTTTTTATATAATTCTAATCTCTTATTTAATAATGTAAGCAATAATCGAACAATTTTTTGTTTTTGTTTTTTTTTTAAGCTAAAACCCCCAACACTTTTAAGCTGCTTCGATTGTAAAACCTTCCAAACTAATTTACATTCCACTAAGTCTAGATTCTATGCAAGTGATTCTCATATTTCCATCATTAAACACCTAGATTTAGTTGGATAACCTAATTTTGTAAATTCAAAAACACAATAAAAACACAAACAAAGGCTCTTAAAAATACTCTCTCTATATTCCTGTTTTTAGCTTTTGAACTCTTCCTTCTCTTAACTCTCCAATCCTTAAGAAAGTAGGTAGTTATAATTGAAAATCTGTAAACCTCTTCTAATTTAAGAATTTTTAATTCCTCTATCTATGTTTCCGCCGTCTATCTACATTCTTTTAATGCCCTCTCCATTCGAAATTACCTCATTTGCTTCCCTTGCTTCCGTGCCACCCTTGCCTCTAGCCTCCCTTGCTTTTGCCCGATGCGAAAAAGCAAGAGAGGCAACAGGGGAGGCAAGAGTTGCAAAAGAAGATAAAGATAAAGAAGAGACACTAGACCAAGAACAATCAATACCGTCTCGAGCTTTTTGTTGTATGTAATATAGAATAATTTGCGTAAAACAAGACCTTTAATCTATTCTAATTTCTCTTTTAATTAATTAATTAATTCATCAGAAAGAAGGAAGAAAGAATTTAGTACATTAGAAAGGAAGAAAATAGACAAATTAGCTTTTTCCCGTTTGAGACCAGAGGGATAAATTAGCCCTTGCCTTATTGGTCCAAAACCATATAATAAATTAGACACAAGTCTGGAGGAGGTAGAAGAGATAAAGATAAAAATAGGAAAGATAGGAAAGATAGTAAATATAGTAAAGAAAAGAAAAAGTTGGTTAGAATTGGGTTGATGTGATGGGTTGAATGGTTAATTGGTTAATTTGTTAATTGGTTAATTGGTTAATTATAGTTAATGGAACACCCTTGAATTAAAACTCTTAAAAGAGAGAACAAATATATTAATTTACTTATACATAAGCTACACTCGTACTTAATTATTAGATGAGGTTTTGAGTGTGGTTAAATCTATAATAGTTACAGAGGGTTCAATTATCATCAGTTTTTTTTTTGCACAAGGTTTAAGTTTAAGTTTAAAATACCAAACAAAACAAAACAAAAATACAATACAAAAAATACAAGAAAAAAATAAAATCTTAATAATTTAATTATAATAACTCTGTTCCTGTTAATAGTAGCTGTCGCAGTTCCACCTTCTCTAGGGTTGTCTTTATTAATATCTACTACATCATTTACAACATCATTATGATGGATTATCATGGTATGTTTAGCTTGTTTAATCTTTTTGATTTGAATAAATAAAACTCTATTTACATGGAATTCCTCTTGAGTTGAATAATTAGTGTTTTGATTTGAATACCCAAATTTGATAATGTGGTCTCTGGATCTCTCACTTATTACTTTTTATATTATTTTAAGTGCATTTACAATTTTCTTTATTTTTGCTTTAATTTATTGACTTTGTTACTGTTGAAGATTTATATTTCGTTTTATTTTTATTTTTTTATCTTGATTTTTATCTTGATTTTTATCTTGATTTTTATCTTGATTTTTATCTTGATTCTTTATCTTGATCTTTATCTTGATTTTTATCTTGATTTTTATTTTTTTATTCTTCCCTCGAAATATGGAAAAGATCTTTGAAATTTTGATTATTATTGATCTGGTAGAATTATTTTTACGCATCAATATAGCTTTTACTTACGTGGTTTGGGGTATAATTTTTGCAGAACTAGAGAAAGAAGAGCTGGGTTTGAATTATCCTGAATTATTAAGAAATTGAATAAAATTATGAATAAAATTAGAAATACGAAAGAAATTGAATAAAATTAGAGGAACGACTGACGACTGCTAGCGAAAGCTACAAAGGAGTTATGGTGAAAGGTAGAAAGGAGAAGAGAAGGAACAAAGAGTAGTTGTTGCATAAAAAATCATTACTCTCGTTTGGTTCTATCTTACAGGTACCCTGCATTAACATTAGAGGCTTACTCCGTAGGAGCGCGGCGGGGCAAAAGGAGGCTATTGCAAGAAAAGGCAACAGATCAGAATACCAACCCGAACCTCAAAAGCAACCTTTTCTTTTTTACTATTACAGGGAACAGGGCAGGCAATTGTTCTTGATCTGAGACTAAAAACTAAAATAAAGCCTTAGCAGTGCTGTGATTTGTGGAATATCCACCCAAGAAAATAAAAAAGGGGGTTTGTATTTATCCCCATGGAAGAACCACCCAATAAAACATAAGAACAAAGGGGTTAGTATCTGTCAAAAAAAAATATTTTTTCTGTTTCTTTTAATTAAAATTAAATTTTATTAGTAAAATAGCATAATCGTATTACATAAGATCCCGATTACTATTATAAATAAGTGCATAAATAAATAAAATTTCGCTATTTGTTTATTTATATAATTTCTTAATCTTAATAATTCTAAAATCCTAGGAAATCTTTCTAAAAATTTGATTTTATTAATTATATTTTCACTTAACATTAAAGATAGTATAGTGAAGAATGAAGATAAAGTTAAGACACCCATTATTATATTAAAAACACAAACGATTTTATCTGCCGTAAGAGTATCCAAATACTCAGTATAATTCAAATAGAATGAATTAAAATATTCGAAAATACTTGACTCATTTAAAGATTTTAGTTCTTCATATGCTTCGTTCAATTTTTTTTTAGCACGGTCCACTTCATTTTGTCTATATTCAGTGGGATTTTTGTTATGAGATTCTACTGCTGCCTGGTGCTCATCCGCAGCTTCATTATATCTACCGCTAGTAGCACAAAAATTAGTATTTTCTGAACTTTCCTTTACCTGTTTTTGATAATCATCCTTCGATTTAGTATCAGCTGCTTGCAGTGCAGCATCCCTTTCTTTTCGGATTTTCTCCAGGGTATTATTGTTTTGATCATTTGCAACCGTTCTCCGATAACTATCCAAAGTAATAGCACCCATAACAAGACCAAATCCATATCGCTTAATTAGCTGTTTCAAAATATTTCCCATTATAAAAGATGTTGTTTTGTTGTTTTCTTATGTTTGTTTTAAAGAAAATACCTCTACTAAATTAAATTATTTTCCTCTTACTGGTGTTTTAGTTATTTGACCCAAAGCACACTAAGCGAGCAAGGATAGAGCAAATATAAAATTAAATTAGTTATATAGCTATATTTGAGCTATATTATAAAATGAGGTAATAAATGTTACTATTAAGTTAATAACCTTCAGACTAGCCCCTCTGGTACATAACAATAGAATAAATTAAAAATTTGTATTTTTTTCGCCCCTTTAATCACTAAGTTTATAACAGGCCAATCTATATTCTTGGGGATCTTCTAGGCTTTCGAAGAATCAAAAAAATCAACTTCGGATTTAAACAAATAGAATAAAAACTTTGATTAAGTTCTAGACAAATAGACAAAAAATCCAATAAAAATAAGATATATATTTTGATATTTTGATATTTAGATATTATTATATTTTTATATTTTTATATAAAATACATAGAATATTTATTTAGAGTAATTTTAATTTTAAAGGGTTTTTTTTTTGTTTTCTTTTGCATTTGCCCTTGTACCCCCTCAGTTGCATCTCTTGCCTCCCCTGTTGCCTCCCTTGCCTATTGCCCTTGTGACAGGGTAGGCGGTGTCAACCTAGCACCAGTTGAAAGGCTAGAGTTAGTATTCCTATAAAAATCAGAATTATTACTTTTGTAATTATTACTTTTGTAATTCTTACTTTTGTCGTAAGAAAAAAGCAAAAGCAAAAGCAAAAGCAAAGGTTCCCTTGCTTTTTCCTATGCCCGATAGGTCATAGTCAAGAGGGGGTGAAGCAAGCACAGTCAACAGAGGAGGCAGAAGTTAAGATAAAAACAACAGTAGCTGTAAGGCCCTTGCTGTTTCGCTAAGGCGCTGGTGGCAACAGGCAACATGCCAAAGTTCATTTCATCTTAAAATGCTATAGTGGGCCTTGGCCCCCCTCCGGTGGATGCTCAAAGTTATTTAAAGCTATAGCACCTGATCCTATTTCTAATACAAATCCAATTGTTAATACAATAAAGAAAATAATTCCAATTGTAAATCCAAAAGTAGAAACTTGATACAATGTTACAGCTAAAGGAAATAATAATAAAATCTCAAGGTCAAAAATTAAGAATAATAAAGCAACTATCATAAAGTGTATCTGGAATGTAGATCTAGTTTGACCAGGTATAGCAGAAAAGCCACATTCATATTGGCTCACTTTAGCTTCATCTGGTTTATGTGGAGCTAATAAAACATTTAAAGCTAGTAATATAGCAGCTAAAATAGGTATAAAAATAAATATAAATATTAAATTATTCATTAAATATAAAATAAAGGTAGGGGGTCAGCGTTATACTTACAACTGCCCTCAGAACCGTACGTGATAGTTTCCCATCATACGGCTCGCCACATATAATCGAGTCCAATATAGAAAAGTCCTAAATAAAAATGTACAAATTTATTGATATTATTTAACGTAAATTGGAAATGTCTTTCAGATCTCAGAAGTTTAATACCCCTTTGTGCAATAGCTTGTGATGATCAGAGCAGATAGGCACTTGCTTTCTTTTTAATGCTCCATTAAATTAGGCATCAATAGCATCCCCTGTTGCCCTTTTGTCCTTTTGCCCTTTTTTTATTATATCTATCCTATCCTATAGGATAGTAAGGCGCAGCGCAACAGCAAGGGTTGGCTTGGCTTGGTTGGTAGGATGGTTGAAGAGGTCAATAAGAATACAAAGGGGGGGGGGGGGGCAACAGGCAACTGTTCATTTCGCCATGCAAAAGAGGATATCTTTTCCCTTTTCTAAATTTGGCTCTAACGTCTTTTACAGATCTAAGATGATGCATTTCAATGTCTTTAGTAGATCCTCACACAGACTTACTCCAAACTTTACTTTGTCCGTTTCCCAGCCCATGCTTTAAGTAAAACTTTTTCAGGCAAATTATCACTATCCTTAAAGTCGATTCTAAGTTTGAGTGTCGTTGGACAAAATAATTCAATGTCCGTGTCCGGGCATTTCAGGTTTCCTTTAAATTTTCGGAATACTTTTCTCATTGTTTTTAGTTTTAATTTACGAGCTAAAGTTAATGCACAGGAGGCTTTAATCAGTCCAAATATCGAAGCGAGAGTCTGTCTATTTGAATCCAAGTAGTCACAAATAATAATCCCCTTAATTTTATCATTGTAAAAAGAAACAATTTCATAGTGAGTAAGGTTTACAATAGAAGTGTAAGCTATAGGAATAAATTTACCTAGTTTATTTTGTCTAACAAAACCACTCTTTTTTAGAATACCAAGTAAATTGTCGATAGAGGAGTTGACAAGGAGTTTGGCCAAACCTACTTTGGTTCCACTAACATGTTTTACACAACCTTCAGGGTTTATTTTAAAATTTTTTTTCATCTTTGCACCCAAAAAGCTCCATTCATCTTTAAGGATGTTAGAAATAACTGTTTTATTCTGGTTAAGTTCTAGTCCACAGTTAGCCTTAATATAATCCTTAATGTTGTTTTGTATGAATTTAGCATCTTTGAAAGAACCACTCACTAGTACAATAAAGTCATCTGCATATCGGATGTAATCTAAACTACGGTAATTCTGATCAGCCATTAAGTAACTTCGAGTATCCCGCCTCTCCCTTAAGAGATTCAGTCTTTGTAGCGCTACAGAATCATTGGAGCTAAATCTTTTATAAGCCCAACTTTTATAAACAGGATTTATTTTTCTAGTCTTTTCTTGTGAAAATTTGTTCTCAGTATCCGCCATATATTTGTCAAGTTCGTGTAGCACAATGTTACAAAGCAAAGGGCTAATAAGTCCTCCTAGGTGGGTGCCCCTTTCAGGTTTAACCAAATCTCCTGTTTTAGGATCTATATACCCTGCTTTAATAAATTTATTTAAAATTTCTAGAAAACGAGGATCTCCAATATACTTATTGATACGCTTCATTATTATATGGTGCGGTATCTGATCAAAGCATTGGGTGATATCCCCTTGTATTACTCAATTGTGTCTGTGTCCCGTTAGAGAAACTCATAATAAGGCTGAATGTACTGACTTTTTAGGTCTAAAACCATGAGAAGAATTTAGAAATTTGGGTTCAAAAATGGCTTCAAGGATTGCGTGGAGCGCCTTTTGCACAATCTTTTCTCTAGGTGAGCTAATACCCTGAGGTCTACTGTGACCATTTGCATTTGCATTTTTTATTTCGAGTCTTCTATTAGGCTTGAAATTGAACAGACCTTTTTTTATCAGGTTTGCTGTTCGTACAAATCAGTCCCAATTAAGACTATCGATTGTAATCCCGTATGCTCCGGGGGTCCAGTTACCTTTTTTCTTAGCAATTTCCTCATAACAATCTACTAAGAAGTAGGGATCTGCAATAATGTCAATAAGATTGTAATATTTTTGTTCTGGTTTTTTATATTGTTCTAGCTTTTGCATCACAATAGTAGTAACACCGACTCGTTTAGCATCCTTTTTACTAGGTTCGACCTTACTAACCGGCTTTTTGTGGTTACTATCTGATGTTTCTAAAGTTAGAGGATTTATGCTACTTCCCTTTGCGTAAATGCAGACGCTACTATGGAAGTTCCGTTTCCGCATTTCAATTTTATTTAAAACTGTAGAGGCGGTTGAATCCCGTAGTTGACATAGTGTTGTGTTTAAAGTCCAAATAGTTTTAGCCGCCTGCTCACACTTTAATTTAAAGCTTCCTGTAGGGGAAGAACGTCTAGCCTTTTGACGACTTAGTGACCCATTATCATGTCACCAAGCAACGCTAGAACAATACCGATGTATTCTGCTTAAGATATTGTCCGCACTATATAAGCGTTTGTAAGTAACAGGTTTGTTATCCTCGACTTGACTATTCCTGCTGACGATATTTTCTCTTGAGGGCAGCCCCAATCAGTTATCTCTTTTGTACTCTGCTATCCATTCTAGAAAAGTTTTTAGCTTAAAAAGTCGTGAGTACCAGCAGCTCGTATCGTTAAATTTATTAGCGGTCAAATATACAAGAGGGATCAGACATAACCCCAAACAACAAAAGCCATCGTACGGCGCACATAATGATAGTAATTGTGTACTATTTAAGATTATAGAAGGTTTTATAAAAAATAATAAAATAATTAAGGTTAAACTAGAGATTACAAAACTATGAGTATTTGTTAAAGTGGTTTTGCTTTGTTCTAAGTCTAAGTCTAAGAAAATGGGATCAGAACTTTGGCTTAAGGATCCTCCTACTCTGGATTCTACTCCTACTTGGGGTTCTTTTAAAATCAGAGTTACTATTGGGATCTCAGCAGTTAGACTATCTCCCTCTTTTGCTCATTCCTTAAACTCATTAAACTCCTTAACCTTCTTATCCTCATTTAAAAGGACATTGCTTTGATTAGGTGCCTTGTTTTCTTCAACTGACCCTTTCAGCAAGTTATCTTCAAAATAGTCGTGATCCGTATGAAGAACTTTAATTATTTTTAAATAATAAGAAGCACTTATTACACTAACTATTATGGCTATTAAAGATATAAAATAATAACCATTTTGTAAGGCTGAATATAAGACAAATTGTTTAGAAAAGAACCCTATTAAAGGAGGTATCTAATTAGTTTTTGTAAATTTTATTAAGATGATCCCAGGAAGGTTTGTTATTTACCTCAACTTTACCTCAACTATCTTTAAATTAGTATATTGGATTAGTTTGGCTGTACCCTCCGGGGTTTTATGCTCTTTATTTAAATTTAACTGATGATTTTTATTTAAATAATTTTGATCAAAATACTTGTAACCAAACAATGGGATTTTATAAACTAATCAAATAAAACTAAAATAGTAATTCTAATTTTCTGAGTTCTAACCTCATAAAGTCTTTCTATCATATAGTTTCTATTTCTTTCTCTACTTACTACATAAGTTTTTTTAAAAAGGCAGCTATTTCTAGCATAAAGGAATAATTAGATACATTTACACTAGTATCTAAATTTCTAGTGTAGTTTTGTTTTTGAGAAAGTGTTAAGTAATAGATAATTCCGATTGGCATATCTTTTTTATTTAGTTTCCAAATTAAAATAAATAAAATTTTCCATCGGCGTCAAGTATCCCGATAGCCATCTAGAATAATTAAGTGGTATCTATACTAATAAAGGAATATTAGTATTATGTTTAGAGTTTAATCTGGTTATTAATCTGTGTAAAGCTTCTATTTTAGGTGTTCTCATGTACCCATTAATTAATTGAACTACCTTTAACAAAAGATCAGATTTTTTCTTTTTAAAAGTTATTCTACAGCTTTTACCATTAGCTCTAATAAATAAATTACCACCCCCCATTACAGATATGTACAGATATGATTTTTTGGCTAATTGAACATCTTTTATAAGAAAAATCTATTTTATATTTCACAATTAATCTTGGAGTGAATATATTTCCATCTCCTTCAATCAGCCTTATAAGCACCTAATTTATTTGATTAATTTTTGCCTTCAACTAGTAATACGTTTGCTTAAGGCAAGTGGAAGTATAGCTTCTTCCTAATAAAATAGTGTTAAACAGTCCATTGTTTTTTTTGGTTTTTAATAGTAATAAAATTGATCAAATTAGCATAACATCTTAACATAGCTAATTGTGGACTATATCTTCATTTTTAATTTAATGTATCACGTATAGTCTCTGAGGGTCCTACTTATAATTATTATTTTTTGTAATTACTTTGGTTTCCTGCTGATTGTCCATTGTAGCATACTTAATATTTTCACAATACACATTTAATATAAAAAATTATTACAGCTGGTAGTAATTAAGTCCTTAGAAGTTTCCAGCATACAGTGATATTTTAAAGTAATAGTACCGAGCTTTTAAGCTAGGATATAATTAAAAAAATAAAAACAAAATTATTTATAACAATATATTAAATTTAACCTATTACAGCAAGCATACTTAAATTTTACCAGCCATAGAAAATAAAGAAATACATAAACATAAACTTAATAAAGGATTAGTAAAAAATAAACCTTTTAATTCATAGATATACCTTATTTCTTGTCCTTGTTTTGTATTTGATATTAGAGTGTTATTATTTTTATGATTAATAGTATTAGTATAAATACTATAAGTAACAGCTAAAATTATTAAAAATATATTTAAATTTGTAATAGTATATTGTATTAAATAAAATAAGAAAGAATCGATAGATTGTTCTGTATTTATAGCTAGGGATAACAACAGAAAACCAATATGAGAATGAACTAGAGATATAATCCCGTTACCAGATTAGACCCCCTTTCCCGAACCGTACGTGATAGTTTCCCATCATACGGCTCTCCCGTCAGAGATAGAATTTGTGTGTTTTTTATTTTTTTGTTTTTTGTTTTTTTTTTACAAATTTAGTTTTCTACTTTACCTAATAAATTTCGGAGTCCCGCTATGGTTATACAACATAGATTCTCTACACAGAGTTTAACTGTTTTCGTCTTCTTTAAACCATTAAAGATCTATTTTAAAATTTGGTTTAAGTCTTATAGAAACATAACGTGGTGCCTTTCGACTCTATAATTAGAACCACAATTAGAGCAGTTAAGGTTTTCAAGCTAAGCCACGGATATTGTTTATAGCGTGTTGATGATACCACTTTCGGAAACTTTGTTAAGAACGAGAATCCGAGGGAGTTTTAAAGTCCCAAGCTGTTAAACCATATTCCGCATCAATAAATCCAATCTTGTCTGTACCTTTTAGATCTTTACCTAATTCAAGGTAAACTTTACTTTGAGATTTTAGAGTAAATTTTGCAGCTAATAGTTTGGCGCAAGATGTTTTTAGAACAAAGTGTAGATAAGAACTTAATTGATTTTTGTTCATAGCAAAGCTATAGTAATTTAGGTAGCCTCTGTAGACCGAGTTATACAGAGAAATAATCTGGTCTTTAGAATAGTGCAGCCAAATAAATCTAGGTACAGGAGTTCTATCTTTCATGAATCCTACGTCGTTCAATTTCTTGTGGATTCTATCTAATGGTACTTCCAGTCTAATTTCTCTTTTATTTCTACGAGCGCAACTACCGAGATTATAATTTAAAGTTTTGTGTCGACCACTATTAATTCTAGTTCCAAGGAAGTTTGCTCTACCCTGTCTAGCGTTAGTTATAAGCGTTTTGTTTTCACTTAAGGTTAACTTAAGGTTATCTCTTAAGAAGACCCGCAGTTGTTCTAGTATTGTTTGACAATCTTCTAACGAACCTCTAATTCCAATAATCCATTCATCCGCGTATCTCACGTATAGTAAATTCTTAAAGTTATGATCCGTGTGGTCTTTATATGTAACTGACAGCATTAGTTTATGCCCTTTGATTTTATCGGCGATATTGTGACAACTGCGTTTCTTATTGTTGTAGCTCACCCCCATAGTATTAGTATTAGTCTTAGTATTAGTATTAGTATTAGTATTAGTACTAGCCTTGGATCCTTTGGATAATGAATTCTTCAGTTGGTCCACGAATTTGTCAAAGTTATCTAGATAAATATTGCATAGAATAGGACTAATTATAGATCCTTGTGGTGTTCCTAAAATAGAGTGATTGTAAACCCTAAATTCAAAATAACCAGCCTTAAGGGCTTTTATTATTATTCTAATGAATCTTTCGTCCTTAATTTTTTTTCTTAGGAAACTAATTAACAGATCATGGTCAAAAGAGTCAAAACATTTAGAGATATCGCCTTCAATGTACCAGGATGACACTCCGAATTTAGTACGGATCTCTTTAAGTGCGGTGTGGCAACTTTTACCTTTTCTAAATCCATGGCTGGAATTAGAGAATGTGGGTTCAAATATAACTTCCAGAATCATTCGGATAACCTCTTGAACTACTTTATCTCTAAGAGGGGAAATAGTTAAAGGTCTTGTTCCACCACTGGTCTTCTGGATTTGGATCCTTCTACCAGGATTAAAGTTAAAGGTTTGATTTTTTAACGAATCGATGATCTTAGCGATAGTGTCTGAAGAGAACCCATCTATTGTAGTTGGATTGATACCTGGACTCCTGTTCCCGGGTTTGCTTTTTAGGTTGTTGTATGCAATTTCGTATAATCTTGGATTATACATAAGTTTGTAAAGTGAGTCCCCAATTATATAGTTAGGGTTATCAAGGCAAATTCTACCAAGTCTTAGTAACTTAGAAGTGGCGTCGGTTGTGACCGTACTGGGATCCCCAGCGGCACTGCTGTAGTTACGAAGTGTCTGACCTAGAATCCTTCCCTTATTTAAAGGTACTACGATTCCTCTGCTACCATAGCCTTTTAAGGCCTTAGGCAGTCCCATAGTTCCTACGTTTAACCCATAAATCTCCTTAGATTGTCCACTCTCCACGTTAAGAGTATTTGTTTTACCCTGGAAACGATTAGTTCATAGTTCCACACACCATTTCAATGCAGAACTTAATCGAGATGCCCTATCACAGACATGACAACGCCCTATAGTTGAGGCTCCTAGTAGATAGACTTCAAGCAGTGTAGCTTTAATCATAGAGATTGCAACTCGGAAATTTAATCGACCTTTCTGATTAGGTCTAACATTTCCTTTAAGCAAAGATGCTAAGTTCAGCAAAGGGTTTTCCCCGTTACCTAACTTTGTTGTTGGATGTACAATTGAACAGTACATAGATTTTAAAAATCCGTAGTTAAACAAGGCTCAATGACGCACGATAGTACTGTCAAAAAAAAAAACAATTTTACCATACAAATTAGCAACGTCAAAAAGATTCAGGGGAGAAATAGAAATTTGATATTGTGCTTACTTTAGAGCGGCTAGATTATAATATTTCCACCCATAATTATTATTATTGTTACCCGGGAGGCTGGGACAATTTATTTACAAATCTCTACCGGTGTTCATACCAGTTTGGATAGAAATAATTTTAGAAGACCCTTCTCTAATTAAATGATCTCCTTTATTAATAATTTAAGCGGCTTTTACCCATTCTAAAAATTCACTAAAAATTCATTAGCTTTAATACTTCGAATAGAATGTTGACTACAAAACGGAATAATTATATGATATTATAAATATAAGAAAATTTAGTACACTTAAAATATCCTCAATCTTTTTCCTCAATCTTTTTGAATAGGATTAATATATTGACCACAGTTAAAATAACATACAAAACTTTTCAATAATTCCTGATCTCGTATATTGATGAGAAACTTGCAAAACTAATTGAACACAGACACCCGCTTTATTTAGACTTTTATTTACTTTAATAAAGAAACATCCATCACCAGTAATAAATCCGGCCATTCACTCGTGATGAGGTATTTCTGCCTTTGGGACTAAAGGTCGAATTATAGGTATAGTATTAGGAAAAGCTGTTTTTAAACCTTCTGATAGTCCTAAATTCAATGAAGCTCGAATATTAATAATTGTATTGAGGGCCTTCCTTTTGTTCACCTTGAATAATCAACATTATTATTTCTTTAAATAGTCAATAATCAGCCTGTTTCTTAGTTATTAAAACTTAGTTATTAAAACTTAGTTATTAAAATATATTTATAAAAATGCGGGTTAATTTGATATTAAATTTGTTTTGGAGAAGTTTATATAAAAGCGCATATATCATTCGAGCTACTTTCTATCATTCCAAGTCCGCCAATAAAAGCTTTAATTTGTTTTAACAGTTCTAAATCTTTTTTATGTAGTGCTACTTGGAAAACAACTACCGCTCGCCATCTTAATCGATGACCTGTGCTTTTTCGTATAATACAATACTATAATACATACGAATTCAGCGTCAGTTAAACCTGTTATAAAGAAAGGATTTAAACTATTAATGATAGTGGAAGATGTTAATCTAGCTTATTTTTCTATTTGTAAAATCTGAACTTTAATTTTTTTGTTCTAATTTGGTTAGGTAAATTGTGAGATAGAGAACAAAATTGTCTCTATTAGAGTATACCTTAACTTTGGAGATATTCCAAAGTAACTACCGTCTACTCGTTGCTCTTTTACAAGCGATATTCCTGATTTAGATCCGCGATAACCCATTTCAGTTTCCCTCATCTTATAACTTGTTACCTTACCCAGGTAATTATTCTGGCCACTCATAGTCTTTCGGCTATGGTTTGGTATCATAAGTTTTAGGGCTTCCCCGGAGTTTGATAGTTAAGCCCACACTACGTATCTTCTCAATTACCCTAGGCTAATAATCTTTTTATTCTTATTTGTGCTAATCCTAATAAGCTACCTATTATTAAAGATAATATAGAACTTATTAATAATAAACTTTTTAATACGGGTAAACCAACTACTAAGCCTTCTATGTTTATTGAGGCACCTTCTCAGAAAGTGATTAAACTAGATAGACTTTCTATTGTAGTAATATAACCACTACTACTTAATATTTTACTTTTAATTCCACCAATGACTCCTATTTGAGTATACAATTCTAATAAAAATGTAAAAATAGCTATTTTTGGAATAATTGTTAATCACGTTGTAACTATTGTGGGTGTTCCATCATATACATCCACGGTGGTTAAATTTATCGTTCAAATTAAAAAAATACAAAGTACTAAATAATAAATATAAAATATATTAAATTAAACATATTGTAAACTAAGTTTAAGTTTAAGTTGTAAACTAAGAAAAGTGTTATAGTAGTTTATTTAAGATATCTACCTTTATTCATTCTCGCTTTTATTTGACGGATTTGTTCAAAGCCTTCATTAGTTAAATGTTCCTTTGATTTAATCATTTCCGCCACTTTTTTCCAATCCTCGAAATCTGGTGCTTTCACACCTAGGATAGGATATTTATGCAAAAAAGGTAAAATCTTTTCATATTTATCTTTGAATGATTGGCATTTAAACTCAATATAATTCAAGTAAGAATAAGTATGACCACAATAATCTATAAAACTTGTTAGTTTTAATTAATCTCTAATATGTTGAATAAAAAGTATTGCTACAGGACTTCCTGATTTATACAGTTTAGATTCCCTAATGCTAATTATGAAACAACCATCACCAGAAGTAAAACCAGCTACTTTTGCCTTTGAATGTTTGCCTTTGAAGGAAAAAAGCCAAGGTCCATTGAGGATGTAATTTAGTATAATGAACTGGTAATATTGATTTAGTATAATTAAGTGGAACTTGGAACTGGTAATATTGAAAAAGGGATGCTATTAGGGAAAGCGGTTTTTAGAACTGTAGTTAACCCTTTATTAAGAGAAGCTCTTATATTTACTATTTTTTGTATACCTTCTATTGTTAAATGTTCCCCACGTTATCATTACTGCCTCTTTAAATAATAAGTAGTCAGAATGTTTTTTAGTTTTTAACTTAGTTTTTAACTTAGTTTTAACTTTTTAACTTAGTTTTTAACTTAGTTTTTAACTTAGTTTTTAACTTAGTTTTTAACATTTGCTTTTTCATTTCGTTCTTATTTTTATAAGAATAAAAAGCACCAGAGGATATTTATCAAAATGAGGTATTACTTTGTCACTATTTGATCTAAAGAACCTACTGTATAATCACAACAACTGTTTCTTTCTTTTCCTATTATCCCTGCTCCCTCAAAGGAAGTTTTAATAAGTTTTAATAATTCAATATCTCTATTATGAAGATTGATTATAAAATTGGCCTCTACCTTTCATTCATTGTTAGCTAATCAGATTTATCGGCAAAGGAAGATCTCCCTTTGTTAGCTTTTATTTGATTTATATTTTCTAATCCTTTTTGAGTTGTATGAGCCTTATTTTTCATTAGCTCAGCAACCTGACACCAATCAAGGTAATCCATAAGCTTTACACTTTGAATTTGGTGTTTATTAAAAATTGGAATTATTTTATCATAAATATCTTAAATTTTACTTACTTGATATACAAAAGCAGCATCATAGCTTGTATTTATATATATATTACCACAACCGAAAGATTAAATTAAACTTTTAAAAGTTTCGCTTATCTAGCGTGTTGAACAAGTTGGAATACTAATCTAAGAGCTACACCTAATTTAAGATTTAAATTTTTTATTAGAAAAGTTTTATTAGAAAAGAACCTTCAGCAGATGTGAAATAACCAATAAGGATCATAATTAATAATACTCTGAATTATTGGTCTATTAACAGGCATAATATCAGGAAAACTTGTTTTTAATTCATCAGGTAAACCTAAATTAATCTTTTGCCCTGTTGCCCTGTTGCCCTGTTGCCCGCTGCGCAACAGCAAGGCTTGGCTTCACCCTACGCAAAAGCAAGGGTTGGTAGGCGGAGCCAACCTACGCAACTGCAAGGCTTGGCATACGCAACAGCAAGGGAGAAGCTCTAATACTTATAATTTTTTATATTTTGAAATCCTTCTAAAGTTAAATGTTCTTTATTTTGAACAAGGTCTAATGCTTGCTTAAAGAGTTAAAAACCCCAAATTTTTGAGTGTGTAACGGGTAATTATTGAAATGATTGAAATGATTTTTTTTGTTTTTTTAATTACTTGTAGACCTGCTATTGAAGTCAAAAAGATATTTACTTGAATTAGGCTTTGAGTTATATACCATACCTACATTGAAAATTTCTTTAATCTTTTGCAATAGATCTGTATCTTTTTTATGTAAGTGAATTTCAAAGTAAGTGAATTTCAAAGAAAAGTTTTACTCCCCCAACCTCTTTTGTAAGCATTATCTTTATAAATATTTATTCCTAAACATCCAACTCCGTCAGTAAACCCAGTAATAAATCAAGGGTCTAATACAAATTTTAATTGAGCTGATTTAGCTATAGATGAATTAGAGGAATTTTGTTGCCAGCCTATTTTTGGTTAGATTTACGATTTATAACAAGAAAGCATCCTTCCTTTTGGCTGCAGGCTAAGCCACCCGCAAAGGCAGAGGCACCGTCCGTGAATCCAGTTATAAGGTTCAATTAGTTGAGTTTAAATAGGAAATAGGGTTCAATAGAAAAAATTCGTATTTTAATAATTTGATTAGAAGGGATTTTAACTTGATAGCTTCTTTCGTTGCCCATTAGAGTACATCTTAATTTCATGAAATTTTTATTAATGAAACAACTTCCATTTACTCGTTGCTCTTTTACAATAAAATTAATGGATTTAAATATTACTGACTTAGATCCGCGATTGCCCACGTTCTTTTCAGAAGCCTTACGACTTGTTACCATACATGAGTAATTACTTCATCCACCACCAACCTTTCGATTGTGCTTTGGTATCGTAAGTTCTAGGGTGTTTCCGGAATTTGAGAGTTTAATCCCGACAATAGAGAATTTCCCAAGTCCTCTTTCAGGAGACCAATTATGTAAAGGAGCTGCTGCTATTTTAAATAAAAAACCTACAAAGATAATTATTAAACCTAAACTTAATCCTTGTAATACTGTTGGTTGATCTATTCCAGAGATGGAATTTAATAAATAAATGGATTCAAAATTTGTTAAACCGGTATAAGAGTAAATTAAACCTATACCTAATAGGATTAAACAGGATGAAAATCCACCTAATAAGAAATATTTTAAACCAGCAGATGTAGCCGATTCTGAATTTCTATATAAAGTTGCTAAAATATATAGTAGGGTCAGTGGAATTTTACCCTGCCCTCCGAACCATACGTGATAGTTTCCCATCATACGGCTCTCCATCGTAATCTTTCAAAGAGATTCTAGAGTTTTTATTTTTATTTATATATAATTACGGATTTATGTCTGGTCTACGTAGTTTAGTCACATTTGTGTAAAGGCTCGTGATGGTATACAAAAAAGTACTTGCTGACGCTTGTAGGATCCCACTCCTTGTGCGTAAGTGCTATTACCTGTTCTAATTTTACCTCTTAGTCTTGGACCTTTATGATGTGGTGCTTCTCGATGGCTCAGAATATAGACAGATGGTACATTTTTATGTAAACTTGATACGGTGAGTTTTTTTGTGTTTTTTGTTTTTATCTGGACTTTTTCAAGTTATATTAGGGCTTTTTAGATTTAGTTCCTCTATAGAGCTGTTTAACCTTTAAATCCGAAGGTAGTTCTAGTTTAATACCTGTTTCCGGATCATCTAGAGTTCTGCCAAATTTCTTGAATGCTTGTCTCTGAGTTCTTAGTTTGTGTTTAAGGGCCAGAGTCAATGCGCAAGATAGGTGTAGGAACATAATGATCTTCCTTAGACTTGTTTGATTAACACCGAAACTGTAAAAGGTAACCAGTCCTTGGATTTGGTGGTTAAAGAAACTAACTATTTCGTGGTGTGAGTTGTTAACGAGATCCTTTCTGGCTGTTGCTACGGGCTGGTCGTTAGCGTTAATTTTTATTATTTTATTAATCTTTAGCTTGTTGATTAGGTCGTTAATAGGTATTTCTATTCTCATTCTTAGACGGTATTTGGTAGGGTTCACAGATTCACTCTTGGATAGTCCTGCCTTTGGAGTGGGTGTTCTAACACATCACGCTCCTAAGAATTTGAAACCTTCTTTAGTTGTAGTTATTAGTGTTTTATCATCGTGTAATTCTAGGCCACACTTTTTAGTTAGTATGTCTGCAATCAAGTGTTTGATGTGTTTAGCGTCGTCGATAGTACCTGTGATTAGTATTACAAAATCGTAGGCGTATCGGATATACATAAGACGTCTTAAGTAAGGGTCGCTGCATGTTAGACTAGGCTTGGATCTACGTTTGATAGCCTTATCTGTTATTACAGTTGATCCGGGCGGGTACTTTTTTAGACTCTGGATTCGTGAAGTTAGAGCATCGTATTCCTTGTTTCTAGCTCTGTTTGTACCTTTTTCAATTGTGTTTGTACCTTTTTCAAATGAATTTTGTATATCTAAGACTTGCTTGTCTAATTCAGTAAGCACTAGGGGGGCTAAATGGTGACTGAACACACTTCCTTGGGGAGTACTTAGTGTTGTTTGTAGGTGTTCACCTGAATTAGGTTCAATGTACCCGGCTCTTAGTGACTTTCTAATTAGTTGAAGTGTCTTATCACATGTGGTATTTGATTCAATACATTTCATAATGATTTTGTGCGGGATTTTGTGGTAGCTTTTCGAGAGTTCTCCCTGTATAACCCATTGATAGGTGGACCCGTGTCGAGAGAGTTTAAACAGAGCATGGTGTAAGGATCTTACTGGTCTTAATCCGTAGCCGTAGGTGTTGTTTGATAATTTGTCATCTCAGATTGCTCCAATTAAGACTGTTAAGGCTTTGTGGACTATTTTGTCTCTGTCTCTAGGGTTTCCGAGGCTAAGAGATTTTTGTTCTTTATTAGATGCTTTAGGTTTTTGCCCTCTACTAATAGGAGAGAAGTTGTAGTTACCTGTTTTTATTTCTGAAGCGAGATTCTCGAATCATTTTAGGTTTAGACCGTCTAGGGTTTCATCGTTTATACATTTAGGCTTATTTCCTGGCTTTATTTTTATCTCTTCATAGCAAGCCTGAAGGAAAAAAGGATTGGCCAATATGTGGATAATTCCGTTATATACGTTGTTTTTACTCTTATATTTGATTAGCTCATTTTGGACTCACGAACTAACAGACATTGGAGATTCGCTGCCTTTAGTAAGGTTGAGAGATTCTGTGTCCTTCTCGTTAGAGTCATGGTTCGATTGAGTTAACGATTTCCGACTGCTTTCCTTTGCGTTATCTTTTGCCTTTGCGTAGTTTTTTATCCTTAACTGTTGCCTCCCCTGTTGACTCCCTTTTCTCCCTTGCTTTGGAGTTGGCCTAACCAAACCCTTGCTGTTGCGTATGCTAACCCTTGCTGCCTTTGTCAAGGTAATGATTGCGGTGCGCCCTTGCTGTTGCGCAGCGCCCTTGCTGTTGCGCAGCGGGCAACAGGGCAACAGGGCAAAAGGGCACAAGGGCACAAGTTGAAAGGCTTCGAGAAAAGGTTGTGAGTAGGCATAAGCCAAGGCACGCGTTGCGTTGTTCTCATTTTTATTAAAATTAAATTTACAATACAAACAACACCCCCTCTGGTCTAGGATCCATCGAGCATAGGCACAAGAATAGCTTGCTTTTGAGGTTAGGCTTTGTATTCTTATCTGCTGCCTGTTCCCTGTAGCCCGTCGCGCTTCTTTTGCTAGGTTGGCTAGGCTTGGCCTTAGGCCTACTAAGCATACCAAGCATTGGCCTACTCACAACCTTTTTTCTGATTTGTATAAGTATACCAACTCGTAGCCCTTTCAACTTTGGCCTTGGTATCACCCAACTCAAAAGCAACATTTGTCTGTTGCCTGAAGCAAGAAAAGGCACAAGGGGAGGCTAGAGGCTAGGGCCGTTGCGCACAACCAAGGGAACCAACCTTGTATTTTTCATATGCCCGAAGGCTCATGGACCAGAGGGGCTGTTGTTACTATCCTATTAAGGATGGATATAAGAACAACGAAAAGCAAGGGAGGCACAAGGGTAAGCAAACGTTTAATAAAAATAAGAACACAAGGTGCGTACTTTTTATCCTTAATATTAGGATCAAAATTTAAACAATAGCCTTGGCCTTTGAGGGTTAAGCCCCCAGGCTCACAAGCAAAGATCGCGCTACTATGAAAGCTCCGTCCCCGCATTAAATATAATTTATATTCATAGGCGGTTAGATCCCGGGGTTGCAGTTTGTATGTGTTTGAGTTTGTAGTTTTAGGACCTTGCGCATTTTTGTCTTCTAGACTGAAGTAAGCATAGGGTTTCTGGCAATCATTTCAGTAAGGACTACCTGTAATGACATTTAATTTCCCTAACAAATGTTGCGAAATACTGCTTAGAACATTTGGGCCAAGCTGAGCCACTTTATACGTATCAAGTTTGTTATCCTGTCCTTGACTACCTCCACTAACATAAGTATCAACAAGGGGCAGACCTGTTTTACTTCTGCTTTTGTAATCTGCTATGCAACTAGTGTCGTTATTAGAGAGTACTAGCGCGATTACCCGTGGCAGGTATCCTCAAAGAGGGCCAAATATACCTGATAGTGTGTTGCTTATTTTAAGATAATAAGGTTGCACACCTCTTCTACAGACGCCTCGCCCGGCGCACATCCAAAACTTTGTAATTCTATACTTAAATATACAGAGATTAAATCAAAACTAGAGATCAATAAAGAAGAACCTAAGATACTAAATAAGACGATTATTGAATAATCGGTTGAATATCTTTCAAGGGATGAATTTAAGGGGGGTAATTCTTTGTCTTTTTCTGTGTCTGTGTTTGTGTCTTTGTATAGTGACTTTAATACTTGGGACTTAGTTTTAGACTTAGAATTAGAATTATACAGAGGCCCATTAATTTTAAATACGCATCCACTTTCTTTACTTGTATTTGTATCTGTATCTGTATCTCTGTGCACCACCTGAGGCCAGCCAATTAAAATACAACCTCCTATAAAGAATAGGAAAAGTTCCATTAATTGAGATACCGGAGTTATATGAAATAACCCACTATAAATACCTATACCTGATCCAATTGACTGAATATAGAAGCAATTAAAAGAAATTGCTACGGTATAAA
>Ga0193702_1000082_pt1 | contig 38621 bp, 39 predicted proteins | sample U3a1metaG_FD_143060 | JGI IMG/M metagenome (GOLD analysis project Ga0193702, IMG submission 143060) | Soil microbial communities from a riparian zone of the East river system, Colorado, United States - U3a1 | ecosystem: Environmental > Terrestrial > Soil > Riparian zone | place: USA: East River... | reverse complement strand
GTTGTTCAAAACCACCTACGCTGTTCACATAGTTTTGAACAACCCATGCGCCATAGCCTAACACATAATCAAAACGCCACCCATCATAATGCATGGTGTTTTTATAATATCTCGACATGCTGTAGCTAGCGTTATAAACCCAGTTGGAAACATTTGCCTGCGCATGGCACAAATCTGGAAATCCACCAAATGCACCTTCGTCTGACGCGTGAATATTATTGGGGTGGAAATCGCTGTAGGTTCTTGGGAATTTACCTGAAAGCGGAACAAATTTGGTATAAGTGTTTGTACCGGTATATGGGTTTGCCTCCAGAGCTCCGCCACTGCTGTGGTTTAATACCATGTCTGCATATACCTGGATATTATGGGTATGTGCATTGGATATGAGGGTATTAAGATCGGTTAAATTGCCGAACCGTGTAGTTACGGAGCCCATTTGGTTATAAGTACCAAAATCAAAATAATCAAAAGGATCGTACCCCATGCTTGATCCGCCGCTTTGCCCTTTCGTAGCGGGGGGAAGCCATATGGCAGAGATGCCTGCCGCATCCCATGCTGCTATTTTACCATTTACTGTACTCCACCATGAGGTACCTGTAGGGGTATTCCAGTAAAATGCCTGCATTAATACACCGCCGCCAGGACCGGGGAGGGCAAATGAAGAAGTGTTATTGATCTTAACATTTACCGCGGGCGCGGTTGCTTTCACATCTGTTTTTTTACATTGTGAAAAAGTTAGCAATACCATGAAAAGGAGTGCCTGACTTAGCCTGTAGAATTTTTTTTTCATAATTTTGGTTTTAAGTAGTAATATTTACAATTGGTTTTTAATTGTCTTTTTAGTTGTTCCGGGAACGTTCCCGGAGTGCAATGCAAATCATGCAAATAAGCGTGCCTTATTATTTAAGTGGCGGTTAAGCCAAATCAATTTTTAATTTAAACAGAACAGGGTATAAGTGTTGCAATTGGTTTAGTAAAGGCGTAAGCTACGCCTGGAAACTAAGTTACATGAATGATTAATAATTGCAAATTAATTTTTAGTAAATGTTTAAAATAATTATCGGCTATGTTTTTTTGCAATATTAATTATAGAGAAATTTTAATTTGAAATAATTGCACGTTAATTAAGTTTGAATTTCACCGGGCATTTTACTTCAAACGATATTTATTTTTAAATGGCTTGTACCAAATACACTAACCAATATTTACCCCTAGTTAATTTAGTTTACGGTAACGTTCCCGGAAAAGGAGTTTGAATTTGCCTTGAATAAGATTTAAGAGAAGAATAGGGCGCTGATTTTCGGCGTGATTCTCGGACACCGCTTAGATTTTTTTAGTAAACTTATGAGGGCTAAGTAGATCGTGGTTTGTGAAGCAGATTCTTCGCTGTACTTATTATAAACTTCTTGACATTTCATTTTGAATAGTTTCTTAAGTATTGTATCGGAAATGTGACATTTGAATTTGGTGATTGTAGTTATCTTGCTGCCAATCTAATCCTTTATTCACAGATGGAAAAACACCATCGCAAAATCATTTTATTAAAGTTAATTGTTCCGCTCATATTAGTATTTGCTGCGCTTATTATCCACAGCTGTAAAAAGGACGTTAAAAGTACTCAACCAACCGACATAGTGATTTCACAAGCAAAAGTCTGGTATGAAAGTGCATATCCGGTTAATAGCGCTAACGGCAAATTGGTAACTCAAAGCTTAAATCACGACCTAAGCCAATGGATTAAGCCCGATTGGCAGCACACAGCTAATTATAAAAGACTTGGTAAAAATGTAATCGAAATGCCGATAGATCCTGGCGCTAAATTTTCTTCTGCCCTAAAAATAGGCAAAAGCCTTTTTAACAAGTCGTATACCAGAAGCTATTATTTATTATTGAACGATGGTAAAAGCTATGAGGCTTAAGTAATCTAAAATTTACCAAACAGGTCAAATGAGTTGAAGGCATAGACTATAACTTGGAGGAATATTAACGCTCAATAAAATCAATACTGCAAAACTAATCGCCATTTTTAAACAGCATTTGAATTTTTGATGAGGATTGTTGAGCGGGATCTATAACCTTAGCAATTAAATGCTGTTGTGCTATCAGAGGGTATTGGCGAGTTTTATAATTTCACTCACGCGCCCGGCATCTGTTACATCATTGCTGTATTCATCGCCAACCGTATCGCCCATAATAATATGCTCATTTTTATACTTCATTTTACTCAGCACATGCACCCTTGCTGATGAATGTATTTCCGTAGCCCCGGTAAAACGTACCAGGTCGGCAACGTTTGCTTCGCTTACCCCGCTGCCGGGCATTATAGAGATCCGGCTTGCTGCCTTGCTTATCAGGCGGGCAATATTATACGCCCCTTCCATAGCCGTACTTTTACCACCCGATGTTAAAATACGTTCGCAGCCCAATTCAATAACATCTTCCATGCTCTGGAAAAGATCGGCACACATGTCAAAGGCGCGGTGAAAAGTTACACCCAGGCCCCATTGTTTTGCAAGTTTTATCATCTCTGTACAACGGGCCTTATCAATAGTGCCATCGTCGTTAAGCATCCCAATTACAATCCCATCGCAGCCAGCCTCTATACAATACCTTATATCGGCCATCATTATATTAAACTCAAGGTCAGTATATAAAAAATCACCACCGCGGGGCCTTATTAAAACATACAGTTTAATGTGGAGCAGCTTACGGGCCATTAATATTTCCCCATGGCTTGGAGTGGTCCCGCCCTCAAACAAATTTTCACAAAGTTCTACCCGTACGGCGCCGCCATTTTGTGCCGCCAATGCCGATGTTACCGAATTGGCGCAAACCTCGAGTGAAATAGGATGAGCCGGAATTGATGAGGCATTGTTGTTCATGATTTCATAGTCAATAGGATATCAGCTATTAACGTTAAATTGTGGATGTAACAATAATTATTTTAAACGGTTAACTAACGTAAAAAGTTTACCTGATGGTTGTCATTTTACCTTAATCCGGCTATGAACCATTACCCATGAATCGGGAATCAATAAAAACTTTTACCGGGTACCAGCAGATCCTGTTTTTCAGCATTGCAAACCGCAAATGAAAAACCTTTTTGAATGGCATATGCGCCATACTCTCCTTTTTTATTGATAGCCAGGAAACCAACCTGGATGTTCTTTGCGGTATCAGGTTTCTTTTTTATAATGCGATTTACAGCTTCTTTACAGGCATCTTCGGGCGAATATCCCTGGCGCATCAGCTCAACAACCAAAAAGCTGCCCACATTGCGGATCACCTCTTCGCCAACCCCGGTTGATGTTGCGCCCCCTATTTCATTATCAACGTATAATCCAGCACCAATCAGTGGACTGTCGCCAACGCGGCCACGCATTTTAAATGCCATGCCGCTGGTAGTGCAGGCTCCGGAGATATTGCCCTTCGCATCAATAGCCAGCATCCCGATAGTATCATGATTATATTGATTGCCGGGCGCATGCTGTTTATTTTCAATATTCATTACCGGTGAATATTTGGCTGTTTTAAGCCATTCCTTCCATGCCTTTTCAGACTCCGGTGTAAGTAATTTCTCTTTTTTAAAGCCCTGCTCAACAGCAAACTGGGTAGCGCCTTCGCCTACCAGCATTACATGCGGGGTTTTTTCCATTACCAGCCGCGCAACTGATATAGGGTGGGCAATATTTTCAATAGCCGCAACTGAGCCGCAATTGCCAAACTCATCCATTATACAGGCATCAAGGCTAACATGGCCATCGCGGTCAGGATAACCGGCCCTGCCAACGGTATGATTGTTCATATCAGCTTCAGGGATCCGCACGCCGGCTTCAACAGCATCCAAAGCCCGGCCACCTTTTTCAAGTGTTTTCCAGGCTTCTTTATTAGCAACAATTCCGAAATCCCAGGTAGAGATAACAATAGGTACACCTGAAAACGGGGCTGAAATAGCTGCTCTTGCAATTTTAGAAGTTGACAATGCCGCCAGCGATACGCCGGCAGCCGAAATTTTTATAAACTTACGGCGGTTATACATAGCCGCTAATATAGAAATTAGGTTTAATAACTCTAAATGTATCTTTATTGATACAATTGTTTTTTTATAGGTAAAATACTAGTTATGACCCTTTTTTAGCCTTTTTATTTCAGGCTTTTTGTTTTTATAAATAAGCCAATAATTAAGGAAATGATAAGCCCGGTGACAAACTGCCCAACCAGTGCCATCAATACCTGTGCCCCGGTAGTAAACTGCTTGCTTACCATTACCGAATCCTGGTTTATTTGTTGCTGTGATTTTCCGCTGGCAGCCATCGCTTTTTGGGCATCCTTAACCATAAATTCGGCATAGCCGGGGTTTATAAACCGGCAATATAGAAAACTGAAGATGGCAACTATAACCGCAATTGTTACCGCAACCAATAAGCCGGTTTTTATTGCCTGACCGTAAGTAAGCATCCCGGTAAGCCTTTTGGTATTTTGCATGGCCATATAAATGCCAATTGCCTGGATGGGGATTGATAAAAGGCCGCCAATCCCTCTTATGTTTTCCGCCTGCATTCCCCAGCCATTTTTTTCATTTAGCCAAACCCCAAGGGAGAAAAAGCCAAATAGAAAAACGGAGCTTATCAGGCCCGTTGCTAACCCGAATTTTAAAGTTGATTTCATGTTATTAGTGTTTAGATTGATCAGGACAAAACTGGAAGAAGTTTACCTTATAAACAAAATTTTAAAGGTGGAAAAAGGGTGGATTTTGTGTTGGGTTATAGATTTTGTAAAGGTTGAAGTAAGTTGTAAGGGTTGTAGAGGTTGAAAAAATGAATCAGTTTGATATAAAGGTTGATGGAACATTCTGATTATAAGATACTTACGCCAATTTGATTCTTGATAAATAGCTAACAATCTGATAGTCAATATGTTTCATAGCGTTCCAGGTGTTCCGCGTGTAAAAATGGAACGCTTTGCCAGCATAGATACACAAACTTGCGCTTCGCCTCAACGCGGTTGCAGAAGGGTTTGGGTTGACCGTTTGCTTATGTCGACCTCACGTTAAATTAATAACGCAACATTTACAACCACTCCAGCCCTTAATTTACAACCACTCCAACCCTTACAACCACTCCAACTTTCCCCGGCAATAATTAATAGCCTCCCTGCGGTTTTGCAATCCAAGCTTGGTGTAAATATTATTGATATGGGTTTTAATGGTACTTATTTCCACAAAATTAACTGCGGCAATTTCCTTGTTGCTTTTTCCTTCAGCAATCATTTGCAATATTGACGACTCTTTTAAGGTTAAGGTAGATAAAAGATTTTCAGTGGTGTCCTTTTTCAGATCGGCCTGTTTGTATTTTGAGATAAAGAACCCGGCAATTAAAAATAGAACCGCTACTACGGTTATATAGTAATCATATTTAAAATATTTGTAAACCAACAGGATGTTTGAAACCTGGAAAAGAATAATTGCCAGGGCTGCTGCAATACCAATTTTAATGCTGATTTTGAGTGTCGGATAGGTCATCACAATGCACAAGTTATGCTACTCAAAATCCTGCTGACAATTATGGCAATGCCAGTTTTTGGGGCTGTGAAAAGGATTTGCGAGGGTCATGATCGTGCTCAGAAGTCCGTCATCTTTACCTTCGATAATATTGCTCACATTTGTTGAAGCGCAGAAAGGGCACACCACATAGGTGTTATTTTCATTGTCTATTTCAAAATGATCGTTTTCGTGCAAGTCGCCTTCGCTTGCTAAAATTTCACGGCAGCGTTCAACGTCTTTTTCAAATACCTTAAGCTTTACGCCGCCCATTGCCTGGTTATATATGGGGTTGCCCATAACTATGTTTTCATCGGCAATAAAACAGGGGATCCCATTAGCTTCAAGCCGGCTACGGATAATATGCGCAAGCATAGGATCATAGTAGGATTCAAATGTTATTATTTTGTCGTTGTCGGCGCTCATTTTATGCAAAATAATAAATTTTGTACGAAGATACCGGGTTTTTATTTAATTTGGATGTTATGAACCGTATTGACAGAGTTTCGGCCATATTAATTCAATTGCAATCGCGCAGGGTGGTTAAAGCCAGCGATATAGCCGAGCGGTTTGGTATAAGCTTGCGCACCGTTTACCGCGATGTAAAAACATTGGAAGAAGCCGGGATCCCGATAATAGGAGAGGCTGGGGTAGGTTATTCTATTGTGGATGGTTACCGCTTGCCGCCTGTAATGTTTACTAAGGAGGAAGCTACGGCCTTTTTAACTGCCGAAAAGTTTGTTGAAAAGCTAACCGATGCCTCAACTACGGAGCATCATAAATCGGCCATGTATAAGATCAGGGCGATATTAAAAACGGCTGAGAAAAATTTGCTGGAAGATATTGACAGTAGTATTGAAGTACTTAGAAGCCATGGCCAGCTGAAGGTTGATAATAAAGATCATATTCAGACCTTGCTCAACAGCATCGCCCAAAAAAGTGTATTGCATATGAATTATTTTGCAATCCATAGCCAGGAACATACTGTAAGAGATGTTGAACCCATTGGTATTTTTTATAAAGCCGGCTACTGGCACCTGATAGCTTATTGCCTGTTGCGGAATGCATACCGTGATTTCAGGGTTGACCGGATTAACCGGATTGAATGCAGCGGCAAGACTTTTAACAGCAAGCACCCAACCCTGAAAGCTTACATTGCACAAACTGCTAAAGAGCAGGAATTGGATATGGTGATAATCCGTGTTGATAAAGCGATTTACAGGCACCTTGAATATCAGAAATATTACAGCGGTTTTGTTTCTGAAAAAACTGTAGGCGGCCAAATAGAAATGACCTTCCTCACTACATCAATAGAAGGCTTTGCCCGCTGGTTTATGATGTTTGGCGACCAGGCCGAAATTATAAGCCCTGACAGCTTAAAAGAACAAGTAGGCAACATTGCCGCTGCGATAGCTCAAAAAAACCTTCAATTAACAAACTCCTACTGACATAGGGCTGTCATTTGCCATTGATTAATTTGTGTAAGTAAACAAAGCAGCTTTTATTAAGCAGCCATTACACATTTTAAATTACAAGGTTATGCGTTACTGGATAGTAGTAGTTTCAAAAGATCATATTGCCCGCGGTGTTACCGGCAGCTTTATGCAGGCCAACCACGGTAAAGAAGGGCCTTTAAAACGGATGGCTGTAAACGATTGGGTGATATTTTACTCACCTAAACAAACGTTTGCCGGCAATGAACCTTTACAGGCATTTACCGCAATTGGCCAGGTAGCTGATGAAAAGATCTATCAGCATAAAATGACTGATGACTTTATCCCGTATCGCAGGAATATAAACTACCATAAAAGCCGCGAAACGCCCATCGCCCCATTGATAAATGGGTTGAATTTTATTACCAACAAAACCTCATGGGGCTACCAGTTTCGCTTTGGGTTTTTCGAGATCCCGGAAAGTGATTTCAAACTAATCCAAAGTAAAATGGTTGATTAGAGGAAGTCCGAAAGTCGGAAAAGTCCGAAAGATAAGGAGCGAAGATTTAAGCCTTTCAACATTTACAACCACTACAACATTTACAACCAATAAAACTAACACATGAGCACACTAACATTAAAAACTACCATCACTTTTAAGGCCCCTATTGCCGAGGTTTGGAATGGGCTTACAGACCCCGTTATTGTAGAACAATACTTTTTTGGAACCCATTTGAAATCTGACTGGAAGGTTGGCAGTCCTATCACTTTCAGCGGAGAATGGGAGGGGCATAAGTATGAAGACGGCGGAATAATTCTTGACATTGACGCGCCGAAATTGTTAAAGTACACTTATTGGAGCAGCATGAGCGGTACCGAAAATAAGCCTGAAAATTATAATAATATCACTTATGAACTAAGCGAAACGGGAGGAAATACTACCCTGACCCTTACCCAGGATGGCGTTAAAACCCAGGAAGCGGCGGATCATTCAGAGCAAAACTGGAAATCTGTTTTTGATGGACTGAAGAAAATAATAGAGAAATAGTTGCTTATGTAATTATTTAATTGATCTTTATAAATAATTCATTAAAAGTTTTTTATGCGTCGATATAACTTATAGTAATGATAGCTAAAACAGAAATATCTAACCAAAATCAATTTTATCTCACCGGGATTTCGGTACGTACAACCAATCAAAATGGGCAATCGCAAATTGACATTGGAGGCCTTTGGACAAAGTTCACAACTGAAGAACTGATCAAACAAATTAAGGATAGAACATCCGATGATATGTATTGCATTTACACCGATTATGAAACTGATCGTACCGGCCCATATACCGCGATACTTGGATGCAAAGTCAGTTCACTGGATAATGTCCCGGACGGCTTTGCCGGGATAACTATACCCGCCGATAAATACCAGGTTTATTATTTGGAAGGACAATTTCCGGCCAATATAGGCGACGCCTGGCAACAGATCTGGGCAAGTGGTATCGACAGGAAGTATACCGCTGATTATGACTTTTATAAAGCTGATCCAAAAAGCTTTGAAGAAACAGAAGCGAGGATTTATTTGGCGGTTAAATAATCATTATGTCACTGCGAGTGCAGCGCGGCAACCGCGAACTTTATAGAGCGGCTAGAACGGCGTAGAACTTGCGTGACGTAAATGCACAGTTCGCGATTGCTTCGTTCCTCGCAATGACAAAAAATGAAATTTAACTTAAACGAATTATCTGATAAAGCTCAGGCGTTTACCGGCCTCACTTTCATATAAGCTTCCGTTAGCCCACGCAACATTCCCTGAAACAATGGTATAGGCAATTTTTGATTTAAAGGTGGCGCCTTCAAACGGGCTCCATTCGCATTTATATAAAATATTGTCTTTATTAACTTTCCACGGTGCATTTAAATCGGCCAGCACCAGGTCGGCCCAGTAGCCTTCGCGGATATAACCGCGTTTTTCTATCTGGAAACAAACAGCAACGTTGTGCGCCATTTTTTCCGCAATTTGTTCCAGGCTGATCTTTCCCTGGTGATATAATTCAAGCATAGCAGGCAATGCATGCTGTACCAACGGACCGCCCGATGGAGCTTGCAGGTAGGGTAGTGATTTTTCTTCCAGCGTATGCGGGGCGTGGTCTGTGGCTATTACGTCAATACGCCCGTTTAGCACAGCTTTTAAAATACCATCACGGTCATGCTCTGTTTTTACAGCCGGGTTCCATTTTATTAGGTTGCCCTTAGTCTCATAATCCTTATCGGTAAACCAAAGGTGGTGGATACAGGCCTCGGCGGTAATCCTTTTATCTTTTAATGGTATCGAGTTATCAAACAGGTAAGTTTCTTTTTCGGTGGAGATATGTAAAATATGTAACCGGGTATTATGTTTTTTTGCCAGGTCGACCGCCATTGAGGAGGACAGATAACAGGCCTCGGCGCTACGGATCTTTGGGTGAAGCTTTACCGGGATGTTTTCACCCAGTAATTGTTTGTAATGCTCCAGGTTGCTTTTTATAGTAGCTTCATCCTCGCAATGGGTAGCAACCAGCATGGGCGATTGTGCAAAGATCTTTTCCAGGGTATTGGGATCATCTACCAGCATATTGCCTGTTGAAGAGCCCATAAAAACTTTTATCCCGCAAACATTGCTGGTATCAGTGCGCAATACCTCGTCAATATTATTATTTGAGGCGCCCATAAAGAATGAGTAGTTAGCCAGTGAAGTTTGGGAAGCTATATCATACTTATCCTGCAGCAATTCCTGGGTTAAGGTGTTAGGTACGGTGTTTGGCATCTCCATAAATGAGGTGATCCCGCCGGCAACAGCTGCTCTTGATTCAGTATAAATGTTTGCTTTATGGGTTAGCCCGGGTTCGCGAAAATGCACCTGGTCGTCAATGCAACCCGGGAAAAGGTACAGGCCTTCGGCATTTATTTCTTTATCAGCAGCGGCATCAATATGCTTATCAATCCGCTCAATAAAACCATCTTTCACCAAAACATCAGCAACAAACTGCTGATTTTCATTAACTATTGTTGCCGACTTTATAGGATTGAGCTCATAAGGCAAAGATAAGGTTTTGAGTCCGAAAGTCGGGAAAGTCAGTAAAGTCCGAAAGACGGACCGGGATTAAGGAATTTTATAGATTAGAACGATTTTGCGTTAGCTGAGCTTCAATCCGCATTAATCGCTCTAATCCATTAATCCCGGTTTACTTTCTTCCCCAGAAATAGTTAAGCCCGAAAGATATATTGTCATTAAGGCCTGCATGGAAGGTGCTGTATTTGGTATGGTAGTCAAGGTTATAAGCCAAACCGCCAAAGCCAAGGTTAACTCCAAGTTTTTGAGAAGGAAAAAATACAAAGTTAGGGGTGGCACCTAAGCTGAAAGTACCAAAGTTAAAGTAAGTGGTGTTGTTTAATGTGCTGACCCCAAACTCAGGGAAAAAACCAAATTTTTCACTTATCATCGCATAATAGCGTGCGTGTACACCTATTCCAAGAACATCATTATGATACTTATCGCTCGAAACATAATTATCCGAAGCAGCTGTGTATGAATAGTAACTTGATGTTTCAGTTCCGCCTGTGCGCGAGTAAACCGGCTGGATCCCTATTGACCATTTATCGCTTATAAAAAAGCCAAACTCAGGGCGAAGGCTAAAAGTACTGACCTTGGTAGTGGTATAAACGGTATAACCAGCATCGAAATTATAGGTGGTTGAAGAGCCGTAACCGCTATAATCATAGCTAAGGCTGCCGCCAAGGTAGTATTCGCCCTTGTGCCCAGTTTGGGCTGATACTGTGCCTGCACAGACAAAAAATAAAAAAAGTAATGAGGGTAATTTTTGTTTCATGTGATTAAAATTTAGTGCAAGATAAGTTGCTAAGTTAATCAATACGCAATTAATAGACGAATAGATACAATGTGTCGATGAAATAGTTGTGGGGAAGTCCGAAAGTCGGAAAAGTCCGGAAATCCGAAAGAAAAAAATCATCTTAACGCAAATTAACAGGAATGCCATTCCGCATTTAAACTTCCGGACTTCCGGACTTTTCCGACTTTCGGACTATAAAGCTTATCTTTGCCCGATGGGTATATCTTTCGAAGAATTTAAATTTAACCGGCAAATTTTGAATGCTATTGCCGATGCCGGTTATACGGAGGCTACACCTATTCAGGAAAAAGCTATCCCGCCGATATTGAACGGGCAGGACGTAATGGGGATAGCCCAAACCGGTACAGGTAAAACCGCTGCTTATGTTTTGCCCATCATCATGAAGCTTAAATATGCACAGGGGGAAAATTCCCGTGCACTAATTATATCGCCAACGCGTGAGCTGGCTATGCAGATTGAAGAGAATGTAAAAACCTTTGCTGCTAATACTGATTTGCGGGTAGTTGTTTTATATGGCGGCCTTGGCCCCAAAACGCAAATTGAGCAAATAAATAAAGGGGTTGATATTATTGTAGCCACTCCCGGGCGCTTTATGGATCTTTACCTTGCAGGCCATATAGTTACCAAAACATTACAGGTTTTAGTGCTTGATGAAGCTGACAAGATGATGGATATGGGCTTTATGCCGCAGATAAACCGCATTTTGGAAGTGGTGCCGGTAAAACGGCAGAACCTGCTTTTTTCGGCCACCATGTCTGATAAGATCCACGAGCTTTCCAATAATTTCCTGGAGTTTCCAACTATTATAGAGGTAACCCCGCAGGCAACTCCGGCACAAACGGTAAATCAGCATTTGTACTTTGTGCCAAATGTTAAAACCAAAATAAACCTGCTTAAAAAACTGCTTGACGTTGAGGATGATATAAAAAAGCTGATCATCTTTTGCAAAACCCGTTTAGCGGCCGAGGACGTGTACAAGTTCCTGATCCGCAAATTTGGCGAAAAGGAAGTTAAGGTTTTACATGCCAATAAAGGGCAAAATACCCGCATAAATGCCATTAACGCTTTTAAAGCTGACGAGGTGAAAATACTGGTGGCAACGGATGTAGCTTCAAGGGGGATTGATGTGAGCGACGTAAGCCATGTGATAAACTTTGATGTGCCTGTTGTTATTGAGGATTATGTGCACCGGATAGGCCGAACCGGCAGGGCATATCAATCAGGCGAGGCTATCACTTTTTGCAGCCCGAATGAGGAATATTATCTCCGCAAAATTGAAAAGCTGATCAAACAAACTATCCCGGTAACTGAGATCCCGGCTGATGTGTTTATTGAGGCAACACCTTATGAAGAAAAGCAGGAGCAGGCTAAAGAGGTTGACATGCAAAAGCGGAAAGAGGACCCTGATTTTAAAGGGGCCTTTCACGAAAAGAAGACCCTGAACCAACACAAAAAGTTTGACGCAGCCAAAGCAAAAGCAACAGGGCGGCCGGCTGCAAAAAGAACCAAATCGCCAAAATCATACAGAAAAAAACATTAATACAAATATGAAGCTTAGGATTACCCCCCTGAATTTTGCAAGCGCATTTCTTTTAGTTGTTGCTGTTTACAGCTGGATATATGGCGTGCATATTTCGGGTACGCATTTTAAAACCATGAGCACGGCAGTAGGGTGGATTTTTATACTTTTTGCAGTTGTAGTGTCATTTATGGATATAATGTTTCGTAATTTCTTCCCCGCCACTAAAAAATTATGGATAGTAGAGTTAAGCTTTATAACTTTGGCAGCTATTATATTTTTACTTGTTAAATAACTTATATATCAATAAATGAAGACTGCTGAAATAAAGCTTACGATACAACTTGACGACAATAACGTTCCCGAAAATATTATGTGGGAATCAACAGATGCGCAAAATAAAGAAGCATTACCTGTAAAATCAATGATGCTGGCCTTGTGGGATCAGAACTATAAGAATACCCTACGCATTGACCTGTGGACGAAGGATATGCCTGTTGATGAGATGAAACGCTTTTTTTACGAAACCCTGCAAACTATGGGCGATAGCTTTTTACGCGCCACGGGCGAAACAAATATAGTTGAGGACCTGCGCGATTACTGTGCCCACTTTGCTGATAAAATGGAAATAAAAAAATAAAATGCGCCTTAATACCTTATCTTCTTTTATCGGCTTTATTATACTTATTGCCGGTACTTATTGTCCAATTTTACGTCCATTTCATCTATATAATATAGATGCTTTCGGCGCTAATAAACCTTATGGCATAGTATTGCTGCTTGTGGCAACTGTAGGGATATTGGGAACAGTGTTTAATCAATCCAAAATAACAAGGATGTCTGCATGGCTTTCACTAGGGCTGGTGATTTTGTTTTATGTGCTGGCCTGGCTAAAAGTTCATACGTCATTTAGCTTTATCCCATTTCATTCAATTGATGCTTTTTTAACAAGGCAAATAAAATTTAAATGGGGCTGGTACCTGTTGTTCAGCGGGCCTTTATTGGCATTGGCCGGTGTTGTTTTTGGAAGAAAATCTGGCTTTAAAAATAATTTTGAACTTGCTTCAAAACAAAATTAACTCATTTTGTTTTAATCATTTCAATCGCTTGTTACTCAAATAAGTATATTTAGAAATAATTTTTATAACATATTTGTATCAGCTTAAATCAAACTAGATGCTAAGATTTTCCTTTCGCCAGCAGGTATTTGCCGGTTTTGCTGTGTCTGCAATATTGGTATTAATTGTTGGGTTCCTGTCCTATAGAAGCATAAACCAGCTGGAAGATGATTCCGTTATGGTTGAGCATACGCAAAAGGTTATAAATGTGTCAACCGATTTACTTCAATTGATGATTGATGCTGAAACCGGGATGCGCGGGTTTGCGGCAACAAACAAACCTGCTTTGCTTGATCCTTATAATGCAGCGTTACCACGTATTAAAAATAGTATTGGACAGCTTAGGGATCTTATAGCAGATAATCAGCTGCAGGTTAGAAGGATAGATTCATTAGCTTTATTGGTTAATAACCAGCTAAATATATTGAAAACAGGTATTGAAGTGCGCCAGGTACAGGGGCTTGATTATATGGTGCAGAACAATATGTTTTCGAATGGTAAATATAACATGGATGAGATCCGTGCTGTGATTAGCCGGATGAAGAATACAGAGACCCGTTTACTGACAACCAGGGAAGCTAACACAAAAGCTACCTCTTCAAAAGTTATTATTACCATTGTAGCGGGCTCTTTGATATTCCTTATAATAATAGTAGTGTTGTTTTTTTATATCCAGGGAACTTTTGCGCGGCAAACGAAAATTGAAAGAGAGATTAAAGTTGCCAATATCAGGCTTGAAAAAGTACTTGATGAAAATAAAGCAAAAAACTGGCTGTTAACAGGTACCGGCGTGCTTAATGAAAAGATGCAGGGCCAACAAAGTGAACGTGAACTGGCAGCCAGTATTCTTACCGGCATTTGCAATTATGCCCAGGCCTTAACCGGCACATTTTATTTGTTTAACGAGGAACAACAAGTTCTGAACTTGTACGCTTCTTATGCTTTTAATAATCCTGATGAATTAAAAAACGTTGTAAAAGTATCTGAAGGGTGGCTTGGGCAGGTAGCAAAAGATGAAAAAGCGGCAATTGTAAAGGGTAAATTAAACGAGAAGCTTGAGCTGGGTTCATCGATAATTCACCAGGATATAATTGAAAGCTTTATTGTGCCTTTCTTTTTTGATAAAAAGCTAAAGGGGGTTATTGAAATTGCATTTGCCAATGAGCTTGATGCAAAAAGCAATGAGTACATTTTATCTGTTGCCAATGATATTGGGATTGCGGTTAACACGGCACAGGCTCGCACTATAATGCATGAATTACTGTCGCAGGTGCAGCAGCAGGCCGAAGAGCTTGAGGCCCAGCAGGAAGAAATGAGGGTTACTAACGAAGAATTGCTTAGTAAAACTGAAATGCTGCAGGCATCAGAAGAAGAGATGCGCGTTCAGCAGGAAGAATTGCGTAATACCAATGCTGAACTGGAAGAAAAAGCAAGCCTGCTTGAGGAAAAAAATCAGGCTATTGAAGAGGCCCGAAAGGCCATTAATATAAAAGTGTTAGAGCTGGAAACTACCGGTAAGTATAAATCAGAGTTTTTGGCAAACATGAGCCATGAGTTGCGCACACCATTGAACAGCATACTGGTATTAGCGCGCATTTTAAAGGACAACAAACCTGCAAACTTATCTGAAGACCAGGTAAAATATGCCAGCGTAATATTTAACGCCGGTAATGACCTGCTTACCCTTATTAATGACATTCTTGATCTTTCAAAAATAGAATCAGGGAAACTTGAAATGCAGAATGACAATGTTAAGATTGCCGACATTTTGCACGATATGGAAATGCTGTTTGCCGAAGTGGCCCGCAATAAAAAAATAAATTACACCATTACTACCAGCAAGGACCTCCCTAAGAGCGTATTTACAGATAAGGTACGGGTTGAACAAGTATTAAAGAACCTGCTTTCAAATGCCTTTAAGTTTACCCCCGAGAATGGTTCAATTGCGGTAAACGTGGTTCCGGGTGATCAGGAAAAAACGGTAAGCTTTTGCATAAAAGATTCAGGAATAGGAATTCCTCAGAATAAACAAAAAATAATATTTGAAGCGTTTCAGCAAGCTGACGGCTCAACCAGCCGCAGATTTGGAGGCACAGGTCTTGGCCTGTCAATAAGTCGTGAGCTTGTTACCCTGCTGGGGGGTAAAATAACGGTCACTAGTGAACCGGGTGCAGGAAGTGAATTTATATTAACCATACCTTTAAAGGCAACAGTGGTATTACAAGCAAGTGAAGAAACCGTTCCGACAGTTGAAACTTTTGTGCCTGAAATACAACTTTTAAAACCCGCGCGCCAGGTTGCTAAAGAAAGTTACAGGGAACCGCTAGTTGTAATTGTTGAGGATGATAAAAACTTTTCAGACATTCTTCACGATTACTCCCGCGATCACGGCTATAAATCAATAATGGTTTATGAGGGCACAAAAGCGGTCGAAATTATAAAGGAAAATCAGCCTGATGCTGTAATACTGGATATTATGCTGCCGGGTAAGGACGGATGGCAGATACTAAAAGAGCTGAAACAGGATGAGCTAACCATGCATATCCCTGTTCACCTGATGTCGGCCGGAGAAGCGGCAGCCAACCGCGTTCGCAGGGAAGGGGCCATTAGTTTCCTTAAAAAACCGATTGATACCGATACGCTTGATAAGTTGTTTGTTGATATAATGCAGCAAAGCGGGACCAAATTTACCCAAATACTCCTGGTTGAAGATAACCAAACGCAAAGCCAGGCCCTGAACGATATGATGCAAAGCCAGGGCATTACAGTTGACCAGGCTTTTGACGGCGAATCGGCGTTTAGGATGCTTCATGAAAAAGAATATCAGTGCGTAATACTTGATCTTAACCTGCCTGATATTTCGGGCCTTGATTTTTTAGATAAGATAAAAGAGATTGACAGGTTTAAGGCATTGCCGGTAATTATTAACACAGCCATGGAGCTTGATAAAGCCTCGGTTAACAGGCTTATGCACTATGCCAACGCCATGGTTATTAAAACTACAAAATCTGCCGACAGGCTTATTGACGAGGTTAACCTGTTTTTAAACAAGGTTAGGGAATTAACTGATCAGCCTGCCGACCTTGCCACAATAACAAAAAGTAAAATTGTTACGCAGGGAAAAGATGTTATAAAAGGCAAAAAAGTGTTAATTGTTGACGATGATATGCGTAACATTTTTGCTTTAAGCAGTGCGCTCCAGGGTTATGACATGGTTGTAGAAATTGCCAACGACGGGCAGGAAGCTATTGATAAGCTGGAAGCTATTAAAGATATTGACCTGGTGCTAATGGATATTATGATGCCGGTAATGGACGGTTATGAGGCTACAAGATATATACGAAAGCAAAACAAATGGGCCAAGTTACCTGTAATAGCCTTAACGGCTAAAGCAATGATGGATGACCGCGAAAAGTGTATAGCGGCCGGCGCTAATGATTACATAACAAAACCGGTTGATATGGATAGATTAGTTTCATTAATGCAGCTTTGGCTGGGGAGCTAAATATGGAGGTTTCGTCTCAAGGTTTAACTGCTGAACAGATCACAGAGCTCATTGACCTTGTAAAAAAAGTTCATGGCTTTGATTTTTCAAATTATTCAAAAGCGTCCCTGAAAAGAAGGATCAGCAGAGTAATGATGATCAAAAAGCTGGAGTTTTACGACCTGAAACATACCCTGGTAAACAACCCCGATTTTTTTCAGGATTTTTTAGAAGAGATCACGGTGAATGTTACTGAAATGTTTCGCGATCCTTCATTTTATAAGGCGCTTAACAACGAGGTTATTCCGTATCTTTCCACCTATCAGCATATAAAAATATGGTCGGCCGGTTGTTCTTCAGGCGAAGAAGTTTACTCACTTGCAATTTTATTAAAGCAGGCCGAACTTAAAAATAAATCATTTATTTACGGTACTGATATAAATACGGTAGTTTTAAAAGAGGCACGCCTTGGCATTTATAGTTATCGCAATGTGAAAAGCTATGCCGAAAATTACCAGTTATCAGGCTTAAAAGGATCGCTAACTGATCATTTTACTACAATGTATGATGCGGCTACCATTCACAGTGAGTTAAAGGCGAACACCTTATTTTCCGTTCATAATTTAATATCCGATACGGTTTTTAATGAGTTTCAGTTAATTAGCTGCCGTAATGTTTTTATATATTTCGAAACACAGCTCCAGGAAAAAATACTGGAACTTTTTTATAAAAGCTTATGCCCGCACGGGTTTTTATGCCTGGGCAGTAAAGAAACCATAAGATCAGATGCTTTTAAGAAGAAGTTTAAGGCGGTTAATCTAAAGGAAAATATTTACCAGAAAATTGGATATTGATCAAAACATACGGGATCGCTGGCACAACTCTGAAATATTGTTGTTAGGGGGGTCTGCGGGCTCATTCAAACTATTATTTCATATTGTGAAAATTCTGCCTGCTTCTCTCAATAAGGTAGTGATCATTGTTATGCACCGAAAAAAAAACTTTCAAAGCTCAATTGAAAAGCTATTTGCCGAAAATAGCAATATGCCTATAAGGGAAATTTGTGATAAAGACAAGATAAGTAAAAATACGATTTATATAGCCCCGGCAAATTATCATACTTTAATTGAAAAAGAACATTCATTTGCACTGGACGTATCCGACGCCCTCTGGTACTCGAAGCCATCAATTGATGTGACATTTGAGAGCGCTGCCGAGATCTATAATAATCGTTGCACGGCCATATTGTTTTCAGGCGCAAACGAAGATGGTGCCCAGGGTTTGCTAAAATTAAAGAATGCTGGCTCTTTAACTATTGCGCAAAATCCGACTGATGCGGAGATGCCTGAAATGCCTAAAAAGGCTATAAGTATTAACGCAACTGATTATGTTTTAAAGAGTAACGATATTTTTGTACTTTTGCAGAATTAAAGATTTATCCCCCATTTACCTTAGATGACCCCCATTAATATCCTGATTGTTGACGACAGAGAAGAAAATATTATTGCGCTTAAAGCATTGCTTGACCGTGATGACGTAAAAATATTTTCGACGACGTCCCCAAATGAAGGATTGAAATTGGCGTGGGAAAATCGTATTTCTATTGCTTTGGTTGATGTTCAAATGCCTGAAATGGATGGGTTTGAATTTGTTGAAATGCTGAAATCAAACCCACGCACCAGAGATATTCTTGTAATTTTTGTAACTGCAATATCAAAGGAAACAAAATATGCAGTAAAGGGCCTGGGTACCGGAGCTATTGATTACCTGTATAAGCCGCTTGACCCGTATATAACATCGGCAAAAGTAGACTCATTTATACAACTTGCCCGTTACCAGGCAGATATTAGACAAAAAAACCTGGAGCTCGAGAACTTTGCTGTGATCGTAAGAAATTCAGCGGATATTATTTGTGTGGTTGATGCGCATGATCTTAGAATTCAAACCATAAACCCGGCATCAGAAAAAATTATTGGTTCTGAGCCCGCAACGTTGATTGGCAAAAGCATTATTGATTTTGCGGTTGAATCCCAAAGGCAGGCTTTCAGGGGAAAACTGGGTGAAATTATAAAAGATAACATAAGTACTTCTGTACTTGAATTTCAGTTTAATACTTTTAGTAAAAGGGTAATTTGGGCCGAATGCCGCGTTGCTTATCAGAACAAAACACTGTTTTTAAACATAAGTGATATATCTGCTCAAAAGAGTTACCAAAATCAGCTTATCAAGTCGAAGGAAAACGCCGAATATGGCAAAAAAGTAAAGGAAACTTTTTTAGCTAACATGAGCCACGAGTTGCGTACCCCCATCAATGGGATTATAGGCTTAACTACTCTTTTACGTAAAACAGTGCTTGACGAACAGCAAGAAGGCATGATGAACCTGCTGGAAGTATCATCACAATCATTATTAGGTGTAATTAATGATGTGCTTGATATCTCAAAAATGGAGGCCGGGAAGTTTAGCATTGTACGTTCGTCAAATAACCTGCATGACCTGGTACGGTCTGTGTACGGCTTACTTAAATTTAGAGCGGACGAAAACAATATTGAATTTATATTGGAAATAGATCCTGATGTTCCTGAGAATATAATGGTCGACTCTTTGCGCTTGAATCAGATCCTGATGAATTTGTTAAGCAACGCCATTAAGTTTACCGAACGCGGCTATGTGAAATTGAAAATATCGGTACTTGAAAAAGATGCGGATCAGGTAAAATTGCAATTTGTTATTGAAGACAGCGGAATTGGGATCCCAGCGGCAAGGCTCGCAAATATTTTTGAATCGTTTGAGCAGGCTGATGAAAATACTGCCTCAAAATACGGAGGAACAGGTTTAGGCCTTGCCATTGTTAAAAAATTGGTTGAATTAAAGGGCGGTGAAATTGATGTTAAAAGTGAAACTGGCAAAGGGAGCGTGTTTACTTTTGTTAACCGTTACCTGTTAACCGGTAAGCCAAAGGAAAAATCTGTTGTTAAGGATCTGAAACCACCATTGGAGCGGTTTGAAAATATAAGTATTTTAGTTGCCGAAGACAACCTGGTTAACCAATTTATGCTATCGAAAATGCTTAAAGATTGGGGCGTTGATGCTGATATAGTTGATAACGGGCGCAAAGTACTTGATAAATTGAACGCCAAAAATTACGACTTGATATTAATGGATACGCATATGCCTGAGCTGAATGGCTATGAAGCCGCAAAAAGCATCCGGATTGATTTTGAAGAACCTAAAAGGAGCACGCCAATCATTTCATTATCGGCAGCAGCATTCGATTACGAGCAGCAGGAAGCTATTGCATCAGGAATGAATGACTTGTTATCAAAGCCTTTTCAGCCGGATGAGCTGCATTGTAAAATAAAAAGTTTATTAGCTCCAAAAGAATTGGTTAAAAGTTAAGCGTAGTTTGCCCTACGCCCATTACCCGGGCTTCGTGTTCAAGTAACCATTTTTTGCGCCAAATGCCACATCCAAAACCAGTGAGGCTGCCATCAGACCCGATAACCCGGTGGCATGGAACCACTATTAATAAATGGTTTTTGCCATTTGCTGATGCAATTGCCCTTATGCCTAATGGATTGTTCATTAATTTAGATTGCTGCAGGTAACTTATGGTTTTGCCATAGCTTATTTTAGTGAGTTGGCTCCAAACCTGCTGCTGAAAAGCGGAACCCTGTTGTTTGACAGGCAAATCGAAATCTTTTCTTTTACCCGAAAAATACTCATCAAGCTGCTGTATTGCCGTTTGCAATAGAAGAGTTTCTGGTGGCAATACTTCATGATCCTCGTCAAGCGCATAAACAGAAGTTATTAATCCATCTTCTTCAGTTATGCGCAGAATACCAATAGGCGATTTATAATAAACAACAGGCATTTGATTGATTGGTGAGTTAGTGAATTACTGAATTGGCGATTCGTGAAGTAATGATTGTCAAATTTAAGGATGAAATTAATTATGAAATACAAATATAACATTACAACTTTTCAACATTCAACCCTGCACCATTTTAACAACCAATCAACTTAATCCAACCTAATCAACCAATCAACTAATAATATATCTTTGCCCCATGCAACTCTTCAATCAAACCATATATCTTTTAAAAAAAGAAATTGTATTGGAGTGGCGTTCAAAATACGCTTTTAATGGAGTTTTGCTTTACATAGTTTCAACGGTGTTTATTTGCTACATCGCCTTTAACCTGAACCCGGGCTTTACCGGTACCAAAGGTTATCCCATAGTATGGAACGTTTTATTCTGGATAATTATTCTTTTTGCTTCGGTTAATGCTATTGCAAAAAGTTTTATGCAGGAGAGCAGGAGCCGCCTGTTGTATTATTACTCTATTGCAAGCCCCGAGGCAATCATCCTGTCAAAAACTATCTATAATATTTTACTGATGTCGTTGCTTAGTGGTTTGGCTCTGCCTGTTTATATGGTTTTTTTTAACAATACCATTGGCGATCCGTTGTATTATTTTTTAACTGTATTGCTGGGCAGTATCAGCTTTTCTACCGTTTTTACAATGATCTCGGCTATTGCCTCAAAAGCAGGCAACAACGGTACGCTGATGGCTATATTAAGCTTCCCGGTAATTATTCCCGTTATTTTAGTGCTGATAAAGCTTAGCAAAAGTGCAATGGATGGCATTGACAGGAGCTTAAGCTACGGTAATATTGGCGTGCTTTTGGCTATTAACGTAATTGTAATTACCACTTCGCTTATTTTGTTTCCCTTTTTATGGCGTGATTAGCCGACATACTCCTGCATTGCTTTGCTCTTCTTCCAATTCTTGCTGACTTTTAACAAGGGAATACTCTGTTTGAGTTATTTTATCTTTTATTTGGATTAAGTCTAAATAAAATGTTACTTTGCAGGCAATCAAATGCCCCAGATGCAAACAAAAACTTTTACTTTATCAATTGTTTTTCTTTTAATAGCCGGAACCTTATTTGCGCAGAGAACTGCGCCAGTAACTTCTGAAGACTCATTAAACAATAACATTTCAAAAAGCTCAACCACTATAGGCGGTTATGGTAATGCATTTTACCAGCGAAATAATAACCTGGGTACTTCAAAGCTCGACCTCGAGCGATTTGTGATTTTTACAGGGCACAAATTCAATGATAAGATCTCAGTTTTTTCGGAGCTTGAAGTTGAGGATGCCAAAGTTACCGGCGGCGAAAGCGGCGGTGAATTGTCCATTGAGCAGGCTTATCTTAAATTTAATTTAAATGCCAATCAATACATAGTTGCAGGTTTGTTTTTACCGCGGATAGGTGTTTTGAATGAAAACCACCTGCCAAATACCTTTAATGGTAATGAGCGTAATTATGTAGAAACTTTAATACTGCCTTCAACCTGGCGCGAACTGGGCATCGGCCTTTATGGTAATTTAAACGGTTTACCATTAAACTACTCGGTAGGATTGGTGAACGGCGTAAGCTCGGGCATGTTTGAACATGGCACGGGGATTCGCGATGGCAGGTTTGAAGGGCGGAATGCAACAGGGAATAATCTTGCGGTTACTGCATCATTACAATATTACCAGGGTAATTTTAAGGCCCAGTTAGCCGGTTATTATGGTGGTACTGTTGGCGTGAGCAAACGGAAAGCTGATAGCCTTGGCTTAAGCTCAGGCATATTTGGTACACCTTTGGCAATTGGCGAAGGCGATATCCAGTATGCAAGAGACGGATTTTATTTTAAGGCTTTGGGAGCTATAGTATCTATCCCCGATGCCGAAACCATTAACCGTGCCTACGCCAATAATACACCAAAAACTGAATATGGCGCTTATGTTGAGTTGGCTTATGATCTTTTTCATCACCTGAGAAAAGCACACGATCAGCAGTTGATTGTTTTTGTACGTGATGAAAAGTTTGATATAAATGCTAGTGTTCCATCAAACGGCATTGTTGACGGCACGCTGGATCAAAATCACATTGTTGCAGGGTTTACTTATCTGCCTATTCGTAACGTGGCTGTAAAAGCCGACGTTAGGATCATACACACAGGCGCTCAAAACCCTGAACTGATAATTAACCCAAACCCTGTTGCCCTGCCTTACCAGCAAAATAACAACCTGGTTAACCTTGGCCTTGCGTTTTCATTTTAGCAATATGGACAGAAGAAAATTTGTAAAGCAATCATGTTCGCTATGCCTGGCAACAGGAGCAGGCATGCTTATTGGTTCGCTGGCCTCGTGCGGTTCGGCATTGCCGGTTTATAAAACTACCATGGCCAATAAAAAAATTGCTGTGCCGGTAAGTTTGTTTGTTACTAGCGATTTTCAGCTTATTGAGCCTAAAAGCTTATATTATAATATAGGTTTAAAAAAAGAAAAAGACGGTACCTATACCGCCTTATTATTGCGTTGCACCCATGCCGATAATCAACTGATATCGACAGGTAATGGTTTTAAATGTACCCTGCACGGCAGCGCTTTTGATAACGAAGGCCGGGTTACAAACGGACCGGCTGAGCGGCCGCTAAAAAAATATCCCACTAAAATAGAATCTGATCAAATAATAATCGACTTAAGTTAATACCTATGAAAACTAAAATTATTACTCTGTTTTGTATAGTTGCCATTGCCGTTGTAAGTTGCAGCAAAAAAGATAGTAAGCCTGCCAATACAGATGGCACGCTTGAAGGCCTGGTGCTGGCAGATTTTCCAACCAACCTGGCAAACCCTAATTACCTGGATATTGAAACCAAAGCAGGTATAATGAAAGACGCCGCGGCAACATTTATTGCAACACCAAACGATGCTAATTTGAAAGCTACACAGGAAGCATGGAAAAATACCCGGGCTGCGTGGGAATCATGCGAAGGGTACTTGTTTGGCCCGGTTGAAGATTTTAACTACGACCCAACTATGGATGACTGGCCTGTTAATAAAACGGACCTTGACTCATTACTATCAAGCAAAAATCCGTTAGCTGTTACCGATATCGACCCGCTTGAGACAACATTAAAAGGGTTCCATGCTATTGAATACATTATATACGGGGTTGGCGGTACAAAAAAGGCCGCTCAAATAACAGATCGTCAAAAAACTTATTTATCATCATTAACACAAAGTTTGTATAATACTACCCGGCAATTACAAAGCAGCTGGGACCCGTCAACATCAGGAAACTTTTCAGCACAGGTAACCACCGCAGGTAAGGGCAGCACCCGGTTTAGCACCCGCCAGGATTTTTTTAAAGCGCTGGTAGGCTCAATGGCTGATATTTGTAATGAGGTTGCCGATGAAAAAATGCAAACCCCGCTTGCCGCGCAGGATTCCACATTGGATGAATCATCATTCTCACACAATTCAGTTACTGATTTTACCAACAATATTAAAGGTGTATTAAATGCTTATTTAAGCACCTACAACGGTACCAGCGGCCACAGCTTAAGCGAATTGGTGAAGGTTAAAAATATCTCTCTTGATGCCAAAATTCAATCGCAGATCAATGCGGCTGTAGCTTCATTTAGCTTACTGAATGGCATTACTTATGAAAAAGCCATCTATGCAAACAAGGACAAAGTAACCCAGATCCAAACAGCAATCCGTACCTTAAAAGCTACGCTTGAAGGCGATTTGAGTGATTTTGTTGAGGCTAACATAAAAGACTAATAATAAATTGAGACAATTAAGGGTAATTGGGATATTGATTGCACTGGTACTCGTATTGGTGAAGTGCCAGAAATCAAAAGTATTTCCGGAAGATCAATATGACGACCGGCTGTCAGGCGGCGATGAAACTGTTTTCAGCGCCACCTCACAGGCTTTTGGAAATATGTTTCCGGCTTTAACTGGATATGATATACATGTGCATGAATTGGGCGACCTGGTTTTTAACCAGTCGTTTGTTACAGCCCCGGCGCCCATACATAGCGGCTTAGGCGCTATTTTTAATAACACTTCGTGTACCAATTGTCATCATAATGATGGGATTGGTTTACCTACTGCAGGCGAATTACAGTCATCACTATTGATGCGGATAAGCTTACCCGGAACTGATGTGCACGGCGGCCCTGTTGCTGTGCCCGGTTATGGATTGCAATTACAGGATAAGGCAGTTTTTGGTAAAGTGCCCGAATGTAAAGTGAATATCACCTATGCTTACAATACCTATTCGTTTGCTGACGGTGAAACTTACGAACTAAGAACACCAACCTACACTTTAACCAACCTTTATACGCCTATATCAGGCGCTTATTTGCTTTCGCCGCGTTTGGCACCGCCTATGTTTGGCTTAGGTTTGCTGGAGGCTGTGCCTGAGAACGAAATCACTGCCCTTGCCGACCCTAACGATGCTAATGGCGACGGTATAAAAGGGAAAGTTAACTATGTATGGGATGCCGTTACCCAAACCAGGCAAATGGGTCGCTTTGGCTGGAAAGCTAATACAGCATCAATTTTAACGCAGGTTGCAAGCGCCTTTAACCAGGATATGGGGATTACCACCAGTGTGCTGCCGGTTGAAAATAGTTTTGGACAACCGCAATATGATGGTTTAAAGGATGATCCCGAACTGCCGGATAGCCTTTTAAACGCGGTGAAATTTTATGCGCAAACGCTTGCGGTGCCCGCCCGCAGGAATACCACAGATGCCACCATAAAACGTGGATTGCAATTATTTATCCTGGCAAAATGCGTTAACTGCCATAAGCAAACGTTAACTACAGGTATTAACGTGGCGTTTCCTTCAGTATCAAACCAAATAATACACCCTTATACAGATCTGCTGGTACATGATATGGGCCCGGGCCTGGCTGATAACCGCCCCGATTTTTTAGCAGGCGGGCAGGATTGGCGCACTGCTGCATTATGGGGTGTAGGTTTATTTGAAACAGTGAACAATCCCGGTTATTATTTGCATGACGGCCGCGCACGTACCCTAACCGAAGCTATTATGTGGCATGGCGGTGAAGCCGATCAGTCAAAGGCTTACTTTTCAAACCTGCCAAAAACTGACAGGGATGCAATTTTGAAGTTTTTAAAATCGTTGTGACAAGTCCGGAAGTCAGTGAAGTCCGAAAGAAGTAAAATTAGTTTTGTAACGAAGCTATTACTCTTTAGATCAGAATGTTTATTACTTCCGGACTTTCGGTCTTTTCCGACTTTCGGACTTTTTTTTCATCCAGAGTTCATAATTATTCCGTTTTTTAGCATCTTCATAATTAATTGTAATATTGTCTGATGCGATTCCCCTGGTTCATCCTGCTTTGCTTACTTTTTCCGGTTATAACCTTTGCCCAAGATGGAATTATCACAGGTGTGATAACCAGTGCAGAAACAAACAAGCCCCTGCCAAGGGCTAGTGTATTTTTAAGTAATTCATCAGTTGGGTCGGCGAGTGCCGAAGATGGCAGGTTTTCGTTAAACTATATCAGGCCGGGTCAATACACGCTGACAGTTACAATACTCGGATACGAGGACTATTCAAAAAGTGTACTTGTAGGCCGCGAACCTATAAAGATTGATATTCAGTTAACGCCAAAGCCGTTGATGCTTAAGGAGGTGACGATAATATCAGCCGCCGACTGGAAAAAAAATTATGAGGCATTCAGGAAAAGCTTTATTGGTACTGATGAAAATGCGAAAAATTGTGTGGTTTTAAACCCACATGTGCTTAACCTGCAATTCAATCGCACAAAACAGACCCTTGAAGCAAGCGCCGATGAATTTTTAGTGGTTGAAAATAAAGCCCTGGGTTACCGGGTGAAATTTTTGCTTAAAGATTTTGTAGAAGACAGAGTGGCAAACATTGTTGCTTATGGAGGTGAACGGCTGTTTGAGGAACTGCCGGGTAATGCGGCGCAAAAAAAGAAATGGCACGAAAAACGCGAGGAAGTATATTATGGCTCTGCCATGCATTTTTTTCGGTCATTATATACCAACAAGTTAAATGAAGACGGTTTTATAATGTATCATTTAAACAGGCAGCTAAACCCAGGCAGACCTTCGGAGGATGTGATAAGAAAAAAGGCAAAAATGTTTTACGAGCGGCGAATGGCCGACTCATTAAATTATTGGAATAACCAGGCTACCTTATCAAAATATTACAGGGAAACGCTGAATAAGGTGCCTGTTTTATCATATGAAATATATAGCACTACTGATCAGCAAGGTATTTATGCTTTACATTTTCCTAATTATCTGTATGTTGTTTATACAAAAAGGCGGGATGAGGTGTATAACAAGGATCTCTATCGCCCGCTGGACATGACGAATTATGAAACCACCATTTTGACCTTGTTTGATAACTATGCCTTGTTTGATATGAATGGCATTATAGTTAGCAGGCCGCCCCTGCTTGAAGGAGCTTGGGCGAAGTCGCGCCTGTCAGACTTGTTGCCGGTTGATTACGTGCCGGATGTGAAATAGTTCATTTGTTCACTAGTTCATTAGTTTATTGGTGCCTTTTTTCGGTAATGAACTTTCATCACTGTGTCTTTCTCAATATACAAGACCAATGAACTAATAAACTGATGAACTAATGAACCAAATTCCCTACATTTGTCAGCATAAATACTATGAAGTTTATATATCAAACCTGGTGGAAAGTATTGGCAGTGATGGTCATTCTTTACACCCTGATTGCCGGGTTTTTATTTGGCGTTCCAACACTCCCTATTCTGCATGAAACTATCCGGAACACTTACTTTCATGTGCCGATGTGGATAGCGATGTTTACTGTTTTTACAATCTCAGTTATTTACAGTATTAAATATTTAGGTACAGGCAAAGAGGAGTATGATCTTATAGCTGTGGAATGCGTAAACACCGGTACATTTTTTTATGTTTTGGGATTAGTTACAGGCATGTTATGGGCTAAATATACCTGGGGGGCATTTTGGAGCAATGATCCGAAGCAGAACAGCGCGGCCATTGCCTTTTTATTGTACTGTGCCTATGCTGTGCTCCGTAATTCGATAGACGAGGAGCAAAAACGGGCTAAGATATCTGCCATATATAATATTTTCGCCTTCCCGATAATGGTAGTGCTTATAATGGTATTGCCGCGGATGACAGATTCTTTACACCCCGGTAACGGAGGTAACCCTGCATTCGGGAAGCTGGATATGGACAACCGGATGCGCGTGGTATTGTACCCGGCGTTTATTGCATGGAGTTTAATTGCCATCTGGATTGCGTCATTACGTTACCGCATCCGTTTGATTGAATACAAAAGGAACGAAATAAGTTAATATGAAAAAAATATTAGGTTTAGCATTTTTGCTGTTAAGTTGTATTGGTGCATTTGCACAACAGGGGCAGGGTGTTGAAATGGCTGACGTTATGCGCAGCCAGGGCAAAATATATGTTGTAATTGTTACAATAGTGCTGATTTTTGTGGGTTTGGCTATTTATTTGTTCTCGATAGACAGGCGGCTAAAAAAAATCGAAAAAGAAAAATAGTTCAAAAAATTAGCCTATTCCATTTAAACATGCATTTTAATGTAATATTATGCATGCATAATAAAACTGGGGATAATAAATTTGCGATATTGATAAAAAAAGTATCAAATTTGTGCACTTTTTTAACGATTTAATAATTATCAAATAATTTTTATGGCTACTACTAACCCGGCCGCTGATCAGGATACTCACTTTTTTGGTGATGTATGTAAGAATTTTGATTATGCAGCTCAATTTACCAAACACGATGCTGGTCTGTTAGATCAGATAAAATCATGCAACAGTGTTTACCGCTTCCGTTTTCCCATCCGCAGGGGTAATGGTTTTGAAGTGATAGATGCATGGCGCGTTGAACACTCGCAGCACCAATCGCCCACCAAAGGCGGGATCCGCTACAGCGAAATGGTTAATGAAGATGAGGTGATGGCACTTGCTGCGCTAATGACCTACAAATGCGCCATTGTGAATGTTCCTTTTGGCGGCGCCAAAGGAGGGATCAAGATCAATCCCAAAAACTATACCGTACAGGAGCTTGAAAATATTACCCGCCGTTATACGGTTGAATTAATTAAGAAAAACTTTATAGGCCCAAGCATTGACGTACCTGCTCCTGATTATGGATCGGGCGAGCGTGAAATGAGCTGGATAGCCGATACTTATGCAACTATGAACCCGGGGCAACTGGATGCGATGGGCGCTGTTACCGGTAAGCCAATTGCATTACATGGTATTGCGGGTCGCAAGGAAGCAACCGGCAGGGGAGTTGCTATTGCTATCCGTGAGTGTGTTAGCGTTGGCGAGGATATGCAGAAAATAGGCCTTTTACCGGGCATTTCTGGTAAAAAAGTAATTGTACAGGGTTTAGGTAACGTGGGTTACCATTCGGCTAAGTTTTTAGCAGAGTTTGGAGCGCTGATTGTTGGTTTATGCGAATTTGAAGGCGCAATTTACAATGCCGACGGATTGGACGTTGATGCAGTGTTTCAGCACCGCAAAGCAACCGGCTCTATTTTGGGATATGCAGGAGCGAAACAGGAATTCAAAAATTCAATGGAAGGCCTTGAGCAGGAATGTGATATCTTAGTTCCGGCAGCTTTGGAAAACCAGATTACCCTGGCCAATATTAAAAATATAAAAGCGAAAATAATTGCTGAAGGTGCAAACGGACCTACCTCGCCAGAGGCCGAAGCTATTTTTTACAGCAATGGCGGTTTGATCATTCCTGATATGTATGCAAACGCAGGCGGTGTAACCGTATCATACTTTGAGTGGCTTAAAAACCTGTCGCACGTGGCCTTTGGCCGCATCAACAGGCGTTTTGAAGAAAACTCAAACCTTAACCTGGTAAACATGGTTGAAGGCATAACAGGGGTAGCTTTAACACCAATGCAGCGCTCAACTATTATAAAAGGTGCATCAGAACTTGAACTGGTAAATTCAGGTTTGGAAGATACCATGATCCGCTCATATCATGAGATAAGGGAAACATATAAAAACAATCCTAAAATTGATACCCTGCGCAGCGCAGCTATGGTTGGCGCAATTAACAAGATTGCCGTATCATACCAAAACCTGGGGATTTGGCCATAATTATTATTGAATAATTTTTAAGCATAAAAATGGCTGGATCCGATTGGTATTCAGCCATTTTTTTATTTAAGCTGTTTGATTTATAAGACATTCATTATTTTTAATAATCCCATTTAAAGTTTTTACATTTAATACTCCAATTGGATAACGATGTTTAAACATTTAGTTATTATATTTTTATTCATAAGCTTTAAAGCAATTTCTCAAACGCCCAATATTGGTTTTGAAAATGGTTCTTTTAGTAATTGGGACTGCTACATCGGCTCTGTTGATCCTTCTGGCAAAGTTTTGCTATCCGCATCTGTGCCAATTAGTAACAGGCACACGTTAATCGGTAAAGGATCTGCTCAAGTCCTCGACTATTATGGTAAATTCCCTATCCTTTGCCCAAACGGAAGTAAATACAGCATAAGGTTAGGTAACGATGATACGAGCAGGCAGGCTGAGCGCGTTAGCTATACATTAAAAGTTCCTAATCAAAGATCGTACAGCATCGTATTTGATTATGCGGTTGTTTTAGAAAATCCTGATCATTTGCCATTTCAGCAGCCAAAATTTACTGCGCAGATTTATGACGTTACCGACCATACATATCTTGATTGCCCATCGTTTGATTTTGCTGCTTCATCCAGTTTGCCCGGATTTAAACTATCTACAGCCTTGGGTGCTAAAGGAGAAAGTATCTACTATAAAGACTGGGCCACAGCGGCAATTGACCTTAGCAATTATACAGGAAAGGAGATCCGCCTGGAATTTACAACCAACGATTGTACCAAGGGACAGCACTTTGGTTATGCCTACCTGGACATAAATGAAGATAACGGAACCTCAATTACCGGTAATGCTTATTGTGCCGGACAAAGATCGATGATATTGTATGCGCCAAATGGTTTTGAATCATACCGATGGTTTAATGCAGACCAGTCAAGGCTGGTGGGTACCGGCCAGAGTTTAAACATATCCCCGCCGCCGCCGGACAATACAACCTATGTTTTGCAAATTTCCCCTTATGAAGGCCTTGGCTGCATTGATACTTTATATACCGTTGTTAAAAAAATTGACGAGGGATTTAAACTGAATGTTCCGGATACCTTATATGGATGCCCCGGAAAAGGAGTGGACCTTACCGGTGCTGCGGTAACAGCGGGCAGCAGTCCAGGAACTACATTGACTTACTATACTGATCCGTTAGGTACAAGCTTTTTATATAACCCGGAAAAGATCACCAGCTCGGGGAAGTTTTACATCCAGGGGGTTAATAAGGAAGGATGTATGAATATATTGCCGGTAAATGTAGTGGTGGCCGATGCTGAGCTGAATATTACTGACCCCAACCCCGTAGTTTTCCCGGCAACGGTTGATCTGTCAAAAACCTTCATCCATAAAAAAAAGGAAACCTATAGCTATTATAGCAATGCCGAAGCTACTATCCCGGTATACAACTATTCGGCTATTAAATATGGAGCAGTTTTTTATATCAAAGCTGAAAGCGATTATGGCTGTAGTGTTGTGAGGCCGGTAAATGTGGTTATAGAACCGCCGCCGCCTTATACAATAATAGCACCAAATACATTTACTCCCAACAACGACGGCATAAATGATAACTTCGCTATTACTTTGGATGGCGAAGCAACTTTTAGAAGTTTAAAGATTTTTAACCGCTATGGTAAACTTGTATTTACCGGTAAATCACAAAGTGATTATTGGAACGGCAATCTCAACGGACAAATTCTTCCGGTAGGGGTTTATTATTGGGTATTTGAAGGGACTGATAATTACCATCAAACAAAAATCAGTAAGGCAGCTTCTATTTTTTTATTGAGATGAGGGGGAGTCCGAAAGTCCGAAAGCCCGAAAGCCCGAAAGCCCGAAAGTACATTATGTTAACTGGGGGTAAATAATATCGAAACTAAGATGCTTACGATCCTCCGTCTTTCGGACTTTCCCGACTTTCGGACTTTTTCGACTTGCAAAGAATGATTCTAAATAACATTAATCTCTTGTAATAAACATTATTACATTAACGTTTTGTATTTTTGTGGCTCGAAATACAGTAGATAAACCGTTAATGAAAAAAAGTGCAATATTTGGTTTGATCGTAATTGCTATCGCGATAGCAACTATCATTACTACATACTCCAGTTCAAGTACTTACGGTTCTTTTAGCGATGCTAAAAAAACCACAGACGAATTGCATATAGTTGGCCATTTAGATAAAGGTAAAGAGCTGTACTATGATGCTGCAAAGGATGCTAACTACTTTTCTTTTTTTGTGAAAGACAATAAAGGTGAGGAGTGTAAAGTGATATATACCAATACAAAGCCACAGGATTTCGAAAAATCGGAACAAATTGTGCTTACCGGCCGCATGATCGGCAACGAATTTCATGCATCAACTATCCTGATGAAATGCCCGTCAAAGTACACACAGGATAAAATAGAAGTTACAGAGTTCAAAGCCAAATCGGCTTCAATATAAAATCACTTAATGGATATAGCTTTTCAAGGCGAACACCTGCTGCCCGGTAATATAGGCAGGGTATTTGTTATTCTATCATTCGGCGCGGCGTTACTATCAGCTCTAAGCTATTATTTTGCTACTACCAGCACCAATAAACTGGACAACTCCTGGCTAAAGATGGGCCGCATAGCCTTCTGGGCTAATTCAATCTCTATTTTGGGGGTTGGCGTAATGCTTTTTTATGTTATTTATAACCACTATTTCGAATATCATTATGCCTGGGCCTATACCTCACGTTCATTACCTGTTTACTACATAGTTTCTGGTTTTTGGAACGGACAGGAAGGCGGCTTTTTGCTTTGGACATTTTGGCAGGCTGTTTTAGGTAATGTACTAATCTGGCGGGCAAAATCATGGGAAAAGCCGGTAATGGCTGTTATCTCGTTTTCGCAGGTGTTTTTGGCCTCTATGCTTTTAGGGATCGAAGTATTTGGTGCAAGGATAGGCAGCTCGCCATTCCTGCTATTAAGAAATGCTGTTGAAGGCCCAATCTTTTCACGTCCTGATTACCTTTCATTTATAAAAGATGGCCAGGGGATGAATCCTTTGCTGCAAAACTACTGGATGGTAATCCATCCTCCAACCTTGTTTTTGGGCTTGGCATCGGTGGTAGTTCCCTTTGCTTATGCAATTGCCGGCTTATGGCAAAAACGGTATAAAGAATGGGTGGCGCCTGCAATTTCATACGGACTTTTCTCGGCCATGATATTAGGCACCGGTGTTATTATGGGCTCGTTATGGGCTTATGAATCGTTAAACTTCGGTGGCTTTTGGGCGTGGGATCCTGTTGAAAATGCATCTATATTTCCATGGCTTACTTTGGTAGGCGCCCTGCACGTTTTAATTGTATATAAAAACACAGGTCATTCGTACTTTACTGCTACTTTTTTGGTGCTGATGAGCTTTGTGTTGGTGCTTTATTCATCTTTCCTTGCAAGGAGCGGGGTGCTTGGAGAAACATCAGTACATGCTTTTACAGACCTTGGTATGTTTTGGCACCTGGTAATTTTCATACTGGTGTTTTTGGCACTATCGGTATATCTTTTGGTGGCGAGATGGAAGGAAATGCCTATCTCTAAAAAAGACGAAGACACCTATTCGCGTGAATTCTGGATGTTTGTAGGGGCTATTTTCCTCGGGTTATCCTGCTTTCATTTAATATTGGTAACATCTATCCCTGTTTGGAACAGGATGTTTGGTACCAAAATAGCACCACCTATTGACCTTGTTGGCCATTATAATGTTATTCAAGGTTCGTTTGCTATGGTAATTGCCATATTAACCGGCTTTGCCCAGTTTTTAAAATATAAGAAAACCGATGTTACCCGTTTTTTTATCACTACCGGGCTTTATCTTTTTTTTGCAGCCGCAATTACTGCACTTGTGGTTTACACTTCAGGGTTGTATAAATTGCACTTTGTGTTTGTATTGGTAATGCTGGGTTCTATCTACTCTGTTTTAGTAAATGGAAAAGTATTAGCCGATGCATTGAAAGGTAAGTTGAAACTGGCTGGATCGGCTGTGGCCCATATTGGCTTTGCGCTGATGCTTGTAGGTTCGTTAATTGCTGCGGGTACAAGAAAGGTAGTATCAAACAATGAATCGGGTAATATAAACATTAAAGGGTTTGACAGAGGTACAGCTGATGCCAAAGTAGGTGGAGATGTGCATGAAAACATAATGATGTATCGCAACGAACCAGTAAAAATGGGCCCGTATACGGTAACTTATATTGGTGATTCGGTATCAGTACCAAATTACTATTATAAAATGGACTATAAGCGTTATGATGCAAATGGCAAAATAACTGAAGAGTTTATCCTGAAACCCAATGCGCAGATTAATCCGCAAATGGGCCTTGTATCTTCTCCGGATACTAAACATTACCTGTTTCATGATTTGTACACACATATAACAGCCATTCCGGAAATTAAGGACAGGTCTGCTGCCGGTTCAGGTGATGAAGCTGCACACGGTGAAGAAAATGATGATAAAAACTACGAGGAGCCAATTCCGCACGAAGTTGCGGTTGGCGATACAATTCCATACAGGGATGGGTACATCGTATTAAAGTCATTAAACAAAGAGGCGAAAGTGCAAAACATCCCGCTTACCGGTGATGATGTTGCCATTAGTGCAAAGCTTGAGGTGGTATCGCATACTAAAACCTACGAGGCCGATCCCGTTTATATGATAAAGAACAAGACCGTACTTGACTTTGCCCGCAAGGTGGAAGATGCAGGTTTAAAATTACGTTTGTCAAAAATCATCCCTGACAAAAATAAAGTAGAGATAGTTGTTTACCAGCAGCCGCAAAATAAAAAGCCATGGATTGTAATGCGCGCACTTGATTTTCCTTACATCAACTTCCTGTGGTCGGGAACTATTATCATGATCATCGGGTTTTTGCTATCGATAAGAAGAAGGAATAGCGAATTGAAGACGGTTTAAAGTAATGAAAAAGACTTACGAAGTTTTAGAAACTTCGTAAGTCTGATTTTTTATACAGCATCATCTCTTCAAAAACTCCACAATCTTAGCATTTACCTTATCTGCCTGCTCAATATATGGCAAATGCCCGGCATCACCCATAGGAAAAAAATCAACCTTTAGTACACTCCGGATAGAATCACTAAAGGTAAAAGGCACAGTATGGTCTTCTTTTCCCCAGATCAGCAATACCTGTTTATGTGTGCTGTTAAGGCAGGTATTAGCCGCCCTGCCATTGTAGTTATAATTGTACATGGTTGAGATCAACGCATTCCTAAAGCCTTTATACTGCATTTGGACCCTGTATTTACTAACCCAGTCCGGGTGCCGCTCAGGGTATTTAAAATCAGCTAATTGCCCCGTGGCGCGTTCATCGCCATGGGTGGCTTCATAATAATCTGTATAGAGCTTTGATGCGGAGGGGATCTCAGATGGGTAAGCCGGATCAACAAGTATAACCTTATTAACCAGTTCAGGGTGTTTGCAGGTGAAATTGGTAACAACCTTTCCCCCGTGTGATACTCCTGCTAAATTAACCGGAGTCTTTAAGTGGAGTTGTTTGATAAGATCGGAGAGCTGAGTCAGATACAGATCCTCGTTATATACTACATCAGGCCTGTCAGAATATCCCCGGCCAAACTGGTCGTACCGAACAACCCTGAAACCCTGTTTAACCAGGTATTCATAGGTGCCATCCCAAATAAAATAAGGCACACTAAAACCATGTACCAATATTACTACTTTACCTGTGTCTGGTCCACCTACCTGGTAATGTGTAACTCCCTGGCTTAGTTTGATGTATTGGCCTGTTGTACCTTTTCTTTCAGCATCAGTCAGTACCTTTTTTTCTTTATCGCTTCCTTTATATATAATCACGAAGTAAATACTTGCAACGACTGCTAAAAATAAGATGGTAGTAAAGATGACTTTAAGTAATTTCATGCCCTGTTTGATGAGATAAGATTAAACGTTTGTGAAGACTTAAAAATAAAAGAAATTTTTGTGTTATTACTACCTATAATTTACGATACATGCGCATAACTATAATAGGTTCAGGGAATGTAGCAACGCACCTTGCTGCTGCATTTAAAAATGCAGGGCACCGCATTGTACAGGTTTACAGCCGCGATCTGCAAAACGCAGCTTTGCTGGCTTATCATGTAGGGGCGGAGGCCATTGATGATTTGGAGCAGATCAAGCCGGACACAGACCTTTTTGTTATTTCGGTAAAGGATGATGCTATTGAATCCGTTGCGAAAGCGTTAACTAAATTTGAAAAGCTAATTGTTCACACGTCAGGCGCTACTGACTTACACATCTTATTAAACCTTACGCATAATGCAGGTGTGTTTTATCCCCTGCAAACGCTCAGCAAAAATAAAGAGGTTGATTTTTTAACTGTCCCGCTTTGTATTGAGGGCGCAGATGACAATATAACCAAACTGTTGGTTGAGCTTGCGCAAACCATCAGCAACAATGTGTACAGGGTAAATTCGGCGCAGCGTAAAGTATTGCACCTTGCCGCCGTTTTTGCCTGCAACTTCCCAAATTATCTTTACGACATTGCACAACGATTACTGGCCGAACATGATATGGGCTTTGAAATGCTTCGCCCGTTAATTTTGGAAACGGCCCAAAAAGTTCAAACGCACCTGCCCGGCGAAGTTCAAACCGGCCCGGCCGTCCGCAACGATGAAAATACAATGGCAGCGCACGTGCAAATGCTTAATAATGAACCTGATTTGAAAACTATCTACAGCTTGTTAAGTCAGGAGATTATCAAAAAGAATATTGCCGGGCACGGACACGGGTAATTTTGTTACTTTTGCTGAAATGAACATTTTTAAAGTTAAGATAAGCTTTGAGGAAAAGGGTTTGGAAAGTGTTGAATTACCCATTGCCGAAGGTGAATCTGTATTAGACGTTTGCCTGGAAAATGGCATTGAGCTTCAGCACAATTGCGGTGGGGTATGCGGATGCAGCACCTGCCACGTATACGTAAATAAGGGAATGGATAATATCCAGGAGATCTCTGATAAAGAAGAGGATTTTATCGACAGAGCTGTTAACCCGCGCATTAATTCGCGTTTGGGTTGCCAGTGTGTGGTAATTGATGGCGATATTGAAATAACCTTGCCTGATCAAAATCAATTCTTAGGTCACTAGAGCGACCAGGATTACACCGACTAGACCGGGATTACACTGATTGGAGATAATTTCACCGATTTGAAAAGATTAAACTACAAGTTTTAATATTAAAAAATGAACGACGACAAATTCAGCCTACCGATTCACTGGAAAGATCATGAAGATATTGCTATAGAGCTTTATGAAAAATTTGGCGATGATTTTGGCGAATCAAAGATATACCGGATCCGCTTTACTGACCTTCTGGAATGGGTGCTAACGCTTCCTAATTTTGCCGGCACCCGTGAAGAATCAAACGAAGGCCACCTGGAGCAGATCCAGTCGGCCTGGGTTTATGAGTGGCGGGATAATCAATAGGGGAGTTGGCAGTTTTGAGTTGGCAGTGGGCAGTTAGTAAATAATTAATAATTTTGTTAGATGGAAAGTATTATTGTCAATCCTAAAACAAAGAAAGAGGCTAAACTCATTATCAATCTTCTTGAAAAAATGAATATCTCCTTAAAAGTTATAACTGACGAAGAAAAGGAAGATATGGGTTTACTTATGATGATGCAAAATACCGACTTGAATGACACTGTTTCATATGAAGAGGTAATGATGAAAGTGCTCAATTCATAATTAATTATTCTTACGCCCTTTTTAATCGGTGAAATCAACAACAATCGGTGCAATCAAAAAACAATAATTAGTGGAATCATTTTTATCCAAGCTTAAAGAAATAACTACGTTGGTTTTTGATGTAGATGGCGTATTAACAGACGGTTCTGTTTTTGTAACAGAGGATGGGTTGCAAAGCCGTGCCTTTAATATTAAGGATGGTTATGCTTTGCAATTGGCCGTAAAGTGCGGCTACAATGTTGTCACAGTTTCCGGCAGCCGGTCAAAAAGCCAGCTTTACCGTTTAAATGGTTTGGGTGTAACCGATGTTTACATGGGCATTCACACTAAGATCACCAAGCTTAAGCTCTATTTGGAGGAAAAAAGTATCAGCCCGGAAAATGTGCTTTATATGGGCGATGATATCCCCGACCTGGAAGTAATGAAATATGTAGGACTACCCGTTTGCCCCGCAGACGCTGTTGAAGAAATAAAAGCAATAAGCAAATACGTCTCGCCGATAAGCGGCGGTAAGGGATGTGCACGCGATGTTATAGAGAAAGTGCTGAAGATCCAGGATAAATGGATGACGGAAGAGGCGTATAGCTGGTAGAGGAAAAAGTCCATGGTTGAAGGTCCATAGACCATAGCCAAACTAGTATAAGCAAATAAACCAATAATCACCATGGACCATGGTCTATGGACTATCGACCAAATAATGAACTTCCCGAAAATCATTCTTGCATCCAAATCGCCACGCCGGCAGGAACTGTTAAAGCTCATGGATCTTGAATTTCGCATTGTACTTAAAGATGTTGATGAATCATACCCGGATAGTTTAGCACCTGAGGA